>Ga0209367_1009531_pt1 | contig 13148 bp, 7 predicted proteins | sample WorMetLIZISLAND2_FD_187412 | JGI IMG/M metagenome (GOLD analysis project Ga0209367, IMG submission 187412) | Marine gutless worms symbiont microbial communities from Max Planck institute for Marine Microbiology, Germany - Olavius geniculatus... ... | reverse complement strand
TTATTGGGAAGATGGTAGAATTTATATGCCTGGAAGACGTAGAAGGTCTACAAACCATGCCACGACACTGTCACGTATTTAAATCAGGCTTATTCAGTATTATATCAGAGTCCATCTCGAGCCAAAGCTGTTTTTTGTAACACGGACTTAGAAGCATAGTGCTTATGAATAAATTTTATTTAATGCTTGGTAATTGATAACATTTCAGTTCTAACCACAGTCTTAGCAATGCAGTGAAGAAGAAATGTGGCTGCATTCTTACATTAACATTGAGATAAGTGTAATTAGGTAAATGGCGATCTACCACTAGTAATTTTCTGCTCTCTAGTGCGAGATTGCCAATCTATTGCTAGCACTGACCTTTAGGCATAGTACAGGACATCGGTTGACTAACATTTTACTCAGATAAAGCAGAAAGGTCGTGGTAAAATCGATGCCAGTGACCCAAGCTCGGATCAGTCAAGTGATCAGAGCAATTGTCAAAAGGTTATAGCTAAGTAAGATCAATGATGCCCCAATCAGTAGGTAGGCAGTAGAATATAATAACTTCAATGACGTGCACTGTGTTCACTTTAGGTAAGTTGCCGACTTGCTATAAAAATTATAATTTATTTATAAAAAGTATAATGATGAGTCAAACCAGTGATGACTTGATATATTGACAATATCGATATATCGTTTTCGATATCGACATATCATTGCATCCTATCATCGAACAAAAATATCAAATTTTTCGATATATCGCAATATTTTTATCGAAGTGTCTATGATCACGGAGGCCGTGATCATAGCATCGTCCATTTATATGTCGAAATATCTTAAGCCAAACGTTTATATTTTTTTCAGATTTGTAAGGTCGGTAATTTTATAAACGGAGAAAACGACAAACTACAAACTGCAAACGACAAACTAACCAAAGCAAACTAGCAACATGGTGTCGTGATTTAACCACACAGCCTTCAACCAGGGCTGTAAAATTGTTCCGAAAAAACATAGGTTTTTAATTTTTTTAAAAGCCTTTTAAACTCAAAAGTCCAATTTTAGGTTTTTTAGGTTTTTTATTTGTTGTGAAATTTATTACATATCATATTTTAATTCACACTTTAATCATGATTATTGAGTTACGATGTCAATTATGTCATTTATTCATAAGAGGTTGTAACTGTCATGTTTTTCCTGGGTCGTAATTTTAGGTACAGTGTTCATTGGACACTAAGAAAAAATTTTTAAAAATTTTTTTTAATTTTCAAAAAACCTAAAAAAACTAAAACCTAAATTTTAAAAAAAAAACCTAGTTCCAGCTCTGCTTATGGCAGTCTTTATTTATTAAGTTCACTGACACATTTTTAGTACCTATGTAATGCATACTGCTTTGTTCAATGTTCATGTCGTGTTCCTGTGCTTATATGAAATTTGCATACTTACTATTTTATTTTCTTGTTGGTATGAATTTGGACAGAGTTTCTGTCTGAAAGCGGTACATATATCTGCCGTGGTGAGTTCACCGCGACATTCACCTAATGACATCTAAATGTGCACTTGAGCGTTCGACTGTATACTCCCACTGGACCCACAGTACAGCCGTGTAGACAGCAGCTGTCAGCCAATATAGCTGGATGTGCTGCAACTTGTGATGTTGATAAACTTACTAAACACAGATGACATTTGGCAGTTGGATGGATGGGAAGGAAAATTTTATCAGTTGTAACTGACCACTGACTGTAGCACAACAGACATAAACCACGGACGGTCATGGACATTGCTGATGACATGACAACCGCCCCGAATAATGCTCGGAATTACCACTGAGGAGGTTAAAAATATCGATATCGATATTGCAGTATTTTGTAAAATATTGTATCGATATCATATCAAAATTGAAATCATGATATCAAGTCATCACTAAGTCAAACAATCTCCAGAGTATGCATATATGTGCATGTGAGATGTATGGTTAGGGTTTTGGTTAGCTATAGTGGGGCATAGTTACTGTGGCTGTTAGCTATAGCAGACCATCGCCATTGATATGGTCTCTGTCTGGTAGAGTTGAGCTTTTGGTTTTGTTGCTGTTTGAAGCCTAGCATGTTGTGTTTGTGGATGCTTCAGATCTGTAAGAGGAACTTCAGCTGCTGAGCATGAGGCATCATTGCGTAAGCTGTATACAGTCAGGACTGTACAGGTAGCTTGCTTTACATATACAGGGGAGGAGGGCTAAAAGTGACTTTATTCACATGTCATTTGCATGAGTGACATCATTCTTCGTCTGCCGATGCAAATGTATTTTGTTATTGTGCAAATAAATTGTAATTTCATCATGATGGTGGGATTAGCTAATGATGACTGCTGTTTGTTTTACAACCTGCATGTGGAGAAATGCTGGGGTCTCAAAGAAATTATGAACACATTTTCAGTTTTCAAATAAATGAGCACATTTAAGACTGTAAATAATTAATACTGGTAACAATGTTAAAATTGTCAATCAGTACATATCTGTTGTTTTGCTGTTTATATGGCATTATATATTGACATAATTGAAAAATGTGTCACTGCTTTGGCCCACCTGATATATGCTTTATCTTCTCATTCCCAATAGAAACAAGAAATTTGAGCTAATGATCACAAGATGCACGAAAGCCTATAGCAGTTCCTATTCGCAAATTCAAACTGTGTGTCTATCTCCAGCCATTTTGATGCGACTTTTTTGGGGGTATCGCTATTTGATACCTTCATGCACAGGTTTCCTTGAACCTAGAAAATCGAGACTTGGACCGTCGAAATTTCAATGCTGAAAATTTCATATGCAGCTTGTCCTTGTTTATCTCAATTGGTTTCGGCTCAATTTGCTCTTGAAATGTGTCTCGCAGCCTGAAGTCACCAAAAAATCCGTAAAAACCCCTATTTTAGCATTCAAGGTCATCCAAGGTCATTGAATTCGGTGGTAATCGAGAGCCAGTGTACGACTTCCTGCTAGTGTTTAATAGTAACCTAAACCCTATCTCGCACCGGTATTGAGGTACAGTGACTTATTGGCTAAAAATCAAAAAAAATTTCTCACCCCTCTCTCATTTAGCACTCTCATTTGGGGTGACCCCCTTCAAATTCATGGAAAAGCTTTACGGTTCCTGAACTAGAGTCTTCCAGGCAGCCGACAGTGAAGATTTGGTGATCCTAGCTTGCACCATTTTTGACTGATCCACCCGTGTGACAGACGGACCCAGAGACAGAATTGCGATGGCTAAGATGCGCTTATAGCAGTAGCTGCTTTCGCACATAAAAAGGCTACACTCTACAGACTTTGCAGCTGTCTGTGGGGTTGTCCATAAATGACATCATGCAATTTTAAGGAAAAATGTACCCCCTCCCCCTTTATCACACTTCATCACACTTCCCTGGACCCTCCTTTAAATATGACAGCACAAACGTTTAACCCTCTTCCCCCCTCCCCCCCGGCAGCCTTTAGTGTTTAGTGTAGAGTACAGAGATCAGTTTCAGCATGTCCTAATTCTAACATATAAAATTATATCCATTATCAAAATTGTCTACTGTCAATTTAATGCATAAAATTTTGTGAAATTAAGCACAGTGTTCCTAAATGTTCCTTGTCCTGACACATATGGCGAGTTGGCAACATGAATTTGGCTGTCTTTTGTGCCTTTCCACAGATGTGACATGTGTGACGTCACACTTCTTTTAACTCCCTTTCCCTACGTCACACGTCGCAATAACGTAAACCCCCTCCCCCTCGGAGCATGACATCATTTATGGACGACTCCCATTGGAAATTGCAGTTTGGTACCCCCACCTTTTTTAGCCCGCAGCACCACTGATGCTGTTGTGCTGCTACTTCTGTGTCTGTAGTTGTGGTGTTTTTGGCTTAGAAAACAGTATTGTCATTATTTTCTGTGCACATGTTCAGGGCTTTTGGAGTGTGTACAATAATATTCCAACACCATCGCAACTGCATCCGAGATACAGTTATCATCTCATGCGGGACACGCGGCGCCCTATGTGGTACTGCAAAACTTTATTGTCACGTTTTGGATTAGTAGTGTTACGCCCCAACTGATTGTGTGTGTTACTTTTTTGTGTTCTTAGGTGTTGACACTGTAAATTAGTTGTCAGGAATTAGGCTACGTCTGGCCTGATAACATCTCAAACGTCAAAAAGTAACATTTAATGTCATCTAAACATAGAGTGTCTAACTATTTGCTATATTTGTCTGTATCAACTTTTCAAAACCTGAGCAGCTTGTTACATGAAATCCCCTTACTTTACTTGTTTATTTTTACTTATTCTAAAATGCATGTGAGCTTGTCTTACAGCTAGTATTTTGTGTTATAATCCAACTATCGGCTGCAACATAATAAAGATGTTTTGATTATTCATCTCAACCCTCGAGTGCTATAGGTTTTGTTAGAGTCACTGACAGTGTAAGAAATAGTCCCACAGCTTGAATATGATGTGCCACTGTATCCTGAGCACACTGCGTTAATTTTTCAAAATGTTCAGTGTGTTTTGCATAAGGTTATATCGCACCATCAACAAGAATGAACTGTAGGAACTATAGAGTTGTTATATATCCTGAATGTTTTTCTGTGGCAGGGAAGATGAATGCAACTGTCGTGGTGGTTATTGGCGTATGAAGTGTGCCAAAGCAGATACAGTAATCGTATTTCTGTACCTTCAGCAATTGTGAGAAGCCTGTCTTGGAGGCTTACACTGTTTGTGGAACAGCTGTCAGAAGAAATATGATTTTTGGTCATTTTTTTCATATGTGAGAGTTAGAAATGGAAATGAAGTATGAATGACCCAAACGGTGGTAATGGGCTCTGTGTAAGTTACAGCTAGAACAAATATTAGGAGTCAAATGAACATATTTTCATGCACTGTAACATGACGGAAGTGGAAGAAATGGCCGTTTATTTTTTCACTTTTACCAGCTTTATTTTGTACAATAACATCATTATTTCATTCATTCATATTCGCTTATTACCGAGACTTGTCAAAATGCAAGCATGTGCACAATGTAGGCCTACCATACAATAAATATACAAGTTTAAAAGTATGGTAGATATGGTAGCTGAGTTGGAATGTACGTAAAAGGGCTAGTCATTGTGCGGAACTGATGGCGTCGGGGCATGGGTCGCATTTATGTGTTTTTCTATCATCTGCAATCTGTGTACACTTGGCATGCTATGCTAATTCATGATAAACTAGAAACAGTTTTATTTCTCTTGTATTTTGTATGAGCATTGACTGTGAAATGTCTTGTAGTGTATGTCACGGATAGACCTATGGTTAAACCATCGGTCTATTATATTGCCAAGCAATAAAAAGTGGCTTATGACCTATGCATACTGTAGTTGTTGTGTACTGAATGACCTCTGGCAATTGAATCTGGCTATAAGTTACAGTTGTTGCTGTGACATCATATGATGTCATTTGTGGCGTGTCTAGACGGCTGACCATAAAAGTGATTAATGGCATTGCATTACACATTATGGACTTTTAGCATGGCCTAAGTAGAAAACCATAAGAACCGTGACAAGCAACAAGCTACAACAAAGCAAAAACACTTAGGTCTGATTTTTCCATCGCCAATCAAATCAAATTTGATCTCCGATTTACTGATCTTCGATTAACTTGATGTTCAGAATTGATCGTCGATCAACTGTGTTTCGTTTTTCCATGCATTTTCGATCTCCAATTACGTGATCGGTGATTAGTTGATCGGCCGTCAACTGAGCCTACTTTATGCCAATCAGATTGGCTGACAGTGATCTCAATTTGCGGTGTTGTGCTAATGGGCATGCGCTGTGAGTGGACGCCATAGGCAGTAAAGTCGTCATAGCAACGATATCAACGATACAGTTTATATTGTCTGCTGTCAAAAATACGTTCTACCGCAAATCAAATTATACGGGAGCGTCTATCCATTTTATTTCTCCACAAAACACTATGCACATGCCTGGAACTTTATTTTAATGCATGAATTGCCGTTCTGAGCAGCGAAGTGAAGCGATGTTTCTGGTGTGAATAAGCAGCGAACTGCAGATTGCCATGTTTAATCGTCAATTATCTGACTTGATCGGCCAATATTCGGCCATCAACTTGATGGGAGATTTGATGGACAATCAGACGCTAATTGGCGATGGAAAAACGGTTATTGAGATGATCTCAGATCAAGTACCAAAGTTGATCGGAGATCAGTTTGATCGGCCATCAAATGTGCATGGAAAAACTGGACCTTAAGATTTTTGCTAATTACGATAGTCAAAACCATCATTCTGTGTGCTGTTATGATCGTACTGAAATTTAGATATTCAGTGGCAAAGTAACTGGTAGCATTGCCATTTTGGTATGCCAATTTGATGGCGAGCATGGTTAAATGTCATGAACTAAGCCTTGTTCTTTTGTAGGATGTGGTCTGGCAGGAATTGTTACTTGCAACCGTTGGAGAACAACTATCCGACTCTATGGCGCCAGGTTAGTCTAGGAAGCTTCATGAAAAAATTTCACATGGTTCTTCGTAAGTTCTTCTTAAGTTAGCAGCTTAAGATTGAGTATTGTGTGGCAGTTAAGTTGAGACTAACTTTGGAAAAACTGTATGGTTGAACAGAGATCAAGTTGTCGACTGTGAAAGTTGTTGTTTTTACACGCGAGAGCTAGTATAGCTAGCTATAGCGTGTATTAGCTTCTGTCCTGGTGTCTGTTTTGGTGTCCTGGTCTCTGTTTGTCACAACCCAGTACAGATCAGAGCCTCGATAAGATAGAGACTTCTGGTTTTCACCATATGATAGCTTAGGGTCTTTAGTATTTTGTGACAAAATTTCATGCCACTGGGTGAAGGGGGCCCCACAAACGAGGGGGAGAAAGAGGGGCACCCCCTTAAAAAGGTGTTATTCTACCGACATTGGCTCGTCTAACATGAAAATGGTTGCAGATAGGCACAGACATGCTGCTTATCATAACAAGCACTGGCGATGAGCTTTTTAGAAATGTCACCACAAATGACCTTGAATGATCTTGAATTCTCAAAATAGAGGGTTTTAATGAATTTTTCGCGAATTCGGGCTGCGACATAAATTTTAAGACTGAATTGCACTGAAATGGCTGGAGATAGACCAAGACAACCTGCACATGAAATTTTCAGCATTGAATGTAGATTTTAGCAATTTAAGTTTGGACCTTCTAGGTTCAAGGAGGCCTGCAGATGCGGGTGTCAAAGAGGGGTTCCCCTTTTAAAAGTGGTAATTTATCCGCTGCTGGCTTTTCTAGCATGAAAGTAGTTGCAGATAGGTGCAGACATGCTGCTGAACGTAACAAGCACTGGCGACGAGCTTCTTAGGATTGTCAACATTGATGATCTTGATTGACTTTGAACCCTAAAAATAGGGGTTTTAGTGATTTTTGGCGACTTTTGACTGCAAAAGAGTGAATTGCAACGAAATGGATGGAGATAGACCAAGATTACCTGCAAACAGGAACTGCTATAGGACCTTGCGCATCTCATGAGCATTAGCTCAAGTTTCTTGTTGTGCTAAATCTGAAGCTGACCTTGAATTACTGTTTTTTTTCTAATTTTAATTGGACATTATCTGTAATCATGTTGTTGTTATGAAGTGTTTGCACTGGTGCGGTGCTGCAGGCGATGAGTTGAGTGGGCTCAGTGTTTGTATCCGTGAGCGTGACAACCTGTTCCAGGTCTGGAACACCAACTCGCAACTCCACGAGAAGTCGACCGTCATCGACAAAGTGAAGGAGCTTGTTTCAAGCATTCAGTTTTTCACCGTTTTCTACACCGGTGAATGTCGTGCAGTAATTCATTCCTGGCTCTAACAGAGTGCACACAGATTCAAAATTCAAATTACGTAGGCCTGGAAAAGTTATGGCATTAGGCCTAGGCCCTGTAAAGTCATGGAAAACATACCAAACGATCACTGTATTTTAGACATATGTAGGTATTTTTGGTTTTTGCATACATATGTTATCATTGTTTACTGTCAGGCACACTTGAGTCCATTGTTTGGTATAATTATGAACTGTGTTATATACTAGGTATTCAGTGTTTTAGTGCTTCTATTAGTTATGTAGAAAATTTGTATGAAAATCTGACTTGTTTGTTATGCACTCAATTAAACTGTCCTGAAAACATATGGACAGTGGACGTAAATGGTCCTGAAAAATTTTGGAATATGTACACGAAAGTCCTGGAAAACCACTTTAGCTGTTTGGTGTGCATTCATGGCTGTGGTCATGTTTTTGATATGGTTGTTATCTTCATTGTTTTTGTCATGTAAAAAAGTTTTGGTTTAGCAGTTTTGACTATGAATGACCATGCACACGACTAATAGCCAGACAGTGATCATTTTCATATACTGCACTGGTTGCATGGAACACATATGCACTGTCGCTTCAGTTATCTGACACTGCATCTTTTGAACAGAACTTCAGAACGTTACCATTTCGATTAGCATTTTATCTCTTTTCAAGTTTTTTTTCAAAATTAAAACTTGAAATTGGTGGCACTTTAAGTGTCTGTGTTTTAACAGTAGCAACATGGCACTCTTTCCTGAATATGTCGGACTTTTCTGCCGGGGGATGGCTGAGGAAGTGTGTTTAAGCCTGAACCCCGTGGGCTGTCAATAATTGAAGTACGTGTTGTTCAAATTTTGTGCTGTTTGCTCAGATTTTATGTTGTTTATTTGTAGCATTCGAGACACACGAGGCATTCGAGCGTGACAAAACTGGTTGGAGCTGACGGAAAGCTGCATTTGTCCGACACTCTGCATCATCATGCTGTGATACGCATGAGTGTTTGACTTCTTAGAGACTGGTTCTTTCTCGCACCTGTGATAGTATTGACATTGATTGTTGACAGAGTCATTAGATAGCAGAGATGGGTTCTAGGCCAGCCTTTGAGGCCAAGTCTTAGGCCAGGCCTTTGGTCTTTGTGGTTAAGGCCAGTAAATAAGTAAGTCGGAAAATTAAGTTTGACAATTTTGCTCATCAGAGGTCAGCATAATTGTATTATTCAAACTGCAAAGAATCGTGAAAGTGTTCAGAAAAACATAGTTTAAATTTTTAGTTTAGTTATTTTCACTTCTTTTAGATTTTGCTTCAAGACCTTATCAAATACATGCTCTGAATGCTTAGATATATCACTAGACATGACGGTCAAGGCAAAGACTACAATTTTTGGTCCTTGAGCTGTCTTAAAGTTCTTTCCTAAAGGTCGAGGACAGTCTTTGTGGCCTCCATCTATGGTAGATAGCCTGTAGACACTGTGCCTCTGCGTGATGCGAAGCAGTCGAACTGTTTGCTGTGGAGATAGAGTATGTGTATTCAGTATGTTTTGTTTGTTGAAGAAAGTGTGCATTTTTTCTGTCATATTCTATTATTGTATCAGTAGTGTGATAAGATTAGACATCAGATTTCTTTACTATTTGTTGGTACAAAAGTAATAATTTTTATTTTTGTTAGTATTATTATCTCTGTGTCATACTTTGATTATGAAAAGTTTTAGCTCATCTGTTTTTTTGTATATTTTTGTATTTGCTGGAAAATTAAGGCCACCAATGGCATTGCAAGGACAAAGTCTCACGATCTGTGGCTTGCCGCCTGTTGCCGGCCATGCTAAATGCATATCATATGCTTGTTTTGTTTGTTGCAAATTACTTCTGTTTGTAACGTATACTGTGTTAGCATGTGCATGTGTTTGAGCTTTGGTTTGCTTTATATAATAACTGGACAGCTTGCAGGGGCACATGCAGCTTTCAGTGGCTGGCGGCTGCTGTTAGTTAGCAGACAGTTATTATTTGTAGTTATTATTTTTCGCCTTTGGTCATCGTTCCTCTGTCTGGTCAGTGCATTTTGATTTGACTTACACTGACTGGCGCCTCCGTCTTAATCATGTGCTTACTGTCTTTAATATTGTCAGCATCTGAATGCTAATGTCCACTAATATTCATGTAGTAATCGCTTGAGGTGCCTCTGTGTTTGTGCTGTGATCACATTTCTGAAAAATTTGCTATTCAGTTTGCCAGTAAAAGACTTCTGAAAACAGACAAATACCTCATTAACTACTGAGGTTTGCTTAGCTTGCTTGGATGTTCTGTAACGTGCATGGCAGATTATGAATAACAGTTTCGAGGTATTCTTATTCCCAGTATTAACTGATTAATACATAAATAAATGTCTAGTTATCGAGGACCGCATTTAGATGAGATATAACTTATTTATGGTGAAATGATTGTTGATGTGGAAAAAATGTTCATTTATGTTGAATTGCATAATTCTGAAATCATTGTGATTATTTATGCTGCATTAAGTGATTGTTATTTATTTGTTTTAGAATCTGCATGTAAAACATGCTCTGTGTTATAACGTTAATTGAATCTAATCCGAACAGTGTTGTTGATCTGTCATTTTCTTAATATGCAATTAACAGCGGCCATGGACATTTTGCAGTTTATTATGTCAGAAATACTTAGTAAATGGTCATTTTTGTTGATATCTGACGTTTTGCATCTGTCCCAATCGCATAAAGTTGTCTTGTCTTATAGCCAAAATGTCATACGCTTGTTTTGTTTGCGGTTATTATTTTTCACATTTGTAATATTATTTTATGGAATTCAGCTCTTGCTTACACGTTGCAGCAGGTTAATTGCTAATGGCTGATGGCGGCTAGTTGAGTACAGTATATTAACAAGCTGTGAAGAAACGAATGTTATACAGTAAATGGTTGAATTTGCACATTTTTTGTAACTCAAAGATTAAGGAAAATGAAGATTGAATTTGGTTCACTTATGGCCCACTTGCAAACTTTGAGCTCTCCCAGTAGTATCTATGGTGGAGCCCCAGTCGAAGTAGAATTTAGTGCATTATGGCCTTAAAATATGAGATCTGGTGGCAACGATTTTAATTATTTTCCTGAGTCGATCAACTATTCAATCAATTGATCAACCAAAAAAAAAAAAAATTTAACAAACTAGAAGGCGCTCATTCGAGTGCATATTTCCGCCAAGCGAAGTGTACACAGACAGACACACACACAGACGGACAGATCTACCAATCTCATAATCTCCTCCAATTCACTTCTTTCCATTGGCGGAGATAAAAAGTTGAGATTGGGGCCTTGGCCCCCTGCTCTCTTTGTCTATACCATTGATAGTCACAGTACTTGCCGCTATATGAACTGTTGGACTGAGGCAGCAGACCTAATGTTGTACATTAGGCATAAGTATATTGTTTTGTAACTGTCTCACAATATGATTTTTTTTCAGGCTGCTATATATGGGAATTGCCAGTATGCCATACAGACCCACTTAGTTGAATATCATGCATGCGTAATTCTGCTTGCTTAATTTGATGTCGTTCATTGACTATCACTGAAGTCATTATTGGCTTTAGACGTGTAGTGCGTGGAGTTATGAAAAGTATTTAACAGCATTGTTGTGATATCTGCTGCTTGCTGAGTCAGCGTTTGTGTAGTTGTCATGTGAAGTCAGATTGTCAGAATGAATAGTATCGGGTGATTATATGATGGTTTGATTATTATGCTGATGTGTACAATCTCGGTGCATGTTAATGCTAGGATTCAACAGAATGTTCTGTTAATGTCGTTGTGATGTGGACTGTCTAGAGATTGTCTAATGTTTACAGTTGCGAAGTGACTAGGTATATCTTGCAGCATTTTAAGTGGAAACAGCCACTCTCTGGGGTTTTGATAATGTTATTCCACCGAATTCTAAATACACTTACTGCAACTTCTGATCTCGGTCTTATAAGTAAGTAGTCTTTTATTAAACGACGGTCAAACGCCATTGCAAAACAGAACATAATAATAGCAAAATCAGTAGAATATTGATAAGAAAAATCAAACGAAATGAAATGAAATGAAATACGGTAGAGCTACAACAGATCTACATGCAAAATCTAATATGCATCACCAAACAAATATCGCAATAAAAACGAACGTTTGTACAAGTTATAGTGACACTGAGGCAAAGCAAAAATACAATTGGTGGCCCGGAGTTTCATGGGTAAAATCTTTTCCGGAGGTAATAACTGGTGAATACAGTGATCCTTATTATAAACCATGTTATGAAATAGGTGCTTATCTGCCTTATGCAATAAAACAGACAAAACAGACACTAATGAGACATAACTAATAATGTGCACACAGAACTAGTTTGTCCAGTTAGGCCCTAAGTAAAGTTTTCATAGCAAGAATGGGGGACAGGAAACGCTTAAGTCTTGTTACATCTCCTGAGTAGATAAAGTAATCTTGAATAATCTTATAGGTTTTTGTCCATTTCACTAGTGTTGCTTCTATTATTCCAGTTAAAGTTAACTATCAGAGGCCCATGTCAGACAGTGGCTTCTATCCATTATCTGGTGGGCACAGTTTGCGCCCAGTGAAAAAACGGAGGGGGCAGTTTTTTGAGGGTGTAGATCAAAAATAGAGGGGGACTTTTGATATACCCTTTTAACAAAACTTTCCTCTTACGTTTCACTTAGCAATCACCGCCCTTAACATAGTTTCTCCCCTATTTTTCACTGGACAATATGCACCCTTAACAAAGAGTACGAAAAGGGGGGACTTGATATTAAAACTGAGGGAAACTTGCTCCCGATTTCGTCTTCGGATTTGGGGGGGATAGAAGCCAATAATGTCAGACGCCGTGAGAAATGAAGGGGTTAAAGAGGAAGATTGAAGATGACTGTGGAAGTTGAAACCGCTTCTAAAGAACGCAGCAACATCCACTCCACGGCCAGTGAAAATATGGCATCCTTGCATGCGTGCTAACGTTGCGCTTTTCGCCGATACAAATCATTAATGGGAGTAAGTTTTAGAACGTTAGTGCCCATTTAGTGGAATGACGCAGTGCCAGTTGCATGATGCTCGTTAATGCCCGTACAGAGCGAACGAGATTAACTGAACTGAACCGAACCTCTCAGAACAGACTCCGCAGGTGGCCCTACAAGGTACACTGTGTCTAAAAAAACCGGACCCCTGTTATTTTTTGCAATAACTCCAACAGTCCTGGATCAATAGCAATAGATTTTGACAAAAATAATCGTTAGAGAATCAGCACTTAATAGCATGTGTTACTTTGCGAGAAATTTTAAGAACAGAGTACCAG
>Ga0209367_1009530_pt1 | contig 13150 bp, 5 predicted proteins | sample WorMetLIZISLAND2_FD_187412 | JGI IMG/M metagenome (GOLD analysis project Ga0209367, IMG submission 187412) | Marine gutless worms symbiont microbial communities from Max Planck institute for Marine Microbiology, Germany - Olavius geniculatus... ... | reverse complement strand
CCTAAACCCAACAACTAGCGGAATCCAGAAGCCATGATTCTGGGATGAGGAAAATGTGCGCTAAATATTACTTTTTATATATAGTACATATATCAGAAAAATCAATTCTACATGATTAATTGTCAAAAAAATTGTAATGATTAATAAAATGTAAGTTGTTAAAAATTTTTATAAATATAGTTACAAAAACTCACAATCAAATAACGATTAATCACATGATCAATCAGTAAAAAAGTGTAACAATAATTTAAATTTTAATCATTATAATTTTGATTAACATCACATTGCATTACACAACAGATACAATGACACCATGACAAGTATATGTAATCATGTGCTTTTTTCCTGAAAAAGAGGTTGATATTCCAGTGACATGTCACTTGTCCGAAGGGGCAGTAGTCCCAATTTTGTCTGCAGTTTGAATCGTACCAATGGTTGGGGCATAAATGCATTTCTTACGTCGGCGGGAGTTCAGTGACATACAATAGATGAGTGCAAATAAAAATTAATTTGCAACTTACAAGAACATATATAAATATATACCTATTCTATAAACATAGATACATATTCTAGATGAAGGAGATCACGAGTGCTCAAAAGTTATATTTTACCCCCAAATTCTGCCATAACAGGTACTCATTATCTGCAGACTTTGCATTTTTGGAAGAAAAAGAATAGTTTGCCAAGAAATCAAAATTTAGAGAGGTGCAATTGCAACTGCCCCATGCCATGACACCATTAGTACCTCGGATCACTTCAGATATGAGTTTTCAACTTAAAATATCAATCACTCAGTCTAAAATACCATGAACATAATATTTGCATGCAAAGTTCACTTATGATGTACAGCAACAGACACAAGTAAAAGTTTTGTATTCAAAGGTGGCATGCAAAAACTAGAAATCTGCAGCATACCACTGGCGTGGCCATACACGGTAAAAAATTATTCCTTACATTTACAGAAAAAAGTTCCGGCAGCATCTTGGTGGAACCAATTTTTGCAGTTCTGTAAAAAACAAAACCTTACATTAGCAGAAACTTTCCGTAGTGAAAAAAACTTTCCGTAAGTAAATGAAAGTTCTGTTAAGACAAGTTCCATAATTTGAGACAAAAAAATTATTTAATGGCAACTATCTGTAAATGAATGGTAGTTCAGTTAAAAAATTTCAGTAAATTGACAGAAATGTAAAATATGGTTCCGGAAAGATGCGGCCGCAACCTTTTCTGTGGGTTCCATGAATTAAACTGCAGATTTGTATACAGTAAAACAAAGCAGCCACATGCATATGTACTTGGGTGCTTCTTATAAAAAACAATGGGTGGCGCCAGAGGGGAGGGAAGGGGGCAGCTGCCCCATGTCATGTGGACTCGCATGCCCAAATCAATCTCTAGTGTGGATAATAAAAATTGGGAGCCCCTACGGGCTGAAATATGGTCTTCCGAAAAAGTCGATATGGGTGGATATGATTTTACCATTCGAGCACAGTGGACCAAAGTAAGTCCATATGTAAGTCTAATGTCCAACTGGAGGAAAATTTAGGGGTATGCATTCCACCTCACAGTAAGGCACAAACGTAACTGCATTGGTCTGCACAGCGCACACATTATTAATCTGGGATGGGTTAACATGACTGCCTATAACTTCTTGTCAGTGGACCAACGTCCAACAGTTATTTGTCCAATGCAGGAAGGGTTGTATGCTTGTAGTTGATCACTTGCTATAACAACTTTTGATTTCTCGATCTAATTCGGAGACAGGTTGCGTTTCAAGTTGCGTGAAATGGCTATGATTTTAGACGTTTATGTGCGCTCAATCACAGTACACAAAACTACACTAACACAAAGAAACGGCACAAATCTCCATAAAATATGAAACACATTAAAAAATACCAGTGAAACCCAGTCTAACAGAACAGCCCTTAAAGTGCATTTTCACGTATTTTTTATGCTTATAATATTGACCACATGAACCACAGCAAAACTGTTTGAAGTCTGAGTGTTTCAGCTGATGACCTTTCAAGTCAGATGCACTACAGAAACTCATTGGACATTCCTCACAAACATATGGCTTCACACCTTCATGTCGAAGTATATGCTGCTTAAGATCACCAATGCGACTGAATTTCTTCTGGCAAATGTCACACGTGAACCAAGTACCTTCATTGTGTGACTGCAGCAGATGTATCTTGAGTTGGCCAATTTGTCTAAAACAGTCTGAACAGTGTCTACATGAGTACGGCTTTGCACCAGTGTGAGTATAAACGTGACCCTTCAGATCTTGGCTACTTTTAAACATCCTCCCACAGTAACGACATTCATAAGGTCTTCTGTTGCTGTGTACATGACATTTGTGTTTCTGCATGTTACTGGATACGCTAAAACTTTTGTCACACAGTGAACACTTGTACGGTTTGTCTCCTGTGTGTACTCTCATGTGTTTGGTTAAATTTCCAGAAACACTAAATGCCTTGTCACACATCGGACATTTGAATGGCTTCTCTCCACTGTGAATTCTTCTGTGTGTAACAAGCTCAGTTAATCGTGTAAATCGTTTGCCACAAACAGTACATTCAAATGGTTTCTCTCCAGAATGATGACGTCTGTGTATTGATAACACACTACTGTTACCGAAACACTTTCCACATTCAGTGCACTTGTATTTACTGCTGTGAACATTCATATGATATCTCAAGTAATCCTTAGTAGGAAAACGTTTCTCACACTGAGTACATGAATACAACTTCTGTGCATTATGCAGTTGTTTGTGCTGTTTCAAAATCTTTTTTGTCCTAAACTTTTTGTCACAGACTGTACACAAATATGGTCTTGACTTGTCATCACGTCGATGTTCAGTGATATCATTACCATGAGCTTCAATCTTCAGCCAGACTGAATTTTGACCTACACAGTACATGCAGAATATAAGACACAGGAAACTGATAGCAGTAGTAGTATCAATTATATGACAAACACAAACTAGTCCTGAGCCCGGCATCAAATGCATTCCTTTATTATTCTTGGGATTTCCACACTGCAGCAAAGTGGCAGCCTAGGTAAAATACAGAGACTGCAATAGATGAGATCTGGCTAATTACATCAAATTTATGTAAAAAAACTGCTCAGTTTATATACAGTTTAAGGGTGACATCGTGGTTGTAGATATAAAACAGCACAAATCACAATTTAAAAATTCAAACTTTACCATTACACAGTCAGCACAGTTCTTCTGACATTGTGTAATGGTGATGTTTTAATTTTTAAATTGTGATTTGTGCTGTTTTATATCTACAACCACAATGTCACCCTTACACTGTATATAAACTGAACAGTTTTTTTATATAAATATTTGCAGTTTTATTGCCGTTGGAAGTAATCTGGATTAGTTAATTATAGCAATGTTAGAAAATGTAGAAATGTTTTTTTGTTACTAGATAATAACGATTTTTCGTACACTTAACGTATGATTTTTGCGGGAGTGCATATATGTGCGCTTTTGAATAATTGTGCACTGCCATATCAAAATAAAACGATCATGAAAACACCCCACCTGATGCAAAGATCTTCGATACATCTCTTATGTAAGCCGAGTTCTAACCCATTATGTCCCAAATTTTGTTGCCATGGCAACGAGGGTGGCTCGCGGAAAAATTTGCGTGGCATCATTTGATGGCCTATCCCTGAAAACCCCCCTATAGACGCAAAAATTTTGCAGACATCTCTTACACAGACCGAGTTAAAGTGAATTTTGTCCCAAATTTAGTTGCCATGGCAACGGGGGTCGATCGGGGGTAAATATAAATGACACTGGCCGACACCGAAAACCATACCGCACATAAGTTACAATAACGTCATATCCGTTTTAAGCTCACGTGTTCTAGAGAAATGTGCATTTTATTGGTGTATAAATATTGAAAAGTTTTTCAGTCAAACATATCAACTTGCAAAACTTTCTGAATGCTACTCGTAGGTGTGTATGACTTGCCCAAAGGTGTTACTTGACAGTGCACAAGCTGGGAACTGAACCGTGGACCTTTCGGTTGCATATCCAACGCCCTAACAGCTGAGCCACCAAGCCAAAGTTAATCCTAGACTGGCATAGCCAGAAACTGGATGTAGTGGGAACATATAAGGGGTGGGGTGTGGGGAAGAGTCCCCCTCCCCACCTAGGAAAGGAGCTGGGGAGGGGCTGTGCTTCCCCCTCTCTAGATAATTTTGCATTATTTGTGCTAAAATGAAGTGTTTTGGTGCATTTTCGGCTATGGCTATGCCAGTGATCCTAAACCCAACAACTAGCGGAATCCAGAAGCCATGATTCTGGGATGAGGAAAATGTGCGCTAAATATTACTTTTTACCTAGTACATATATCATAAAAATCAATTCTTGCCATCAAATAGAACATTTTGTGTGCCCAAGAGCACTTGCTATGCACTGTTAGAAATGCGGAAATTAATGATTCTACATGATTAACTGCCAAAAAATTTTAATAATTAATAAAATGTAAGTTGTTAAAAATTCTGATAAATATAGTTACAAAAACTCATAATCAAATAATGACTTATCACATGATCAGTGTGAGGCTGCCTGGTGAGGGTTGAGTCCTAGGCCTATGCCAAACTTAGTGTAAAGTTAACCTAGGCCTAAAATTACAGAAACTGGACTCAAAAATTGGAAATACACAGAAATACAATTTAATAAGGCAAAATATGTACAAGCGAGTGCATTCATATACGTGCAATGCAAAAGTAACAGAATAGTCACACAGATATACAGTTCGTAATGCCAAGCAGTCCCAGCTGCAAATCAATCGTTCAGACAAGTTATCAGACAATATATTCACAACAGTACATTAGGTGATAAGATATAATTACATCAGCTGTGTAAGTCAAATAGAATTCAATGACAACAAGCTGAATCGAATGTCAATCAACGAATAATCACAAGCAATATCTCACACTACTCAGCCACAAGAAAAGGCTCAATATCAAACAGTTACAAGTCTAACTGTACACCCAGGAGCCTCCCACCCCTTATTCTCCGTTTCCCGGGGTCTATGCGAGCACTCCCTTTTTAAATCGCTATCCTGGGGGTCCTCCACGGCCACTCATACAAACACTTTATGCCTAGGGGCCACAAAGCACCCTATCGTTACTCAAAGCCAAACAAAAGGCTGTACAACCTTGGCAAAACGTATGCCACAAAATGCGTCCGACCACAGGTCTGCATTCAGATCAACATCTCACATCAAACTGGCTTCAAAACAACTAACTCGCGCCTGTATCTCACGACGACCTACTTAGTGCCGGTACTACCCAATGGCAGCCAGCGATTTCAATCTGCGTCCCACACACAAAGGCGCAAAGCTTAGAACTCAATCTATGATTGGATAACATCCAGAGCCTATTATCATAACACAGTCATGTAACGTATAAGTCGTTTACTTACATGCATACTTCCATAGACACAGGCACAGGTACACCTAGCTGTACAAAGACAATGATATACACACATAGCATTAGACCCACACCTACCACGCCAATGTAGAGGTGCTACAAACATGACTGACAACTAAATCGACAAGAAATATAACACACACAGCGAGAAATGTCTTGCTGTAGGCATTTAGATGCGAAAAATAAATCGACAATTCGATTTCCCACAAGTGTCATACACACACCGGCCAACGATCTGCGTAACAAGCAGCGCGGCTTGACAATCAATCAGTAAAAAAGTGTAACAATAATTTAAATTTTAATCATTATAATTTTGATTAACATCACATTACATTACACAGCAGATACAATGACATCATGACAAGCATCTGTAATCAAGCACCAGTAGGCATCCCTACAAATTGTTTAAGCCTTTTAATGGCTGTACATCTAGAAGTTCCTTCTTTAGTATGAGAGTAATAAATGTATGGAATGATCTTCCAACAGATGTCGTAAATTTCAACTTGAATCATTTAAAAGAACTATCCAGTTGGTTGACCTCTCTAACCATCTTATTAGTAGTACAAATCAGTAACCTATATTGAAGTCAGCCTTGAGTCCGCTGTATGTCTTATTTTCACAAATGTGTGTTTTATGTGTATGTTTTAGATTGTCTTTGTTTTATTAAGGGTCACTGTAAGTGCTAGCTACCTAGCCTTGTGTTTCCTGTGTGTCTGTTGCAACTACTATAGCCATGTCTTTTGCTTTCTACCAAATAAATGATGATGATGATAATCATGTGCTTTTTTCCTGAAAAAGAAAACATCTTAGTCTGTCAACAATATTGGGTAAAAACACTCAATACTTATGTCTCAGTATATCTGTGACAGCTCATGGCTGAACAACCAAACAAGAAAACAACAAAGATCGCTTTTTGTTAGCTATTATGAGTGTTGGGTAAGATTTGAAATCAAACGATTGAAAATTGTGATTGGAAATCGATTTTTTTGAATTGTGATTTTGGTCTAAAATCATTCCAAATCACCGGATTTTGATTTTGACTTGAAATCAAATATGTGGCGATTTTGATGATTTCAAATCGTCGTGAAAAACTAAAATCAATTGGCAACCACGTCTCTATTTTTAGTCGCCTTGAATGTTACGTGGCGCAAATGACTCCTCCGACTCATCTGGCCACGCGGTTACTGCCTGGCAAGATCGCACCAGGAGAAGTGGTCACAATGAGATAATTAGCACCAGTGAAGCTGGTGTTGGCGGGTGGCGGCGCTAGTGATGCAGTGGTGGTGGTGGGACCAGTTACATAATCACGAAGGCACCTAGTGCTATTGAGTTGACAAAAGCAATGCAGTAGCGAGCGACCCTTGGATGGGGCCGCCCGTCGTTAGCACTGTGAGCAGAACTTCATGCTGGAGGTTGACTGCACGCACGCTGTCATCGTATAAGAAAGGAAAGTAGGCAAGCAGGAACGCAACCGGCGTAAGCAATGCAGCAGCACTGCGTAGCATAGGATGGAACTCAAATGCCACGTTGGTCTCGTCTCAAGGCGTGTTGCTCACTCTGCCCAAGGATTTTGCTGCCATTGCTCAACGGTGGCTCAAATATCGTCAGGATGTGCACGCCGCTGACGTGATGCTGCTAGACAGACAAACCTTCGCTCGGCACTGTCAGAAAACCGAACCCAACCAAAAATAGTGTTTTTTGCACAAAACCAAACCGAAACCGACCAACCACAGAAAATGTGAAACTGTAACGACAGTAAATGGTTCGTGTTTTCCGTCGTCTGCAGCAATCAAAGGACTGCCCAGCTGTTCTGGACTCATTGCTACATTTCGTTGATCCAGGCTCAAGGACAGTACTTTTAAGATGTTTAAAGCAAGCCACTATCAACGAGTGACAGTGTTGGAAATTCGCGATAAGTGGAAACATTTGATATGAGTTGTGACAATTATTTGCAATAAATGAAGCATCGAATTTGACGGCTGTTTGGTTAGGAAATAAAATGATTTTAATGACTTCAATTCATTTGGAAAATGATTTGAGTTGAAATCATTTGCAACATGACGATTTTGATTTTAAATCAATTTCCAAAGCATGATTTTGATTTGAAATCATTTTTAAAATGATTTTACCCAACACTGGCTATTACCATTGATAGCCTGAAAGCTTCTAACTAAAATTAACAACAGATTGTTAATTTTTGTAAAATTAACAATAAAAAGATTTTAATCAATAATCAATACCAGCTGCAGTTATGTTTATTTTGACAAATTAATCAACACAGTATTGACACCCAGTCGAATAATACCAATATACTCAATATTTCAGCAACCATGGGAGATAGATGGTCGACAGTAAATTGACATCCTATTTAAGGAGACTGCATATTGCAAATTTATGCCTACAGATGACTTGCTCGCTGCAGAACATAACAGATGGCAGAATGTAGGGCAAAGCAACCAGAGGACGAAAGTGCCTACAATTGCTCAGCGACATCACAAAGACGACGTCACTCTGAACAGAGATGCAGAAGACAGAAGAAGGTGTCTGACAGAGGAGTTTGTCACAAACCTGCCACTACAGGCAGAAGACCAAGAAAGAGAAAGCCTTGACTGATCACAAAAAACCAAGATAATTATCCAGCTTTGGTGGCAATTTGGTATCAAGACAAAGTTTCAACTTTTTGACCTAAGCTAGTTCCCGGTGCGCTACTTGCCTTTACAATATAATCAGCGAACCACCTGCCTGTCACACCAGTAACTCAATCTGGCCACCACGCATGGCTTCAGTTCCTTCAACAAGGAATAACCAGAACGTTTTATCATCCCAAGACCTAAGTGGATACACAATAAACAAGAAATTTGAGCTAATGCTCATGAGATGCGCGAAAGCTTATAGCAGTTTCTGTTTGCAAACTCTCGGTCTATCTCTAGCCATTTCGTCGCAGTTCATTCTTAGAGTGTGTGCTGCAGCCAAAGATCGCAGAAATCAATTAAAAAACCCCTTATTTTGGAAGTTCAGGGTCTTTCAAAGTCATCGATCTTGATACGACTAAAAAGCTCATCACTAATGCTTGTTGTGATAGGTAACATGCCCATGGTGATCTGCAACCGTTTTCAGGTAAGACTGGCCAACAACGGTAAAATAATGACTTTTATGGGGGTACCGCTCTTTGACACTCTTATGCGCAGGTTTCTTAGACCATCGAAGTCTACGTTCAATGCTGAAAATTTCATACGCAGCTTGTCCATGTCTATATCAATTGGTTTCGGCGCAATTCGCTCTTGAAATGTGTCTCGCAGCCCGAAATCGCCAAAAAATCCATAAAAACCCCAATTTTGGCGATCAAGGTCATCCAAGGTCATTGAATTCGGTGGCTATCTAGAACCAGTGTACGACTTTCTATTACTGATTAATAGTAACCTAGGCCCTATCTCGCACCATTACTGAGATACAGCTAAAATTGCAAATTTTGCCCACCCCCCTCTCATTTAGCACCCTCGTTCGGGGTGACACCCCTTCGAATTTATGGAAAAGCTTTACGGATCCTGAAACTAGAGATTTCCACAGGCCCCAGGATGAAGATTTGATGATCCCAGATTGCACCGTTTTTGACCGATTAACCGTTGTGACAGACGCATGAATGGACAGATGGACAGAACTGCGATGGCTATATGCACAGTTGCAGTACCTGTGCTGTCGCAAAAGCCTATAGCAGTTCCAGTTCATGCTAAGTTAATATACAAATACCAAATTCTCTAACTGGATCGCATAACGATAGTAGCGTGGCACCGCCTTGTGAATGATACAGACTTGTGTCGCAGCCTGAAATCATCAAAAAAATCCATAAAAGCCCCTATTTTGGCGTTCAAGGTCATTCAATGTCATTGAATTCGGCGCCAATCGAGAGCCAGTGTACCTATTGCAGTATTCCTATTGGTGATTAATAGTAACCTAGGCCCTATCTCACACCGTTACTGAGATGCAGCGACTTATTGGCCAAAAATCACAAATTTTGCCCACCCCCTCTCATTTAGCACCCTCGTTCGAGGTGACCCCCCTCAAATTTATGGAAAAGGTTTACAGTTCCTGAAACCAGAGTCTTCCAGGCAGCCGAATGTGAAGATTTGGTGATCCTAGCTTGCACCATTTTTGACTGATCCACCTGTGTGACGGACAGACAGAATTGCGATGGCTAAGACATGCTGAAAGCAGTAGCTGCTTCCGTGCGTAAAAATGAAACGTAAAGTTTTTCCTGAGCCATAAGACCCATAGTGTGGCGCTGATCTCCATTTCCTTAGCCCTCAGCCAGACACCAGTTTACACTGCGAGACATGGATATGGGGATAGTGCATCACGCGGTGTGCCTGTTTACGTCCCAGCTTTTACTGGTACTCATTGCACCTACCCACGAAAAAGTGGCCAGGCTGAGTTGACCTGGGTGGCTGGTTACATAATGGGATGGTCACCCATCCAAGTACTAACCGGGCCTGGTGTTGATTAACTTCAATGACGTGACCAACGTTACCAACTGAGCCAAACCACTACTAGCACTGGTAACAAAAACGTCTCATGTTTCATGGAAAAGAAGCTAGGCTATAAAATCTCATCCTTTGGAACTAAAGTATCGGCACTAAACTGCACAACAACAACAACAACAACAAGAACAGGAAAATTAAAAAAAACAGTCGGTATCACAAAAAAAAACAAACTTACCAGAAGGTCCAGCAACTGGTTGATTGTTTACAGAAGCAAACTGATTCATGGATCTACAACAAAAAAATACATCATAGACAACAATATTTGTGAATCAGATGCAACAATAAAACCAGCATTCGTAAGGCACACCATTTCAGTACAGCTGACTCTGCTGAGATGGCTTGCTTAAGTTTACCTTAAGTTTAGTCCTGACTTGAGACAGATGTGGCAAAGACCTTTAGTCGAATGTCCTAAGGCATGTGCTCGGTACACGTCACAAAATGAACCAAAAGAAACTAAACAGTTTATTTTCGTCACTTTGTACGTGGCTTTAGCTGAGAAAGTTAAAACTTGGTCTTGCCTTCAAACCAAACTTTGGTCTAAGACTTTGGTTTTAGACTTCTGTCTTAGTGAAAATTGACCTTGCCAAATTCCCACCATTGTACCTTTTGAATCAGATTCAGTGCCCAGAATGCTGCTGAACTGAACTAGTTAGTACCCACCTGAAGTAACTTTATAAAGAAACTAGAAAGCAGTCAAAGCCCACACACCTCCGCCAAGTGCTTGTCAGATTGTAATGTAGATTCCACAGACTACGTGTTTCAAACTATAGTTGCATTTTCCACAGTGACCTAGTTCTTAGTTCACAATGACCTAGTTCCTAGTTCTGTGATTGGATGCAGTGCCGCATTGAAAGCAATAGCCGTATGCCCCATTGAAATCAATAGAAAATTTCAAAGTGATCCTGAATCCAGGATTCTTTACGGATCTCCTCCAAAACTGAATCACTGGTAGATGTGGCAATCCCCGACCTTCACCGAAAATTTCAGAAAGATCCGTCCAGAACTTTTTGCGTTATGTTGCTAACAGACAGACAAACAGACAAACTTGGGCAAAAACATTACCTCCTTGGCGGAGATAAAAAAGAAAGCAAACACAGCAAAATAAATAGACAACTAATTATTTTCACAGGAATGTGCACGAGACCTTCTGAGCCGAGACTGAGACGAGACCCGAGACCCATGTCTCCAAGATCGATACGAGACCGAAACGTTCAAAATTTTGTCCGAGACGAGACGCTGCAGCTTCCGAGATGCTGACCTTGAAGCTCTCGAGACTCTCGAGAGTCTCGAAAGCTTCAACGTCTCGCCGAGACGTTTTCCATGACATATGGTGAAACACATTAAACGATATACGGATTAATTAAAACGTAAAGTCCTTCCCGAGCCTTACGGCCCATAGGGCGGCGCTGATCCCGTTTCCTAAGGCCCTCAGCCAGACACCAGTTTTTACACTGCGAGACCACGGATACGGGGCCAGTGTATCGAGCGGTGTGCTTGTTTACGTCTCAGCAGTGAAGCCGGTACCAAATTATACTGCTTGGTGACAGAGGCATATGCGTGTGAACAACTTGCCTAAGGTCGTTACCCGGCAGTGTCCCGGTGCGGAGTCGAACTTGCGCCCCCGAGTGACCTCAGGATTACAAGTCCGACACGTTACCGTTAGACTACCGAGCCACACCGCACCATGGTAAGCATTTTCTATTTGTGATATTGTGAGTTTTTGCACTTTATTTTGACAATTATCACTGAATAATTAACGGCTTGCGCCATAAAGAATTGCAACTGCAGTGCTGTAGACATGAGCCATTATGTTAATCGCAATTTGAGAGCACTAACGTCTCGTCTCGAGACCGAGATGTCTCGACCGAGACCACATCCCTGTATTTTCGCAACACTTGTGACAGTGCAGTTGAAAAAAGTTACAAAAAAGATCAAAACAAGCAAACTGAAGTCCACAGGATTGCACATATGCTCAGAAATTATCAAGCTACATAACAACCAACTGCAACAAAAAATAAAAAGTTAAAAATACGAACATACTTACAGGTTCGGATCTATTTCCAGTCTTACAACAGTCGGTACTCTTAGTTTCCAGTCATCCATTCTGATCGCAACAAACCTGTATCAGTACAAAACAACACACAATATAATCAAAATCAATGCAGTTCAAAATTTGGAAAAAAATAAACTACTGGTAACTGTTAAAAACGCCAAACTAGCTATTATTTAAAAATCCCTTCTGCCTGCACAGACGAATAAGTAAGCGAATATATCCACTCAGCTATGTCACCATGTCCGTGCAAGATTAATTATTATTTTGTCAGCTGTACTTAGCCACACAGCGGCCGTGTGGCTATCACAGAAATTAGCCACACGGCGGCTATTTTCTCACACTGATTCTGCGCCCTTTTCCATCAAAACGTCCAGTAATTCAAAAAGAACTCCAGTAAGTGATATGAAGTACGTAAATAAATAAATAAGGAATTTACGTTAACGCAGCAGACTCGGACAATGTTTATATAAAGTCTGTAGTGGCAAAATCATCATTGTAGCTGTAGCCTAGTGCCTAAGCTATCGACTTCGTGTTTTGTAGGTTGCAGGTTCAAATCCTGCCTCTACCAATTTTATATTTTTTTTCTTTTTTCAGTTAATACTATAAATTATTATTGTGCTATTTTATCGCTTATTCAGCATGCTTTCATCGTTTAAAACAAGTTTTCGTAGTCGATATTAGTGATTGTGTATGAAATGTAAATGTGAATCATACAAAGAAATTCGCAAGAGGGCATTAGTGTTTTGGGTAAAGCAATGAAATTTATTATTAATATTATGACTATGGCTAGGAATAAAGTTAGACTTAGGGTTAGTGTTTAGGGTTAGTAGTAGTGTTAAGAGTAGAGTTGGGGTTACGGTTAGGTTATTTGAGAGAATTTTGGGACGACATGTAAACACCCAAACTAGGTGTGTAACGTTGATGATGTAATCAAAACGAAGCCGAAGAACGTTTGGTACTTTGCCTACTGGCGAGCCCGTGATGTGCCGTCTGGCGCTGAGGTCGCTAGTTGGCTGCCGTCCGCACTGGCGTTGACAGCAAGGCCGCCGTGTGGCTAATTTGGCCTATTTTGTCTGTTATACGGGGAGGGGGCGGTTCTGTCCTAGGA
>Ga0209367_1009528_pt1 | contig 13151 bp, 14 predicted proteins | sample WorMetLIZISLAND2_FD_187412 | JGI IMG/M metagenome (GOLD analysis project Ga0209367, IMG submission 187412) | Marine gutless worms symbiont microbial communities from Max Planck institute for Marine Microbiology, Germany - Olavius geniculatus... ... | reverse complement strand
AATTACAAAAGGCGATATTGCCCGCATCACACTGACTGTGTGTCAATGTGCTGCTGAATAATATCACCTTTTGTAATTTTTGCTGTTTTCGATGTGCAAGTCCTTAAATGTTGCCGTTAACAAGTGCATAAACTGATGTTTTGTACATTTATATTTGCTGTTTTATTACTAAAATACTGTTTTCCTACTGGTGATCAGTTACAAAGATATTGCGCTTCAAATATTTCTTACAGTAGCCAAGCCGCTTACAACTGTTACTTACTATCTAATGGCGTGACTGAACAAACCAAACGACACGTGTCAGGCATGACGTCACCGCTGGCCTGCATTGCTGACAATAGTGAACAAAATTCCTTTCATATCCACAAAATGGCCATAAAAATAAACAAACTAATATTGCACGCATAACCCGTTTAATATAGGCCCGGAAAACACTTCAATAATGCTAATTTAGGGACGAGACATTGATGGTGTTTGACGATGTTTGACTGTAATTAGTACAAATAAATAACCCACACAATACTATAGCCTAACATGATGAACAAACCTGCAAGAAACATATTCCGCTCGTTTTTCAATGGAATTTTTCATACAACGATTAAACGAGTGAAGTTTTTAGATCAAAAATTGTTAAAATCCATCATCATTTACTGTAGCGAAGCGCAATGATATCTCGTGTGTACTGAAGTAGTTCACCACATTAGAGCTGTGCTGTTTTGAATAATTTATTACGGAAGTGCACTTTCCCAACCAAGTTATTATGATAATCTTTATTCACACAAAAGCAGTGTAGAATGAAACAGAGACAGACAGACAGAAAGTAAGATGAACAATAAACCTAAGTTATACAAACATAAAAAGCATACCAAACACAAGCTTTAAAATGTCCATGAGAGAGTTTACCTACAGAATAAACTGAACATAATTCGTTAAACTCAAAAAAGCCAAACACATCGTCAAAAATGTTGTGAACAGAAATAATATGAGTACTTTGTTTAAACAGAAAACATAACCTGCGTAAATCAAATACATAGGATATAGGCAGAATACCAAGACAATATTCATACAACAAATTAACCTCATCGTTTAATTTAAAAATTTTATACAAAGCAGTTTTCCAAGTAACATACAGGATTTGACGATTAGCATTAGAAATGGTAACAGCTTCAAGACCATATAATAAAATCGGCAAACAATATAAGTATGAAGTAAATGACACAATAACATCGGAGAGGCAGTGGACCCAACGCAAGCATATAGGCCTATTAAAAGCTCTAAAGAATTTCATTCTCTTGGCTGCAAGTGAGACTTTGAGTTTCAAGCCACTCTCAAAAGTAACACCCAAGTATTTGACTGTCGACCATTCATGAAGTAAATTACCATTTAGTAAAATAGGAACACATGGCTTCTTGTATCTAGGACCACACCTAAGCAGACATGACTTATTAACATTAAAACACATATCCAACCAGGCCATTTCACTTTCACATATTTCAATCATTTTTCTCAAATCACAATTTGAAGCAGAAATCAACAATAGATCATCAGCATACATCAAAATTCCAACATATTTCCTTGCAATGCGACATCCATAACCAGAGACCTCTAACTTGCAAATAATGTCATTCGCATAGACAGTAAAAAGTACAGGGGAGAGAACACCTCCTTGTCTAACTCCGGTAACAAGTTGTACAAGCTTCGATTTACAATTGCCCCATTTAACACAAATATATATTTTACCATACCAATCAAATAATAAACTTATAAGGCAGGGTGGAACCCCGCGCGACATCAACTTCAGGAACAATGCATAGTGGTTGACTTTATCAATTCGCTAAAGCCGGTGTAGTGGAAAATTCGTCGCACAGGAAAATTATTCCCACACGCAGCAGTTACGGGTTAGGGTTAAGATTAAGGATAGGGTTAAATTTAGGGTTAGGGTTAGAAGTAGGGTTAAGATTAGGGTTAGGATTAGGGATATGGTTGAGGTTAGGGTTAGGGTTGACGTTAGTTACATTACGACAACATGGAGGTGGGAAGAACTTTCCAGGTGCGACAAATTTCCCACGACACCGGCCCTGTCGGCTAGAACTCATCTCTCGTCCTCTATCCCCTCTCCCATGCACGTACGAAACTCGCCGATCATCGACCAGTTCGCGTCTTGGGAGGAGTCTTTGGTAAAGTGCGGCAGACAAGCCAACTCAGATGCCTTTTAGGCGCAATAATGCAAGCTGCAAAAAGCTACCCTTGAATTCAAGCAGCGGGTCTGTTTTTTTTGCGTCTGTCTGCTCTGCACAGTGATCGAGAGCAGCTGTGCATAGCGCAACAGTGACCATAGAGCTGACCATAGGTCGCTTGTCACTGCAGCTCACGAGCATGATGTCAACCGGCTTGTAAATGTTCATTACTTACTTACTCACTTACTTACTTTTACAGACACGGACAGACAGATACACATGATGTAGCTAGCTACTACAATCAATGCAGTGACGAACGCTGACCTGACATTACAGCATTACTGGTGCTGATGGTACAGAATCAATGAATCAACAGAGTAGGCCTATCTACATTGCACTTTGTCCATCAAAGTGTCAATGATCAATCAGAAAGACATTTTTACAGCGGCTCGACGTAGTTCAGTTCGTGCACGTCGATGCTTTGTGAACTCTTTGCAGCAGTTGAAAAGTTCTGCGTTGGTGATTAATCATTCATACTGCAGTGCAGTTGGCGCGGCTGTTATGTACAATGACAGACAACGTTTTAACTAGCTTACCTCAGTTCGTGGCATTTTACCAGGCTTGCCGTAGATATGACATTTTCCATCCATATCCATATCCACAGATTTTTTGTGGATATCCATGGATATATCCATATCTACAGATATTTATCCTGCGTACTTGTAGCCCCCAAATTGTCACAAAATACTGCAGTGCAAAAGCGCTTACCCCTCCTTCTTCAAAAAATCATAACGCAAACATTCCCCTTCTCAAATTGTACAAAAATATAAAAGTAGAAAATAAACACACATTTGCATTGAAATATGAGCAATGTTAAGAATATAGTTGAGTATTTCCCCCTTTTCGTAAAAATCTACATAAGTTTAATGCCCATGTTTTTTGGCCGAACGTTAGGTCGAGCTTTGGGTACGATATGTGGTCTGTCTGTACGCATGTATTGTGGCTATACCGTACGTTGTAGCCTGCAGGAAGTCGGCGATGGTACGTTGGATGGGTGACATGAACGTCATATAGACTATCAGAAATGATTATTGTATAAAATCACCTTTGTGTCCGTCCGTCCCACTTTGTCATTTTCCATATCTTCGCCAAATATGAACGATATTCAAAAGTCTTTCACTGGCACATACTGTGAACAATTAGCAAAAAAGTAGTTGTTAAACATCCCACCACACTTTAACTGTGTCGCTACACTACCACGTACAAAAATTAAACTCTCTTTAGTTTTACATTCATCTCTGATGTTTGTAAACAAAAACAGACAATATTGTCATAAATAATAATTTTTAATGCGACGACGATATACCGGTGACGTAATGTGCCATTTAGCAGTGGAGAAAAAGCTCTGATCAAAAACTTGCTCCAGTTAAAAAAGTAGTTTTCGTAGAATAATGGCAGAATTTTTGAAGATAAACTGCAACAGGGAAAGCATGGAGTGTTAATAAGATTGATTTTGAAAACATGCAGCAGCACCGACCAACGGCATGAGACCGGCAGACTGAAGCATACACGTACTGAAGAGAACGTGATCACTGTGGATGAAATGGTAGGCTTGCTAAACCAAAAAGGCCAGAAACAAACATATCGTTCAATACGCCAGATAACCAAAGAAACGGATCTAACAAAGTGAACATCGTACAGATCACTCACTGCATTTTTGGTCAGAAGTGTGTTTTGTTTACCAACACGCTTTATTGCTGTCTATAATCGGTAATTTTTCTTGCATTTGTATTTCACAAGGTAGTGTATTGACACAGTTAACGTGTGGCAGGATGTTCAATAAGATCACTTTGTTGCCAATTGTCCACAGAATGCGCCAGTGAAAGAATTTTGAAAATCGGTTGATATTTGGCGAAGATATAAACAATCACAAAGTGGGACGTTTTGGGGAAACAGTGTAGGTGGTTACAAAGGCCGACTAGAAAAACGAAGCAATTAACTGAGTGACAATAAATAGCAATAAATAACAAATCAATAATTCAAGGACTTTTTCAAAGTGGCCTAAGTAACGCAAACCTCTGCTAGGTCCAGGAGAAAATATTTGGCAGCGGTGCAAGTCGTAGTAGAATAAAGTAACATCTTTTATGAACAATGCTTACTAGTGTTTGCAATCTGGGGATCCCGACCGTTTTGCGTTTTCGCCAATCCCGAATCCCGAGGTTGGCGGCATCCCAATCCCGGGATTGCGGGATTACAAAGATTCATTAAAAATGTACTTTTTTGAGTGTTAAATAACAATTTTTACCATCTAATGAATGAAGTTTTTCATGTGCTTTAAAGTGTTACTGATTGTTGTGAACTGTAATTTGTATTTTTACAGTCACAGTCACTCCCTACAGTTCGCAATACCTGCCTACTACATCTACATCCTCATGCATAAAATAAGTTTACTATATGGATACCGAAACAGCGATTATTCTGTAAGCCTAATCCCGAAACGAGATCCCGGGATTACAAATTTCTCAATCCCGGATCCGAGATTGAGAATTCAAACCCGGGATTGCAATCACTAATGCCTACAGTACATAACACCAACACTCAATCCTGAACGTGTTTGCTTCAATATAAAGTGCAAAATGACATGATCTCAACTTCGTCACAAAATGTAAATAAATTAGTTCCCAGCACACATACATTAAAATACTGTATATATATAACTGATATAAATATTACAAAGGCACACCGGTTTAAAACATAAAGCAACTGCATGACAGTTAATGGTACTATTGTGCTTTATTACAATATTTCATTGTGCACAACTTTCATGTCAAAGCATAGTTTTATCATAAACACTACAATGCGGTCCAAAAATGGCACTCCTTTATAATTGCAATAACTACAGTACACTACCTTTCAAAATGTCTGATAAAGTTTAGCAAGTTTATTGCTTTGCAGCGACTCAAAAAGTCGCCCTTTTGGTTCAGCTCTTTGTCAGTTCTGTTAAAACACCATAACTTTAACAGAAGTGTACTGTATATGACAATTATTGATTATTTGCAATTTAAAATTAAAGCATATTGCCATGGGAGCAGTATGCCACTTCGACTTAAACATGGGTTCTAAACAATGCATTACAGGTTACACAGTAGAGAATCTGATGACTGTGACCAACATTTCAATTATCTGCCATAATTTTTTTTATTTTACTTACTCAACATTAGTCGGATATCTAAAGAAAATGATTAACTTTGCATTGACTGTGCACTGAACAATCAATCGAAAATCAGCAATCATCGAAAAATCAATACAAAAAAACTGTACTTTAAATAACTTAATTCATGTTTTTACAAAGTAGTGCAGTTGAACAAACAACATTAAGCGAGAAACTACAAACTTTTGTTGCTAATTTGTTGTTGTGTCAAAAAATCAAAAGAAACGACCAAAAGTAAAAAAAGTGATTGCAACTATAAAGGGGTGACAAATTGTTTGAAGCACATTCTGCTAAACTATAAAACTGATAAACGGTAAACAAACTGGACGTGTAACGACAATTGTGTGTAACATAATGGGGTCCAGCAAACGTCCAGCAAACTTCCAGCAAATGTATTCAAAATGCTGGACGTTTGCTGGAAGTTTGCTGGATCGTGTAAACACTCTATAAGACACCAGAGGAGTTGAACTCAAACTTCAGCATAATCAACTGTTCGTTTAAGATATCTGTCCACAATGTATACACTATCAAGTAAGAACAACTTTAATCTATAACACTAATTCCTTTAGCATAATAGCAAACTCACAATTCAAATGTAGTTGAATTAAGTAAATGTATGCAGGTGCACGGAGGATTAATCAAATGAACTCCACAGCTGGTCACAACAACATAAACACAGGTCATGAAGATACCAAGTGAAGATGTCGCCATTCCTTGTGACGACATATATGCGGCCGTCCGCTATGTGGACTCATCCACTGCACTACTGTGAATGAACAGTGGGAAAAGCAGCCTGACTCTTGTGAGCCGGTAAGTGTGCTATCTCTAACAACATGTATGGGATCACAAGGTTTCTGCAAGACGTTCATGACAATTTTAGTTTATCTACGATTTTTTGTTTTCGAATTAAAAGCAAGCCCAGAATGACGACACAGACAAACTGGCAGACAGACAGCAAGACTAATGCAGCCCATGCATGTAGTTTTATAGTTTTAGGCTTACAATATCTTTTTACGTAATTGTCTATACGCATACCGTGTGCACTGTGTCTCAACAAACATCCGCAACATTTTTGATTGTAGCTTGAACAAAAATTATCAGATTCTAATAATTTTTGGTGGGAATATTCCCGACACAACTCAACATCAAATAACCATCAAGTTTCCCACCTCACTCGATATTTGCTTCTGCACTACCTAGGAAATGCAAACCAAACAAAATATGCATTAAAACATGCATTGAAATACACAAACTATGGAAAAAATACCTCCGACATTATCGATCGTAACTTAAAGAAAGATTATCAGACTGTAATAATTTTTGACAAAAATATTTCTGACATAACTGGCTACGACTGTTTTAGTTCCTATCTCACCCAATGTATGCACTACCTAGAGAACGCAGACCAAGCAAAGTACGTGTTGAAATGAATGAAAAACGTCAATAAATTCCACCTATCCAGATCTGTGACCCTATAAGACAGTCAATTACAAGGTCTGACTGTCACACATCAGTACGTCGACCAGATGATGTTCATGAATCATGAATACCTATGAATCAAAAATGTTCAGGATTTTTTTGAGACACAGTGTATTTTCTGATGCCTTTTGACGTAATAAAGATTGGCTAATTGAATGATTGACAGCATACGCTATTTCTATTCATGACATGTTCAAAACTAGAAGAAATAATGTCAAGCGTGTTGGGGGTCCCGGTAAACATGAAGATACCAAGTATAAAATGGCTGGACACTAACACTAACAATGGCTAGTGACTAACTTGCTGTGTAGTACAACAGCAACAAATAAAAGTGCGTATAGCTCTTTTACGAGAAACCTATGGTGGAGCTATGGAGTGTCATCTGCCATATGAAATCATACCCAGCATAAATCAGTGCACCCTGCGTTAACCCAGCCAACCAGGCCGATACTTGATTTACCTACCCCGGAAGGTAAAAAGGCTGAGTTGAGCTTGGCGTTGGTTATATACTGAGACCCTTTACTCGTTTGCCGACAGTTGCCCATCCAATTAGTAACCACATGACTGACTGGTGTCAAACCCACGACCTCGCCATCATAAATCCAACGTCTCAAGTCTCAGCCATTACACCACTAAGCTAACTGAGTGCTAGTACAAATAATGCCTGGCAAAATAGCAACTCATCTAGAGAGAAATGCGCTGATCGGAATTTGGCTGCAACAACTGCTGAAATCCAGCTGTTTTTGCAAATCCATATTTTGGATTGGTGCCAGATTAATAAAATTCAGTGACTTTATATACTGCTCTTAGGCCTGCCTATTCATTGAATAAGCTAAATGTAACTAATAAAAACTTGTTGATTTGTTATTAATGATCACTATTACATGCACCTTGATCAAAATGATTATATAATCAGCTGACCACAAACAGGTACAAAATCATGGGCCGAAAATTCACGGGTAATCTAAACATAAAATTTCTAATCAATGGTGATAAACTAGCAAATCCAGTAATGACTCTGATCGGTCGGACCTGGATATTCCACATTTTAAAAACAGAAATTTGGTACAGCCCAAAACATAATTCAAAAAGTAGAGCAGACAATGCCAACAATGTAAACGAGAGTATACAGTCACAATGACGGAAATCATTCCAGCTAATTCTCTTGCGTTCTCACATTCACAAAGTATCAACAGTGCAAAATAATTAACTAGACACTTTTGGCATACAAAAATGTTCAACAAAAATGCACAAATATGCAAGTAAAACAAAACAATGGGCCAAGAAAGCACTCAATAAAAGCACATTTTACAATAATAACAAAGTCAAGTTGCCGAGACTTTGTCTCACGCTGAACTAGTCACGGCTCAGTGAGTTGAGAGGTCAGTTTGGAGTCGAGCCGATCGGTGAGTGGTGAAACTGGTTTCAGAGCTCGTCTCTCATTCAGCAGTTGCCTGCAGCACCCAGCATGATGCATTCATGCAGTACTCGAGTACAATGGTAGACTCGAGTCAGAATTAAGTCCTTATTTTTCAGGACTCAGACTTGGACCGAAACCTTCACGAGTTGCGCTCAAATCCACTGAACTCGCAACAACTTAAACGGGAAAAAATTCCAAATTCCATCTTTTTTTGTTTTTACTGTATTTACTGCTGAAGTTATTGCATATTTCATACGTGTTTTATGTGCAAGTGTGTTTGCTCACAGGTAGCACTCGAGTCCAGAACTAGACTCAGGCTTGAACCCTTGTGCTCAGACACGAACATTCGTGACTCAAACCCAAACTAAGAGGACTCAACTACATCACTGACACGATGACAAGTAAAGTCCAAATTCCATTACGCCAACTTTCACCGAAATTTCACTGCGGGGAAAGTCATGGACACAAATCATGAAAGTTGTAGACACAAACGGTGAGATATCATGTAACCATGAAGTTTTGGTGAAAGTCGCCGACACAAATCACGAGTCGCGGACACAAACCATCTCGACATGTCGAGATATTTGTGACGAAGTCTGTGACAAGTCCGCGACAAACCCGTTTGTGTTGCTCTAATGGAATTTAGCCCGTTACAATGCATGGGGAAAGTTGGTGACAAAGTCAATGACATGGACTTTGTCGCGAACACAAATCACGAAAGTCCGCGACACAAATCATGAAAGTCGACGACGTGATTTGTGTCGTGGACTTTCATGATTTGTGTCCGCAACAAGTCCGCAACTTTGTCGCGAACTTGTCCTGGACTTTGTCGCAAAGTTGGCGTAATGGAATTTGGGCTTAAACAGATTAGAACAATGCCATAACATCAGCCTACATTCAGAACATCTGTACCTCCGGCGTGAGGGTCTCAGTCACCAAGGTTTGAATCCATTGTACAACTGGTGGGACAGCACAAACCTCAACCTAGTATGGTGCTGCCATCTGGCGAATATGACAGATGCCATACAGCAGCTGCGTGTATAGGATACAGATTTATTTCAGAAGACCGAATCCTAACTGCAACCAAAGTATGACTGGTAGCTCCTATGACGACTCTAGACCCCTCTGCAAGATCCATTCGTAACTTGATCAGATATACTGCAAAGCGTCACTCTATGCCCTACGTCCACAGAAGCCTCGAGATCACCAACAAAATCGAAACAACTCCTCCTCACATTAAGTCTAGACCTGCCACAACATTTAAATTCGTTCCTAACTTTCTGAGTTATTCAGCCAACAGACTAATGAACAGAATGATGTAACCCATTATTGGCGAAAGTCATTGCACAGTTTTTGCGCGATGCTATTGGTGATGTGGCCCAACTAGTGCAAGCAGATCCTCGTCAATGCAACTCAAATGGTAACCTGCCATTACTTTCAGCCAAATCAACGGTTAGCTTCCCTCCCCCCCCCGAGCAGCAGCAGAGCATCGCCATCCATTCGCAAGCACTAAATTACACCGCCATAATTACGTAGGTACTAATAACTATTAACAAGTATTTCAATATGACAAAAACACCCGTAATTGACTTAGAAAAAAAAACTTTTTGAGATACTTCCTATGAAAACATACATCCATCATTACATAAACTACATAGACATATGACCAATTCGACCAAGAGAAGCAAAAAATTAAAACATTTCCTGCTGAGTGCATTGGTGAACATCTTGACAGTCAGGAAGACTGCGCTGTTGACACTGTGTTTTGTTACACCTTGTACCCTGTGTGCCAAAAACAGCTACCATGTTCTGAAATGCATTTTTTCATAAATGCATGCACTGAGATGTTTGCAAAAATTGTGAATAGCTTTGCTGATCATCGTCATCCCATACCTGCTGCAGTGCACCTGTTAGGTCAGGAATGGGTACGTTTGTGAAACGTCTGCAGCACTGCAACCCATACACTATAATCAAGCCGATTGACATTTGGTGAATACGGCGGTCATTCAATTCATCCTTAAGCTTCAAGTGAAATGTGAAAATTCTCTGGATGAGCTCGTTCAATGTATGACACAACTTTGTCAAAGTTGGAAATAACTGTATAAAAAATAATAGTTCGGCATAGATTTGAACGCAGAATACGTGTGTAAAATATTGCTGGCAAATTGGCAGTCTTTGAAAAATAAACTTCGAAACACGTGAGAGGAAAAATTTTTAGAACAGACTGTAACAGTATATAGTGCAAACCTGGCGAGAGTGCGATGCTGTGGAATGGAAGATTTTATCGCTGCATGGATCAGCATTTGCATGAACACGTCTTTCTGTTAACACAACACCACCACACCGATGATATCTAAACTACAGCTGATAACAGTGTTAGCATGTGATCACGCGGCTCACGCTGACACTCATAACAACGTCTACCAGGTGGCGCTGGCATCCATTTCAACTATGTCGATATAATGCCAGATACGCTATGCAAAACACCAGACATTTATACTGCTTGAACAACAGTAACATTTGTTCTAGATGATCACAGTTCAATATCCACACCCTCATTATCAGTCATCTCTTTCATGTACGCCATCTCAAAACATTTCACTTTGGGTGTGGTCACATTTACCTAAAAATTATCATATTTTTGGAGCCCCAGTGCTTCTCTACATGTAGACTATAAATCAAACAGCACTCATTGTTAGCTAAAACAATAATGGTGCAAAAAATACAATTTCTTTGTGAAAAAAGTTACAACATAACTTGTTCACCTCAAAAAACAAAAAACAACGTCATTTAACTAATTAAAATGATAAGTGAGCAAACAATGACTGCATGTATCATGAATTAGTATTACACAAGAAGAAAGTTAAATAAAAAAGGTGTCACTTTTTTGGTACACAGAGCTAGTCACTGCGAGCACATGGTGGGCATTAAAAGCCGGTTTCTGGTTGTAACAGTTGGTTAACCTAACTCATTAATATTCATGCTGCCTGCGCCTGCACTGCGTGATTGGTCTGTTTACTGCACGTGATCAGCATTGTCAAATAACCGCTGTTGTGACCAAGCAATGACTGAACGTAAACTGATGGCCTTTAACTGAAGGAACTTAGAGAAACGGGCCGTGAGCAAAGTAAAATGTTTTGAGATGGCGTACATGAAAGAGATGAATGATGATGACGAAGGTGTGCATATTTAATGGAAAGGCATCCCACTTATGTGGAGCAACGTAATTGAAAGCAAGACAAACTACTGATGTATAAATAAGATTTATGTACAAAACATCAGTTTATACACTTGTTAACGGCGACATGCAATGAGTGATACATCGAAAACGCCGTTAACAAGTGTATAAACTGATGTTTCATACATTTATATTTGCTGTTTTATTACAATAACAAAGTTTTTATGTTAATGGTCAATTATAAACCATCTGCTTTCCACGGCCATGAAGACACTGAAGTTTAAATACCCAAACACCACCCAATGGTCCTTGTGACCCGGGAAGAAGTTGACATCTGTTAGCACACATAAGACACAAAGGTGGGAGACACAAAGGTGACTGAGACGAGACTGAGTGGCACCTGCGCACGACTTCCATTCAGTAGTCCATCGCTGATGTCATACTTGACTGGCAGCAACTCATTCACAACTCTGTCAAACTGGTCTGAGTCGTAGTCGATGAGAGCATTAAACAGTGGTAGACCGACACGCTGGGTGACATGCACGTTGCACCCTTCGCCGACGCTGCACCAGTCAGACAGACAGACAGACAGACATTTAACTCTCAATTACAAGCATTAATGTCCAAACTGGATGACCGCAGCGTAAAGCACCAATCACCAAGATGGATGATGCAAGTGCAGCCAAAAACTGGAGTTGGAAAAAACAAACTCAGGCCCAAACAGCTGAAAATCGAGGCCAAAGACTGAAAGGGGTCTGCAGGACTGCTGTGAGTTCCCACAGTGGGGTCCATGGTGCAGCCCCAACTGCAAATGCATTTTCCGGCATGAAAAATCCCAAAAATGAATGTAGAGGGTATAAATTTTATTACTTTTACTGCACCAATTTAAAAAATATTACTAAAGTTGGAGGAACCCCCACAGCTAGCAACAACAATGTACCTGAGATAGTGTTTCACAGATTCAATAAACTGGTCAACATGCTGTCTACTGTTGGCTCCCAGGTATGCCATCAAAAAGTGAGCATCATAGAACACTGACAGATGGTCGTTGATGTGCAGCACACTCATATCACAAAGCTCACGCCATCTATCACCAACATTACACCCTGACACAACACAGTACCACACTAACTCAGTTTATTCCATGCTAGTGAGTGAGTGAGTGAATAGGGTTTAACGTCCCACCCGACACAGTATAGGTCATTTCGAAGACGGCCTTTCCAGGCCGAATGCACACAAACACATAATAATAAAACAAAATTTAACCTTTCCAGAAACACAAAACACAAGATACAAAAAAACAAGCTTAAGCTACAATTGTAAGAACTCCATTATACGCATGCATATGTAATTAACATCATGGTAGTTCTAATAATCTTCCCTGTTATCCTGCAGACAGACATCAATGTGATAATGCTGTCTATTGGAGGACAGGGGGGTTATTCCATGCTAGCTCACTGTTATGTTTATGGTTAAATGGCATAGCTCTTCATGCGAAACCCACTTCAAATGTACGGAGCGTCACCTGCCGTATGACACGACACAGTGTTAGCTGCCACCTAACACAACTGCCAGTCATCATCGTCATCATCATCGACAACCGTGGGCTCAATGCCCGTTGGTGTCTGACGCCATTCTTACTATCGCTGCCCACCGCTGCCTATCTAGGGCAGCGTGGCTTAACTC
>Ga0209367_1009525_pt1 | contig 13156 bp, 13 predicted proteins | sample WorMetLIZISLAND2_FD_187412 | JGI IMG/M metagenome (GOLD analysis project Ga0209367, IMG submission 187412) | Marine gutless worms symbiont microbial communities from Max Planck institute for Marine Microbiology, Germany - Olavius geniculatus... ... | reverse complement strand
GTTCTGTCAGCTACAGCCCTGTTGGTGACGAAGTCATTCCATCTAACACCAAGAATACGTCTTTGGCATGTCATGTGGAATGCCTGTAGCCTGCGTGAGTCTTCCTTCAACAGTGTCCAGGTTTCAGCACCATGGAGGCCATACTGCCAGAACACATGTAGTGTAAATCCTCAGCTTAGTAGCAAGGGTCAGCCGATTCTGGCGCCAAACTCGGTCCAACTGGCCCATCACCGATGATACGAGGCCGATTCGTCGAAGAATGTCAGTGTTGGAGTATCCAGTTGAGTCGACAGTGCTGCCCAAGTAGACGAACTTATCGGTGACTTCCACGGGGTGTCCATCGACGGAGACTGATTGAAAACACTGCAGTACATATATACGCCCTTGGCGCGCATATATGTACTGTGCTATTACTTTTTTCACAAGTCCAGTCTGTCACTAGCAACATCGGAAGTGAACTCGAAATACACTAACCATCACACTCTAATGTGGCGTGAATATAGGAGGAAATTGCAAAATGCCTCGGTATTCTGAATGATACACGTAGGCCCATACAGGATGGTGTATTTCATCTGCCTATTCTAAAGCTAAGTAGATTTTACAAGGTAGTGTAGTGACGCGTTTGGGGTGCGGTGGGTTGTTTAACGATCACTTAGTTGCAAACATGCTGCAGTCAAATAATTTTGAAAGGAATTACCCGTAACTAAAAATGTCAACACCAGATGCAATCTTCGAGCTCAAAATGCATAGATAAGCGTTTGCAGCTGGGGCTTTGCTGCGGTCGGCGGTTCCCACTGGGGAGTTTACAGCACTCCTCCAGGCTCCTAGCTGCTGAAGCCCAACGGTCAGAGTCGAACCCGGTTCTGAAACGGGCCGGAGGAGGTCAGTAATTTGGTTCAGTCGTGACAGAAATCGGGGCATACTGTTTACTGGACCACTGTCAGTGATCCGTCGTCAATATTGCCCATAGGCAAGGAATGGGGAGGAGGGTCATTGGGGTGTCCCCCTCCCCAGCCGATTACGAGGTCTGGGAGAGCGTCGAGAGTTCCCCCAGCAGGGTCCGGGCGGAATCCGGGCCGAAAATAAATTCGGTGCATTTTCAGTCTCACACAACGTTTCCGATACAACTTTCATTTAAAGATAATTGTGCGAAATTTATCCTGGCTAACTTCGGTACACCGCAGGACAATGACATACCGAAATATTGGCAGCGCGGGCTTTGCCCCGTCACCAGAATTGACCCCCGCCCCTGCCACTGAGTATTTAGACGTGATCTCGGTGAAAGGCGGCGTTATCGAAGACTTGCTGTAGGCCGGGTCGTCGCTGCGACTTGTTTTTGGCGCTGCGTTTCGACAGCGCGTTGTAGCGCTTGACGAACGCGCTGCGCAGAGTCTTGTTGGAGGTGCACGTGTACGCTCGACTGCGTTGACTCTCTCCGCAGCTGATGACGTCAGGATTGACGACTGACGACGTGCTGGCCACTGGACAGATGACGTCATCCGGCGGACCACGTGACTGCTGCTGCTGCTGCTGCTGCTGATGGTGATGATGATGTTGCGTCACGTCTGACAGCACGTCGTAGTCCGGCTCCGCGTCGTCATCGTCGTCGTCGTCATCGTCCACGATACCCTTGATCTGCTGCAGTATCTGCCACGCCATCATTGACAGGGTATCACAGGACGTTTCGGTTTCGCCCCTTGGACGCTCAAACGACGCTTCGGCGGTTTTGCCCCTCGCCTGGACGTATCGCTCGCTAATAATTGCAGACGACGGCGAAGACGAACTGACGGGACAGACGAATGGGATGCAGAAGACGGCGTCGACTTCGCCGTTGTATTCTCCGTCCGTCCGTTTTCGCCGTCGTCCTAATTTTTAGTGGGCGAAACGTCCTGGGCGCGAAACGTGCGTAATCCATTGACAGCTATACACTAACAGCTTGATCTCTTCCAGTCGAACAATCAGGCTATCATTATCATGTCATCGCAGAGAGCTGATGACGCGCAATCAGTCAGAAACAAATCGCCCAGGCCCGGAAAAATTTTTAAGGGACTATGGATACAAAAGTTACTCAATAAAAATGTAAAGTTTTATTCAGAAGTTGATAAAAACGGGGTTTTGAAACCGTTCGTCAACGTTCTTGTGCTTTTGCTAAGAAAAAGGTCATTCAATGTTCAGTTACAGCGCTGTTAAAATGGCTAAGCGAATACTCAGTACGAGCATATAGCCTACAACTAGACAGTGCTGTAATATACTTAAACCAAGCCAAGCTTAGCTCATATCACATAGCGTATATCGTCGTTTGCTTTACAATTAGGACGCACGACTGCAGCCGAAAGTTACGAAAACAATAGGCCTACCAGTGCGCGTTGAGTGTGGTTTAAGATTGAGTCATGACTTGCATCTCGTCCACCGATAAATACAACGTAACAAGACGAAGTAGATCTACCTTGACAGTTTGGACGATGTCTTCAACTCCGACCGGTTCGTACTGCTTGCTGCAGCAGTGCAGGCCCGTAGACGCCAGGATGTGTAGAAACGTGCCGTAGCGGTGAAACAGCATCGACACGAACTGAATCAGGATGATTATAGCAAAGAACACAAGAAACGCAACGCTCAGAGGCTCGAAATGTTTGTCTTCCGTGCCACCCTGCTTCGGTATGCGAATGTACAACGTGTCCTGCAGCGCACATAAAAACAACAGGAACGGAGTCAGTGGATTAAACGCTGCACTTAGCGAAAGAACTGTGCTGAAGTGAATGAAAAGGAATTGAACTGATCACGAGTTCAGTTGCTGTAAGTAACGCAGCTATTAATGCACAGTCGGAAATAAAAATTTCTACACAAAGTTGCTAAATGTTATCCAACATCCGCATTAACGTCAGCATTTCTGCCACACGATATGATTGTGTATTTCACTGACAAACGTCGGCGCGTTTGACAACGGCCTAGCTTCCATCAGAGCATGCAGGTTCCTGAGTCCTGAGTATCCACGTAGCTAACACATTGACGATTGACCAAATCAAAATCAACCGCCAATGTTAAAGCTTTTCTTACTGTTCATACTACATTTTGTTTCTTTAATGTGTATTTCTTTTATGTCTGTGTTTTTGTGTTTTCATGTGTTGTTTGCTGTGTGTGTCAATGGTCCCTTGTGGACTGATTTTCAAATAAATGGAATGGAATGGCTTCGAGGAGCGAATATCCTAGGCTAAATGCATGTGTAGACCTAATTACTTTTTAAGTAAATGCTGGACAATTCATACCTACGACGCTGACGCAACTCAACTCACTCGTCAGCGTCGTAGGTGTGAATTGGCTATATACGGCTAACGACGCAAATGGATAAACGGACGTACAGACGGACGGGCACCTTACGGTGGCAATACGACGACCACGAATAGCTGAAATCAGTGAAATCATGCCATCGTCGCATATTTTTCACTTAGTTCACCTTGAGTTGTTCTTGAACGATCTGAAGCAAAAAGATGATGAAGAGCCAGAGAAAGTTGAGCATGAAGAAGAGGAAGACGGCGTTGTTGCGCAGGGTCTTGAGGTCTCGGACGAGCTTAGTCTCGTGCGTCTTGTCCGCGTCGATCGGATAGAGGTACTTGTCGATCAACTTGCGCCAGAACTGAGTCTCGACCGAGTCGAGCAGTCGCACGGGTCCGGTGCCGAGGTCTCGGTCGCTCGTCCAGTACGGGTTGATTAACTCGTCTCTACTGCTGATAGCGTGAGTGTTGTCGGCGGGCCTGCTGCGTCCAGCACCCGACGCCGAAGACGATGCGCCGATAACCTGCAACCGCACCAGTGACACGCTTGTTTCATGCTTTCAGCGTCATCGTAAAAAACACCAGTTTTAGGGTTAAAGTCTCGAAATATCAATACAATATCCCGAATCCCCATCCCCAGGTGGGCTGTATCTCTCAGCTGCTTTAATTTATCATTTCTCACGTAGGAACTAAGTAGTTCAGAATCCCGTTCAATGTAGCAGAGACATCACAAACACGTAGTTTACCGAATACGGTAAATTGGGTAAACTTTACCCTTTTGCTACATGGACTTTAAAAAGCTACAAAGCTTGAGCTTCAGGGTGAAGGAGACGTGTAGGTTTCGTAGGTTCTGTGCTTGGTACTTCAAGTCAAGTCAAAATATCAACAGTCAACGATTGACCAGTGGATGTCGTGGGTGCGTTGTTTCTTCGTACTTAACTCCTAACCTGTCAGAAAAAAGGTCTTGTAGGAAACTTTGGTTTCAAAAGTACAAAATTAAAAGCTGGGAATCTCTTATTTTGAAAAAAATTAAAAAAGAAGCAACAGATTTTTTCCACCGTCTGCCTTTACTAGACTGTTTCTATAGTCCAGGGACATATGCACCAATTCCGCACGTCCAAAATCATATTAAGATGGAACTTAAAATGAACAAAAATGATCTGAAAGATTGTACGTTTATAGCCTCGGGTGAAGAATAGCATGTGGCAGAATGCAGTGGCGTCGTGGTAAGAGGAGGGAAATGGAGGTCAACTCCCTGTTGTAAAATTTTCTTTAACTGGGAAAATGTCTTCCAGAAGTACAAAATTTGAGATTAAAAAATTCCTTTTTGGAAAATTAAAAGGCACAATTAAAATTTTAAGCGCTCATTATTTCTTCTGTCCGAAATTTGCAGCAGTCTGGCAGAAAATTGCAAATTTCTGCCCCCTCCTACTTTTTTAATGCACGATCGACGGAATGAGTGCAGTAGTTACTGACATGCGGCGCGTGAGCGTTAGCAGCAGCAGCTGCTGCAGCTGCAGCGGCGGCGGCAGCAATGCGTGCAGCTGTCGTATCATGGATGCTGTCCAGTTGTCGCACAATGCTGCGTTGTCGCTCCTCCAGTAAACTGACGGCCGGTGCGCTGCTGCTACTCGACATCTCCGCTCGCGCCTACACATACACCACACAGCAAAGTCACAGCAACGATACGATACGATATGATGAAGATTTGCACTGGAAAACTGACGAGCAAGCAGTCAGTTTAATCTACTACATAAACTGCAAAAGAACTGAAAATGTTTTAGACGAAAATAAAATGATACAAACTGAAATGGAAGTATGCTACGTAAAGCATAACAAAATCCAGAAACAGGTGGTTACGAAAAAGCTCGAAGCCTGAGACGCTATATGAGTGCACCCTTCACTAGCAAGATGAAACTGTCTACCGTGCAGTGACGTTTTTGCATCTCAGTGGTATTCAAATTTAGCAGCTAGGCCTACATGTAAGCTTACAGAAGATAGCCGTCTGTAGATATGGATATCTTCATGGATATCCACGGAAAATCCGTGGATATGGATATGGATATAAATAGGAAATTTCATATTCACGGCAAGCCTGCATAAAGGCGACGTGTATAAAATAAAGCGAACGAACTAAACTGAAATCAACTGAACCGCGGTCTTATGGCAAGTTTAGGCTTATCGTGGTTTTGGTGCTAGGTCTTTTTTTGTAACGTTTTGTTCTTGTTTACACTTTGCGGAATGAACTAAACTGAAACGAACACAACTGAACCGGAAGTTCATTTCAGTTGAATTCATTTCGTTCGCTTTATACGCACCTTAATTCATTTCACATTTCGCGCTCCGCTTTAAAGCCGTAATATCAACGAGAATTGTCCCAACATAAATGAGTCACAAAATGGCATCGCATTCTGTTTTCTGTCAAACTATGAAAAATTTGAGGTACACGTTTTGTGCGGAATTTCTACATATGAAATAGGCCTACTGTTAACAAGGATGTACTACAAGTTGGACCAATAAAGTAAGCTATAGCACTTTGTCTATATCTTCGCTAAATATTGACCATTTTTACAATTTTTTTATTAGTAGACTCTGTAAGAAATTTGCTACCCAGTGGCATGCACATCACACCTATAATTATGTCGCTACACTACTTTGTAAAATATAAATATCCAAAAACGTACAATATATACAGATGGACATGAGGTCTAAAGGTATATTTTTGAAGTATTTAACTTGACTGTTAAACTATGAGTTATAGTAAATGTCAAAAACATTGGAGGACATATTAAACATCTTTAAAATAATTTGAACGATTTTACTGTGCAATGTACAATGTGCGCAATGTACATTAATGCTGGCTGATGGCTGCAATCTTGCTCAGTTAACTGCATAATGCATACGGAGCAATATATTTCAGTTGTGCGGCCCTACAAGTTGTGCACTATTTTTTGAAAGATGAAAATATACTCCGTAGCTTCATCTAAACCTTTTTGACACTTACTATAACTTCTATTTGACAATTTACTTAAAGACTTTAAAAATTTACCACTCGACCTTACTACCATCTGTAGATATTTACGTTTTTGAATATTTATGCGACATAATAAGTGTGATGTGCACGCCATTGAGTAGCAAATTTCTTGCAGAGTCTACCAGTAAATTAATTGTGAAAATTGGTTAATATTTAGCAAAGATATGGAAAAAGTACAATAGCTTACTTTTTTTGGTCCACCCTGTGCATCATTCAGAGCTTACGCTGGTTGACGGGAGTGGCTCCGTGTTCCGCGCTCCCGAACTGGTGAAGTTTTTGTCTCCCATTTTGCCGAGCTCTGCGATGATTTCTTTGACGATGTCGTCCTTCTTGGCGGCTGTCGAGGCTGTGGCGGCTGACCGTGGGGTGGTGGCGGGCGTCGGTTGACTCTTACGTTCAATGAACGCCACGCAACGGTTCTTGATGCAGCAGCACGCCGTCAGCGCTACGCGTCGCATCTACCACGTACACACACAGACACGTTCTTTAATGGTAACACACACCATTATCTACAAACATGTACAAAATAAGTCTGGACCATAATAAAAAAAGTCTTTGTCGATTAGGAAAAAAACTTTCGACAGCGTCGACTGGATTAAGCTGATGGATATGCTACATGACATTGGAGTTGACAGAAGTAGGCCGATTTAAAACCTATACAAGAGTCAGTCAGCTTATTTCCGAGTGGCTAATTTCCGAGTTGCTGACGGCTATTCAGGATGTTGGGCAAAGCAACAAGAGGACGAAAGCGCCTGCATGCAAATACTCAGCGGCATCACAAGCAAGGATTACGTAACTTTGAAGATAAATGCAGAAGAGAAGCAGCTGACAGAAGAGTCAAGAGACAAAACTGGCATAAGTTTGTCATAAGCATGTCATACAGTGACAAACCAAAAAAGAAAGTGCAAAAATATGACGCCAGAGTTAATTCACTAATAGCAATAAAATATAAAACTCAACGTAGATAAAATACCTAGTTCATCTTAAACACTTTCCCAACCCCGAAGATATGGAATAAAACGAGACTGCAGTGACCGTATCATTGAGGAAGTTTTATAGACTACATTAACTATCCTCCTGCATGCATATACCTCGTGTATGAAAGCGCGCCATGCGTTGGGCTGTTTGACGCGGTTAGCCAGGTCGACGTCAACTTCATCAACTGGTGTCACTTCACGCGTGCCCCACGACACGATGTTCATGTTTATCATCGCATAGATGAACAGCAACAAAAACCCTTCATACCGACACATGCACAGGGAAACAAACTGTCAGAAATCAACGCCAGGCCCGCTTAGTATGAGGTGTCTGTTGTCTGCAAACGGGTAAGCCATCACACAGGTAAACTCAGCCTGGCCATCCCTCGAGGCGACTGGTACGCCCAATGAGTAAGGTATCAGCGAAAGCGAGAGCGTAAATAAACACGCCGCGCTATGCACTAGCCCTGTCTCAATGGTCTCGCAATGAAAACTGGTGTCGTCTGGCAGAGAGCTAAGAAAACGGAGATCAGCGACGACCTATCGGCCTTACGGGCTCCGGAAAACTTTTTGTTTACGTTTCTTATTCCACGCACTCGTAGGACCTATTGTGTTCATAACTTACGGCTGCTGTCATTCGCGATCAAACAAACGACGGTGTAAGCTAAACGACTTAAGCATGGAACACGTATCTTGAACTATTGTCTGGAGTGGGATAAGTTCGCACGGCATACTCACTTACCCACTCCACATTGTGGTCTAACTTATACATATATATATATAGGTTTTAACACGGTCTACAGTGTAACGCCAGTGTAACGAGGCATAGGACCTACACCGTAGAGTGTAGACCGTGTTCAAACGTATATCACGACAGTGAACAGAAGTCAGTTTTGTCTGAAAATGGGTGCTGTGTGTATACAAACCTGAGCCACGTTTCAGTCGTCACGTCTGAGTGGAATGAGATTATGCGCAGTTGTAACACTGCAGACACTGCAATGAGAGATGAGCGACAAAAGTAAACCATGGAATAAATACCTGACGGAATACAGAGGAAGTAGAGAACTCCGGGCATAAGACACATAAACTCCTCGGGATGCAGGAGTCCAGCCAGGACGTAGATGGCGGTGATGACAATAATGAACATGGCGTTAGGACTGGTCCACGAGTCTTGAGACGTCTGCACCACTATGCCGACCGTCACCGCCAACATGATGATCGCATACGCTGTACTCATGTAACCGGCAATCGACACTTGACGATCCGGTTTGCACCTGATTCACAGAGTACACTGTGCAAAGGTCAGAGAAAAGTTAAACTGCTGTCCATAATTTCTAATGGTAACCCATCTCACAGCTACGGAGCGTTACTTGGCATCGTTACTTTGCATTCTATCAGTACTGTAATGAAAGAAAACAACTACGAGTAGTTGAATTTGGTTGTTTTCGCGCTCTTTCTGACTGACTGCAAAACTGTTCGGCATTGATCGATCAACTGAAGTCAAATTTTAGAGATTTATTGATTAAAAGTTGTCTAATCAGTAATCACGTAATTACTGCCATCGCTGAGCGCGCGAGTGTAAGCCAACTACCTGAAGCAGACGAGCATGTAAAAGACGGCGGCACCGATGGACATGGCCAGCCACAGCCAGTACAGTCCACCGCCGACTACCACGTGTATAGCACCAGCCACCATCAGCACCACGGTGGCAGGCGCCAGCATGCTGGCTCCCATTACGACCGCCTGGTACATCATGTACAGGTAGGAGATGTTGTCGTTGACCATGACGGTGCGGTGGTAGTCGGACATGAGGTCCATCATGTTGGCCAGGGTGCTGGGAATCCAGCGCCGACGCTGGTTGTAGAACTCGCGGAACGTCTCCGGCGCGTAGGTGGAAGCATCCGCCGCAGCACAATACTCGACCTTGTAGCCTTGCTGCAGCAGCAGCGTGCACAACCAACGATCTTCACCTAAACAGCACAACGTCAGATTACCACTGCAGACATTGTGTTGTAAAGTGATCCTCAAGGCACCCTGGCTGTGGTAAAATAAAGAGCATAAGACGCTGAAGAAAGTTGAGGAGCTGGTATTGGGTCAGCAAAAATGTCCGGGCACTCACACACAATTCGTCAGACTCACGACAGTAAAAATGCAGCAATTTCGTTTTGTCCGTAGAACCCTCACCTTGGTCGTACTGCACGTAATGTCGCGCTTCCGTTGACTTGGTGGCGTATGTTCTCATGACGTTATCGTCCATGATTGCAGAGCCGCGGAACAGTGAGAAGCACCCGGGACTGCACAGCACGCAGCCGAGCATGTGTTCAGCCGCCTTCTGCAGCCAGTGACCGATGGCATACTCGAACTTCTGATACCAAACCATTGGACCTAACACATAGACACACCAGTTGGTCGATAATCAGGTGGACTATATTACGTTACTTTTCTGGAAAAAGATGTACTCCAGTAATACTCTGGTACTGTATTCCTTGTCACGTCCAGTGCTTGTTCGTCTTGCTGTCGTGGAAGTAAATATAGGCTACAGTAGAACATTATGTCACAATAAGCGTGGTTGTCACTCTACGCAACGCACGAGACGCAAGGGATGTAACGGACATAACGCACGCAGCAAACGCAACTGACAGAACGGACGCAACCAACGGCCGCTTCTATCACTGTGTTTTGGCCATTGCTGCCGGCTACGTCAGCTGCGCTTTTGCGTACGTGCACTGTTCTTGCGTATGTTGCGTGCGTTGTGTTACATACCGGTGCCAATGGGATGAATGCGTCCGCAGGCGGCGCCAACTTTCTTGTTCTTTTTCATGCGGTCGACGAGCAGCGTGACGGACTCTGCCTTGAAGTCGATGTCACCGTCCAGCGTCAGTAAATACGTGTTCTCCGCCTATACAGTCAGCGCAGTTCACACAATATTGACGCGATCAGCATCATGCATACTTGCCTTGCAACATAGCACTCAAAAGTCTTAACGATTCTTAGTCGACAACTGATAAAAAAATGATCAATATTACTGATTATCAATGAAAGAAAATTAAAAATCTAGGCCACACACGAACTGACTAGAATACGACCAGTTTTTTCCGTTTGCAGGTCCACTACCAAAAATCTGGAATCAGATTCCTCCCCACATCGAAAACATTCATTCTGCTCGGCACCAAAACTCACTTGTTTTCCAACTGACCTATAGACATTTCGACCTCACTTATGATTTTGACTATGATTATGACGACCTGAACTCTCTGGATGTAGTTCATGCTGCGGAAGATCTTGCTGCGCTGTGTAATGTTGGACTGGATGGGAATCGCGATACCCTGACTCAGCGGCCTGCCGACGTCTGACTGGTTGGAGTACATCGAGTCGTCGTTGTTACCCAGCAGCCGGTAGCCCAGCAGGTAGTACATGTACATCACCTGCCAACGTCAATAGACAGTACATGCTTTAAAAGTGTATCTCCGTCGAAGAACTAAAAGTAATGTGACAGCGTCTGTCCGTCTGTTTGTCTGTTTGGATTTGGTCTTGTCAAAAAGCATTATAAACAAATTTGATGAATTTTGTAAAATAGTAAGTAAAACAAACTAATTAGCTTTTTGGGACAGTCCGGAATCGCGGAACTCCCATAATTTCATCCGTTGGAAATTTTTAGCCGTCAGTCGGAATTCTAATTTCCCAGAAAAAAACAGCTAATAAAAAACCCAGCTGTCGCCGGAATAACCGGCCATACTGGTAGTCAGTGATCTTCAATGTCATCCAAGGTCGATAATTTTTATTTCATCCGAAAGGGCATATGCCACTTCCTATTGTGATCAATAACAACCTAGGTCCTATCTCGCACCGTTTAGCCACAATAAGGCGTAACGTCCTTTAAGGTCATCCAAGGTTAATAATTTTCATTTCATCTGACAAAGCGTGTAGCACTTCCTGTTAGTGATTAATAGTAACCTTGGCTGTATCTCTCACCGTTTCCGAGATATGCTCAGTTTTCAGTTGAAAAGCGAACTTTTTGCTACTTTCATCTATTCAACCTTAAACTTGAAAATGTTCCCCTTGCACTTGCTGAAATTTTGCATGCCTAAGTTTAGTACAGATGGCAAATTACTCGTGTAAATAGGTTTTCCTTACGACTTGATGCTTAGCCACAATACATCCGTTACAGACAGACAGACAGACAGATAACCTACGGACGACAACCATACCATAATCTCGACCGCTAATTATGTACGGTGGGCTAAAAATTTTAAAGTCTGTCAATATGCGAGAATATACTAGAAATTTGCTGCTTTAAATGCAGGGTGTACTCGATGTGTTGCGTTACCTGTGACCATCGTTTTTTGTGTCGAATCTTGTTCTTGTCTTTGATGTGGACGTAGAGCAGATTTCCTCCAGGCAGCGTCCAGGTCAGCTGGCCGCCATACGGCGTCGGAATCTTAGCAGGAGCTGGCAGAACAAGCTGTGTCTCGTGTATTGACCTGAAGCCACAGATAAGTTTAGTTTTCATCCAACGCGCGCAACGCAAGGATCGACACCGCGTTTTAGCCGTTGCGTCGCTTGCGTTTGTTGCGTACTTTTTGATTTTATTTCGTTATTGCGTTCTGTGCGTACATGGTGCCTACTATTTTTGCGTCGTCTGCGCCAGTTGCATCAAACGTGCGTACGTTGCGTGCGTTGCATTAAATAAAAAAATTTCTTCTTCTTCTTCAGTAGATGGTCAAACTTCAACTTGTTGAAGACTCCAGACCATGTCGGGTAGCTGACAGTGTGAAGCGCAGAACGTGTTAAGCCAACAGTCACAATGCCACAACGACTGTCGGCATGTCTCTCGCTCCTCACGGAAGGGTCGCGACTCCCTTTCACCAGTAAAGGTGGAGTACCATATCTGCCATCATTAATTTTCAGCGATAGATTTCTTCATTTACGCACAACTAAAAAAATGAGAAAATACTAATTTGAAACTAATAAAAAAGGCATTTCAGTATTTTATTTTTCGGTTTATTTGGAATTTTCACCGAATTCACCGAAGCCACCAGAACTACTGGTGGCTTAAGTAAGCACAGGCAAAAGCCATATAACGCTCACTATCCTAATAACTACATGTAAGATTAACTGTGTGTTTCCGGTTGCAATTTCCGTTTAATTTAACAAGGCTTAAACTCAAAATCACCGTAATTGGTGATAATCGTATTATGTAAATAGTCAGTGAAAGATGAAAACTATTTTCTACATCTGACTCGATTTAATAAGCACGCACATAGGCCTAACTATTGTCAACCTGAACTCGGTTTTTTTCTGTTCTTGTTGCTGTAGAAGATAAACAAGATAATGTTCATACGAACACGGAGTCTGTCCAATGCCTGAGTAAAATAGAGTAGGTTTAATTACTCCAACAAATGAGCAGTTAAGCATGTTTAGTAGTATTTAGTAGTGTTGGCCGGGCCACATCATATTTCTCCTACGCAAGCCGAGTTATAGCCCATTTTGTCCCAAATTTCGTTGCCATGCCAACGGGGGTCGATCGGGGAAAAATGCAATTGGCAGCATTCGATGGCCCATCCACGAAAACCCCACTATACGTGCAAAAATCTCCCAAAATGTCTTACGCAAGCCCAGTTATGGCCAATTTTGTCCCAAATGTCGTTGCCATGGCAACGGGGGTCGATCGGTGAAAAATGCAATTGGCAGCATTCGATGGCCCATCCAGGAAAATCCCTCTATAGGCGCAAAAATCTCGCAAAAATCTCTTACGCAAGCCGAGTTATAGCCCATTTTGTCCAAAATTCGTTGCCATGGCAACCAGGGGAAGGGAAAGAGAACGGGGAAGGAAAATGGGGAAGGGAAAGGGGAAGGGAAAAGGGAAGGGGAAGGAC
>Ga0209367_1009524_pt1 | contig 13156 bp, 3 predicted proteins | sample WorMetLIZISLAND2_FD_187412 | JGI IMG/M metagenome (GOLD analysis project Ga0209367, IMG submission 187412) | Marine gutless worms symbiont microbial communities from Max Planck institute for Marine Microbiology, Germany - Olavius geniculatus... ... | reverse complement strand
AACGCCACACGCGCCTATGGCCGATGTGTATTATGGTCCCGATGGGCCGAGTCCAAGTGATATGCGATTTTCGAAACTATAACTACTGAACTGGAAATGCTATAGGCTTTCGCGCGTCTCTTGAGCTTTGCTCAAATTTCTTGTTTTACATTATCGTTAGCGGATCGTAGGCCCCTATACTTTGATACCTCGTTTACACGATGAAGCTGGCTCGTCGAGCGTTCGTCAAGCTAGCTTCATGAGCCAGCTTCATGAATGTTTGCAGTATTACACGTTGAACGACGAGATAGCCAGTGTTTGAATTTTTACTCCTCGCGTGCTACGTTCCTAACGTAGCGAAGAGGAGTATATGAAATCAGTGTAATATTGAGGACCGACCGACCGACGACCGACCTCTGTTCCTGGAAGAACTTCAAACGGCCATATCTCCATAACGGTGCTAGATAGACGCATGGTCACTATGAAGCTGACACCCAGTGCATAATTTGACAGTGTATTAGGAGGAGGGGGTTGAGAAAACAGTTAGGGGGTCAACCCCCCAACTCCCCCAACGCTCCCTCTTACTCTCCCGGCAATTCAAACACTGGAGATAGCCAGGTCATCAAACCACATCGACGAGCGTTCAACGAGGCCAGCTTTGTCGCGTAAACGAGGAATAGCTTAAATGCCAAGCCCAAGATGTGCAGCTGTGCATGCATGCATATGTAGGCTATATACCTGTACTATTTTTCCTTGACTGCAATTTGAATTTTATGTTTTACATTTCGTTCACAAACTCACACTTTACTCGAGCTGCAAATATAAACTGTAGGGCTACTATTATGTAGGACTACGAAAGTTTCTTCCACGCCGTCGAGACGGAATCCATGTACAAATATCTCGGACTGACAGCTCCGTCACACGAAGTGGAATTTCAGCGCCAGCAGCAGCAGCAGCAGCAGCAGGCTGCTTCATCCGCAGCAACAGACGATGCAGCGTCCACTTGAAGAACCACACAGACTGATTGTGTCATTTAGAGATAAACGACTATTTGCGTATCCGGTAGTCCAGGGGCGTCTCCCCTAAGCCATTAAAACAAGTTCCCCCGTCCTTCCCTCCTTTTCCGTTTCTTTAATTTAAGCTTACCCTTTTCCCCGTTTTTTTCTGAATGTACAAAGCCCAAAGCCGCAGTCCATTTTTGGCCGGAGGCAAACGCAACGATAGGCAGCTAATAGGTTCCTACAGGTTTTCTGTAGCAAAATTCCCAGACTTTTGCAGTCATGGAATGACAATTTCCTTGACATTATCGAAACAATAACCCTAACGCATAAATGTCATTAATGGTATTAAGTAATGAAACGGTATTAATAAAGCAATATGCAAACGACAAAGACCTTCGTCGAGGGACCATGGAGGGGCAAAGCCCCCCTGAAGCTGAAACACGTCTAGCTTTTGGACGTTCAATGGAAGCCGCAAATTTGCCTGCTTTTTAATATTTGGAGATGCAAAAAAATCACATTTATCTGCAGCCTGCATGATCCAAGATCATTTTCCCTGACATTTCCCTGACAACACAAATTCCCTGACATTTTCCAGTTTTCCCTGACGGTAGACTGTAGGAACCCTGGATAGGAAGCTAGAGAAAGTTGGCATAAAATCAGGGCCTGTCCTGCATCAACTTCCTCCATACTCGGTGAGTAGAGAAGCCTTCCCCGTTGGCCCCTTACTTTTGAGATGAAACATTTCTCTGAGGTTTTTGACATCATAGTCACAGACGCCCCTGCAAAATTTTATTTATTCACTGCCACAATCAAGGTCTATGTCTTATCGGTGAATGACGCTGACAGTATCAAATCATTCACTAGACTATATGTACGTGTAGTTTTAGGATTTATAAAGTGTAGTCACTATTAACATGGGCGTCGATCCATATGGGACACGCGGGCACATCCCCGAATATTTGGAGTGGGGGCACCATTACAAATGTCCCCACACCACAATTGATGAGTAACAGACTGGCAGTAATAATAAAGTTACAAAATACAGAGACTTTTCATCCGTGCAACATTTTGGTCAGTTGATTCTCAGGAAAATCAGCAAAACTTTTGCTACCAGATGTCATATTTTAAGGCTAAAATGCACAAATTCAATTTCAGCTGGGGCTCCAGTCCACCCCACACCATTACAGCACTCTCCAGACCCAGTAGCTAGATTTCAGAGGGCCTATACTTCTAAGAGGAGGGAGAAGAAAGAGCAGAGAAGGAAGAGAAAGCGGGAAGGGAGGGAGGAGAGGGGAAAGGGGTGCAGGAAGAAGGAAAAGAATGGAAAAAGAATTCGCCACTAAGACAGATCAACGCCTGTGCGTATTAGGCTATTTATATGTATGAATGTGAACAAATAATGACATGCTAAACTGGTGCTCGTTATTTGGAGTTTGAAAATAAGCTGAATGGTGGAAGTTAATTGTCAAGATGACATACTGTACAACTGGTTGTTTAAACAACTGTAGTACGAGGAAAAGCATTCAACAGAACGGTATGTAACTAGGTCTATGCTGTCATCCAAAGAACCCGCCCAGCATCTGACTGATAAGGAGACATAGGCCTTGGGCTAAGAACGCTTTCAAGCACTATCTGGATTCTGGACTAAGATAGGCCTCAAGTGCCTGTTATGTGGTAAGAGTACATGTAGGACTATTGTGCTCAGTAGACCCATTTGTATAGCTAACAGTTCTGAAACGAGGAACTCTTACGTCGTTTTATAATGCTGTACAGGGTGGTCCAAAAATGGCACAAAGTTTATGGCACCATAATTTTGCAACCATACGTCACAGAGTCGTGTCATTTTCAGCAAAATGTTCCGAAAGAAATTCTTTACATGACTGAAGTCAGTGTTTGAATACAGCAGTTAATTTTTTTTGTTTTTGCCGCTGGCAAGTAAACTATAAAAAACAGTATTACCCTAGACACTGTGGTCTACAAAAACTGCCACTTTTATTTTTTGAACAACTGCGTGAAACATTGGCCGATTTTAATAATTTTTGGCACGTAACATTAAAAAAACTTGACGCAATTGTCTATAGTTTTGGCCACCTCACATTAATGTTGTTGCTACACTACCTTGTGAAAGGCAGAGTCATAATTGCCGTTGACAACAATGAATTCATATTGGGTAGTGCATGCATCGGCTCAGAAAATTACTGAAACCACAAAATCAACGAAAATCTGTTACTTTGTCTTTGTCTGAATATATGCAGGGTGTAAAATCACAATTTCACATCTCAGCTTACTTCATCGACATAGACATATGCAGTAGGGACAGCAGTTGCTGGCATGACCACAGCGTTGGGGAAGCAATTAATGCCAAATGAAACGAAGATGAAAATTATGAATGACATCCTATTTCAAGTTGAGTTTCCAAGACCTTACAACACTTATATGAAATGGATCATTTAAATTAGTTTTCAGAATGTCCAAAATTCGCCAGCAGCTGGGACCAGACAACGTTAACGACAGACCATATGAGTCATCACAGTTGGCTGGGAAGTAGAAAACCCCATCTCACATTATTTTTTGCTTTTGGCATCTCACGTTTGTGCCAACAGGTTTGATAGCTTATATGCCACCAATAATTTTTACTGCCCCAAGAAGAAAGAGTTGTCCCTGCCAATGGAGAGAGAAATTAACATCAAATCGCACAATATTCAAATTAGCCGTGTATAGGACAGTGGTCAACCACGCCATACTGGTTTCGCAACATCATGTGCCAGTTAAGTTCAAAAACACGTGAACTAGACCAGATATCAAAAATCCAGCCCGAAAATATTTAGACATTGTACCCTAGTTTACAAATAAGTAGCACTGCCAGCTCACGTTGCAAATGGCAGTGGAGACAAGACTTCGAAAATAGAAGCAAGCACTCGTAACACTCAAAGATGTTTCAATCTTGGTTTGGGTGACATGAAATACTGCCACGTAGCACTCATTGACCCCTACAGGTCTATACACCAAATTTAAATTCAAATCAGTCAAAATTTCTGAGAATGAATGGAAAGACCAGCTTTATTAGGCTGATTCAATTGAGAAGTTGACCTAAAAATTGACTCTGCATGATCAGGAATTCAGGATTATGATTATAAACATGCCTACAAGTCATGAAGATGGCTATATCTGGACAACTGCTTATGACGTTCAGCACATACTGATGACAGAAAATATACTTGGAGACAGCAGGTGGGTGAACAAAGAGCAAAATTAGCGCTAAAAATCCTCATATCAGTTCAGTCCAATCCAAAAACTCACCGAAGCTGTAAAATCATTCAATGGACCAATTCAGCAGCCATATTAACTAACCAGTAATTATATAATTATGCATCATCGAAATAAAACCAACTGATCAAAAAGAGTTTAAACTGACTTCAAAATTGTTAGTTTCTCAAGTATGGTCAAAGCATTCTTCATTGCAGTAGTATGCTGTACTAGCATGAAACAGACATCAGTTCAATCCATTGACTTGGAACATTCATGGCGGCCATTCAGCACCTTGGTTATTTCCTCACACAATACAAACCACTTGCCTCCATGCTTCTCCTTGTCCTGCTTGTCCGGATGGTAATGCAGGATTGCCGACATCAGCACTTTCTTCGGCTTTTCTGTCAGATCTTTTTCAGAAAGCTTGTGATCGGGATTCTTAGGCGGATATGTCTTGTAGAGGTGTCTCAGCAGGCAACGGATCCCCTCCACTCCACTTCCTCTGTCTGCATCCCAGATATCTTTCAGCTCGGCTTTGAGATCTTTGATGTGGTTCTCGCGCTCTCTCTGCCAGACCGCTGCGTCATTCATCACACTTTCTGACTGGTAGTGCTGCAGTGCCTCTGTGCATGTCTGGTACCAGCCTGTACAACACAACAAACAACACACCAACAACAACAATAATAGTCCTTCCTTACCTTACCTTGCCTTCGGGGTGGGCAGGTTATTATGCCGATCGAGCGCTGAGGCCATATCATTCAGCCCAGCGCACAACCCAGAATGTAACCAAAGGTCAAACTGGCCTCTTAGTACTTCTTGCGAAGCATATAAGGGATCTTGGCTGAACCTTATTTAGATCTACTTGTCCTAGTACTAGCAGGTATGATCAGGGCTTGCCATTTGATAATGAGAGGCGATTGAAAAATCAATCATGCCACAAAAGATAAGTTCATATCTTTCATATCAATTCATATCAAAAGATAAAGACAAGGTCATATCACTGTAGAACGTAGATGCTAAGATCAATTGCTCCCAAGTTGCATCAACCCCTGCTCTTCCTTAATCCCCCTTCCTTTCCAACTTCTTTCCTTTTCTTTTCCAAATAATTTAGCTAGTGGTCTAGAGTGGTCTACAGAGGTGGAGCCCTGGCTGCAAATGCTTTAAAAATACCTACAACATTAAATGCTTTACAAATTTTAGGCTCACAAAATGCACTTCGCGGCAACACATTAAGTCGTTTATGTGCAATGCAAAAATTCTGCCAGCTTAGTCCCCAACTTTTTCCACAAAGCATCCTGCTTCCACTTATCAACAGAATGGACATCCCTGGCTAAGACTAAGGTCCCCCAATGTCACTCTTCACACCGAGTCAGCACTTACACAGATCCACAAGCGAAAAAGCAAAAACAAAAACATATCAGAGCAGCAATGCTACAAATGAAATTCTAAAATGAAATGACTGAAAAAATTGTAGAAAACGGGTATCTTTATAAAGAGTTTTCGTATCATACACGACTGCTAAGTTTGTTTCTCAATTACCAACATAACGTATCACAAATTTGCATCAATCAACCAAAAATCACTGAGCATGGCCAAAGAGTAAGTGTCCCAATACCCATATAATGTAAACTCAACACACAAAAATACTAGACAGTATTCCAACGGGCAGAAAGGCGAATAGTGCATACAATATGCCTACTTGTCTACAGTAAAAGACAGATATCAATCAAATAAACACTTCTGCAAGTAATCTGCTAGTAAAAATATACAGCAATAAAAACACAACAACGACTCCACAATTTTAGTAACCAAATAAGCAACTGCAATTTTGCATGTACATCTTTTAACTCATTGCAATGATAGGCTAAATTATTCCACTCTATTACACTATAAATCCACTCACTATATTATACTCTGTTGCATACGCACCTTTTATTGATGACTTCTTTCATGCCTATGTTCTCTCTCCCTTCATATTTCGTTCAAATATACAGTTTATTAACACAGGTGGCCAGTGAGTGAGTATGCTTCGCTGGCATCATATTACACTGCTAATGTTGCATTTATTTCCAAAAAAATGATGACAACGGAATACACAGCAGTGTGCTTCAATCTCACACTGCAACATTTACTTACTTTCACCAGTGAAATTCCGAGGTTGCATTGACACTGCAAGCTGCATGCAGACATTGAAGTAATCCTTCGCCCGCGACTTCCATTTCAGCACTTTGTCATAAACGCTGCCAAGACGACTCATTGCAACTGCCTCCATTTCAACCTAACACACTCATATTCATAACGGTACAAATTACAACTGTGGAAATTAACAATTGTTCACATAATTAATAATCCTTACTGATTAATACAGTTTTAATCGTTAACTTTAGGACTAAAAGTCACATCAAGTGCCATATAAACATTCGAAAGCAGGTGCAACAAAAACTACATCACAAATGATACAGATAATAATTTTATTCAGATAAACAAACAAACCACATTTGTGCCAGCTGGTAGCTGAATACTTTTATAAAACTGCTAAACAAAAAATGTGCTGACACACTGCCACTATTAGATCTAACCAAAATTAATGACAGAGTAACTGGTAATGTTTCAAAAGTTACTGGTAATAAAAAATGTAACCATTGCCAGCACTATAACAGATTTCTTCAGTGCTTTCATTGAGTACATTGGTTGTTCGTGTTCCAGAATCACGTTGTGTTCCCCAATGAAGGACCAGCCTAACCCTAAGCTATTCAGTAGTAAGTTGCCAGTAACTCACAAAATGTCTCTAATAGTATGTAAGTAACAGGGACTTTGTAGATAATAACCGAGTCTGCACCTAGATGGGCGACTGTCTATGGACAGGTAAACCATCTTGGCATATAACCAACCAAACCAGATCAATTAAACCTTCCATCTGTCCAAGGTAACAAAATCAAGTACTACCCTGCCAGGCCTGCCTGGCTGTGGTTATGGTGGGAACATGCACCTGCACTGGGTGTAAGGTATGTGATTTTATACATGGCAGATGCTGTTCCATAGCTCAGAGGAGTCATTTTAGTTACTCACAGCCTATTAACCATTACATGCCAGCTAAGTTACAAACAGCAGAATAAAACCGAAAAACAAATAATGTTTGTATCAACATACCTCGATTTCTCGGGTCTCAATGACAGCCAGCCTATAGCGGTCTAAGGCATCATATACTTTGTCCATACACAGAGTTTCATCATCATTCAAAGCACTCTCCAGTGAATCATCACCTACAACATTAAATGCATATTAATAACATGCCAGCATAAAATTGACCACAGCAATCACTCTGCAAAACTATACCGTACAATGCAGCAGCAATGCTGGCAGTGCTGGATTATGTAATGTCACATGTGCAGAGAACTAATGGACCAATGTCCATTGTCTGCATGCTACATACAATTATTAAACATACAAGATTTGATGTAGTCATGCAAAGTCATCTAAAATTGCCCCATCTTTTTAGTCTAATTTTTGTTTTAGTCTACGGGTATCTCAAAGTAAGCACAAAGCAGGTATCAATGTCAATGTCAAAAGTGAACTTATATATTGCATGCTCGTAAAAGAAGCTCTAATGTGGTGGACATACTAGTACTAGGAGAAAAAAATGTCTTCAGTGACTGTCGAAAGTGTTTGCTGAACATTCTGAATCCCAAAGGTCATCAGGCAGTGAGTTCCAGACAGTCAAGCCGACAACGAAAAACACCTGGCAGCCAAATGACATATGTGCTGAGACGGTGACGTGGCATGGAAAGTTGGTGACTGCTGGCCAAACGCAGATGATGTCAAGAAACGATGCCAGAAACTGGTGAGCAGTGGTCCATGTTTAAATGTAAAATAGCTGCTAAATATCTGCATGTTTAGTTTCATCTAAATAATCGTATTGGCAGAACACTAATGAAACAGAGGAGAGGTACCAGCTTTGATCGCTTGAAGAGCTGAAGCAGTTGCCATGTGGAAAGCCACATCACTCTCGATCACACAAGCCTCGCGGTAGATGTCACCAGTCTGGCATGTCAGTCGCCGTATCTCCTGGACTGGCCGGTAGCAGTCGTGAAACGCATGGAGTGCTGTCATGAAGTCTTTTGTGTTGACTGCGCTAATGCCAGCATGACACAGCACGGTCGCAATCTCAAGAAACAGAACCGGCTTCTGCGAGTCTTCACACATCGCACCGAGGCACTTCTCCAGCATCTGAATCCGATTCTGATACAGAAGACTGGATGCCAGTTCAATACTTTCACCGATGCATGCTTGAAATGATTTCTCCAACTTATGTTTCCACTCTGCATTCTTCTGTTCACCGAGCATAGCGGCCTGCATTCACAAATAGTTACTGTAACTGCATAACTTAAGCTTCACTCACAAAACAGTAAACACTGACAGAGAGGGCTAAAGTCATACCAGAGATTACTAAAAGCCAATAATGTTTGATGATTGATATTTAAACGAAACTGCAGGAATAAGTAATCAGTACTGTAAAAACTATCCTCCTTCTAACAAATGACCGAAAATTGTCTGTATAACAAGCATTGAAAGCAATGTAAGCCTATAGCGGGCTCTCTCTTGGGGTGAAGCCCCCAGTTCAGTACAAGGGCAGAGCCCCTTGTCAAGAAAGGGCAAAGCTCCCTGAAGCTGAAGGTATTATAGCTACAGAATGTCCAACAAAAGCACCTAAATTTGACTCTAACATGCATTTGGCTAATCATTTTAACTTTCATTTGCACATTCCATTAAAATGTGCTATTTTGCAGCCCTGAAAAGTTGGGGCTCCATCAATACTAAGTTCCTTCAACCATCTTGCCCTCAGTTCTGTCACCTATCACATTATTATAGCTCACAGTATCACAATGCATTAGAGGTTAATTGTAACGTTATGCACTGTATAATTTCACGTTTAGCCTAACTTATTCATGTATACTGTGAACAAAACACCATGTTTGAAGTTTCCACTAATCCTTTATAATGAGCATACTTATTACTTAATACTTATGGGACAAGCATAGAATTTCCATACGCAGTCTAAGACAATCCAATCAAATTGCCATGACCTTGCTTTGCCTTGCCTTGCCTTCAGCCGTCTTCAATCCGAGGACTGGACACACCATAAACAAGTTGTCTCCATCTGATTCTGTCTTCTGTGAGTTCAAGAATTCTTTCCAACGTGTATCCAGTCCATTGAAATATGTTGTCCATCGATGATGTTTTTGGTCTGCCTTTTTGCCTTGCATTAATGCTTCTCTAAACTTTCTGAATTACTTCTCATAACATGTTCCAAATATGTTAACTTTCTTCCTTTCATGGATTCCAAAAGATTCCTCAACACATCAGCTTTATTCAATACCCAGTCATTCATGCACTTGTCCACGACATGCGTAGTATCTGGCGAAGTCTTTGCAGTTAGAATGCTTGCATGACCAGATGAGCAGAAGAATGATAATAGCATTTACCAAATTTTGGTTTGCAGTGGCATAAAAAAATCACATTATATAACTTTCATCAATGTTCACAAAATTTTGTATATAGTTGCAACACATTTAGACTGCATAATAATACCCGTAATGCGTACTTCATGAATGCAGTCTTATGGCATGTATAGCGCGACATAACTGAACTGACTACCATTTCTCATTTCTCAATGGTTAATTCAGTTCAGTTATGTTGCTCTGTACATGCCTTAAAACATACGGTAGTAAAAATATCAGCACTCATCAACAAGTTCTTTTAAACACGCACATATGTCATACCTTGCTGAAGTAGCTGACTGCTTCGCAGAATCTAAACTCACAAAGAGTAGCCTTTTCGTTGAGCTGGATCAATACATTAGACAATCGCCAGGCTGCTGTGCCATAGTTCTTCGCTGCACTGCTCTTGTCGTTGCTGGTCTCCGCTGTCTCATATGCTCTTAAGTATGCATTCAGTGCAGAGTGCAGGTAGTTTCTTTGGCATTTGGCATTATTCGACTCCAAGAAATGCTTGTACGACATATTACCAATGTCTCGCCACCCCTCAGAAATAGTGTCATCCATCGTATCTGCAGTTGTGCTGCAAATGCTAAAGTTCTTCAACTCCAAACTTCATGAAGTCGGAACAAGATAACCTAGAAAATGCAGAAACACTCATGCCCAATCAAAAAAAAATCACACTTAGATGGTGCTTATCGAAAGGCATAATGCCATGTCTACGCCAATTCTTGCTGTTTTACTGTAAAATAATCTCTCTCAACAAAAAAAATAACAAAAAAAATAACAAAAAACCCAACAATTTTATTACAGATAATAACTCATAAGACGTAAATCTTTGCAAAAACGCTTTTTGAATCATTAAAATTTAATGACAGGTTGATAACCTTTCGCCCACGTTTTGACTTAAGTATGTACTTAGACCGAAGTTTAGGCTAAGCGAAAGTCTAAGTCGAAAAGTGAAGTCGCCCATTATCCCAGGAAGGGCGTGGTCCAGGTGCACACAGTGTGGTCATGGCTTTATTCGACCCAGTGCAGATAACGACTTTAAATGCAGTAACATTAAACAACAACAACTGCGTATAACATCTCGGACAAATTCTTCAATACATAATAGTTCTGAATTTTCTGGTATTATTCAGAAAAATTGACGTAACTAAACACAACACCAATACCATAGAATAGCGAATAAGGTGTCACTCATTTGCTGCTAGTGATGCGCAGAAATCAAACTTTAACACACTTGAACGATAAAACTAATTAATACCGGCTATTTAGTTACGCAAACATTTTAGGGTTAATGAAAGTTTTATTCGGCAAATTTAAATAACTATTTAAGTGCAATACTTATGTGGTGCTTTACATGGAGTACAGGCTACGTCAAGCGCGTGCATGAATGATCACTATGGCTGGAAAAAAAGTCCTGCAGAGTTTGAGACTGAGACCGATTTACTCAGTAGTATGGTAAAGGTGATCAACCATATGTAATTATGCAACATGATTAAAAATTTTGAGATTGTACTCTGACGAAAAAAATGCTTATGAAATGACCTAGCCGTGAGTACTTAGAAGATTCGATTAAGACATGAATCAATCAATCAGCCTAAGCTTTTTCGGTCAATATCCAGACTTTTACTCAAAAAAAATTCAGTCAGAGTTATCGCACAGTGAAAAATTTAGGCCGTAATCGATTTAGCAAAAACCGAAACCAGTTTCGGTTTTCGGTTTTGCTCTGTAAATCGATTGCACCAAACCGTTTCCATAGGACGGTGGGATTAAACAAACAACATGGCGAGCGTCATGGTTCCCATGATAATCGAATTTTTATTTTTATTTTTTAATTTTTTTCATTTTAAAAATTACTGTTGAAGCTTTATTCCTGTACGTGATAACAATTCAACTACAAGTAAACAAAACAGCAACAAGCAAACGGCTTTCGATTTTGCCAGCGAAACCTGCTCTAGAGTCGATTTCAAAAATTAACCCCGGTTTCGCGAAACCGGCTTAATCGATTGCAGAAAACTCTACCCTGAAAGGAAACCGGTTTCGGTCTTTGCTAAATCGATTACGGCCTTAGTAAGTTTCGGTTCGAGCAGGGAGTGTAGAAGTACACTACACTGTACACTCCCTGAATTCGAGTCACAGTATATAGAACGTGTTCTGTATATTGTGATTCGAGTCGACAACGAGTCGATCGACCGTCACTCACTGGAGATAGATATAGGCGCTTAAAGCCAAAAACTTTAAAGTCCATTATCAACCAAGTTTCAAATTTATAACATCTGGGACAGCTCCTTCAATAAAATCGATAGTTCAATATTATACTTCTAATTTAAACTTCTAAACTTCAAGCGTAGGATGAGTACTTAAATAAGGTGAATTACTCGTAACGCACATCCCTACATTAAAAAATATGTCATGTATAATCCAATGCCGTTGCTCTAAAGTAAACCGGAAATTTTGTGCGACCAATGCAATTCTGACACATTTACCGGTAGAAATAGTTACGTTTTACGATAAATATTACGATAGTTGAATTGCAAAGTTTACTTCGAGTCTGTAGATTTGCTAAATGCTAGTATGGCCGTAATTAATATGTTAATCTATTGTTTATCTATGAACGTGTGTCGTCTGCGCAAACGTCAAACATGTCTTGAAAAAGTCGGGCCTATTTTTGTATTTACCGTTTTCTGTGGCTGGCGGGGGGGTCAACAGTTTAATTGTCGATTTTTCAGGCCCGACTTGGTGGGTTTTAGCCGACCGTACTAACGGTCGCGCTTATGGCGCACTATTGTCTGTCGTTTGTCATTTCTACCATGTAGTGTGGCTAAACGGTAGGTCTTACTGGAAAACTGTCTGGAGGAGCAAATAGGGGGGAAGGTGTACTTTGGCAATGCGGAATTTTAGGAAGGTGTATTGTGCGGAATGTTCGTTGCGAAACGTTCCGCAAATTAGGCACGAGTGCAGTATAAAGTTTCCACGTGAAATGGCACTACGCGTGTAGTACGTCACGAGTACATCTCAGAAAAAAATACTACGCATGCCAATTCATTTCGCGTATGTTTCAAAACCGACCTGTTTCTTATCATAAACCACTGAACTTACCGTTTACAACGACATTAACAACGATGTAAACAACCTTGAACCTACAATATTTATTTTTAACTGTGATGCTACCCAGTTATAACTATACTAGGCTGTATTAACGTAACGTAACTTGGCTTGCTCTATTATCTTTCACATATTGGAAAATAAAATCAAGAATAAAATCCAGTACAAGTCGAAATAAAAATAAAATTAAATACAGAAAATTTGAAATAAAAATAAAATTAAGAAATAAAGTAACATAATATAAAACAATTAAAAGAAAATATAATTCAAAATAAAATTTTAAAATAAAATAAAATGCAGACAAAATTCAAAATAAGAATG
>Ga0209367_1009523_pt1 | contig 13157 bp, 12 predicted proteins | sample WorMetLIZISLAND2_FD_187412 | JGI IMG/M metagenome (GOLD analysis project Ga0209367, IMG submission 187412) | Marine gutless worms symbiont microbial communities from Max Planck institute for Marine Microbiology, Germany - Olavius geniculatus... ... | reverse complement strand
GTCAGTTACGAAATCATTAAATGTTATAACGCCAACGTTTGAAGTTGAACGAACTGTTGATTAGCAACATCATAGTCAGAAGTTACAGCAGATGTTCAAAGTGCTGTCCCTTTACTCGAACACAAGCTCGGAGACGTCTTTTCCATTCGTCGATTGCGTCATCGACAACGGTCTGCCGTAGGCCAGACCAGACCTCCACCAAGCGCTGCTTCAGTTCATCCTAAGCTGGTAGTCCCTACCCCGTTTTATGAAATATTGTAAGCCCATAACACACTACGATATTGAGTACCTTTTGATGATTTTCTCAGCTAATCATCATTATTATTAGGCACAGTTTGTTGGAGTTATTTCAAAACGGTTCCGCGACAATAGTGCGTAAGTTATAATCGCGTAGTCAACTAGGCATACATAAGAGCGCGCAGACAAATGAGCGCGACAATGCCGCGGAGTCAAAATGGCGCGGTATAGAGACGCTGATCGATTACCGAAATATTGTCAACCCAGCTCTAATTACAACAGTGGAGCAACCCAGGCAGATAATTCAACGCTGCACGACGGGCGCCTCATTGGAATCTTGTTAGTCGTTGCCATCCTATACGTCGTTACGGCGCACTATTCAACGAAAGAGGAAGAGGGATAACCAAGATTTTTCCAGTCCACGTTCTGTTGCAGACATTCAGTTGCCAGATACTTTAAAGGTCACCACCAGGGGCGACAACTTCATTCTGTGGGACAGCGGTGATGACGATCCCTGTCGTCTGTTCATGTTCAGTACGCAGGCAAACCTCACAACTCTGAAGGATCAGCACCAACCTTTGCAGTTGAATTTTGGAACATGCGATCAAGAGTTGCTGATGGTCTTCCAAGGACCAACAACTCGGTAGAGGGGTGGCACCATGCCTTCCAATCAGCTGTGTCATGCCACTACCTCAGCTTCTACAGACTTCTGCAACACCTGCAGAAGGAGCAAGACAATACTGAACAGCAACTCGCACGACTCCAGGCTGGTCACCAGAATGCAGGAAGCTGCAAGAACAAATATGCATAAGTCACACGATGTCTACTCGCATTGCTGCCAACTTATGGAACCAGACCGCTTCTTGACTATTTGCGAGGAATAGCACACAATACCGACATTTAAACTATGTAAGTTTAACATTTTTCGCATTTTGATGGATTTCATAATTGCATTTTTGCTTTGTTGTTTCACGGATTTGAATTGTTTGTATTGCGTCACTGCTTGAAGGTCTGGTGTGAAATTCGGTATTATTGAATTCGACGTGCAATTGTCTTGTGCGGTATTTTGTCCGCGGTATTGTCGCGTGTTCTTGTCAACGCGCATTCGTGTCCACGCTATTGGGTCCGCAGTTTTGTCTTATGCGTTTTTGACTGGTCACCTTCAAAACGTAATAGGGGTCCGGTTTTTTTTGAGACACAGTGTAGATTGAAGTGATGTGTACCATGAGTAGTTTTCCAAAACCGCCATTTTGTCACTAACAGTGTCTGACTGAGATTTCTTCATCGTGGTGTAATGAGTGATTTTGTTATTTGTAGGTTGCTGTCATGGTAAACCAATGATCATTGTCGGTGGCCGGGCGTGGGTTTTTCCTTGTTTGCAGCAGGTTCAGAAGTAAGCACATTTCTATATATGAATCAAGTGTTATTAATGTCATCCGAACACCAGTTATAATTTTTGAAACGGTGATACTTTGGTCACTCCAAAGTATTCATTCACAGACATATGATTAGATATTCTGTGATAGGTTTTAATAATTAATATAGTTCATACTTATTGACATTTACAACATTGTATTTCATTTTAGTAGTAGCAGTAGTAGTAGTCTCACTTGGTAGTGGTGTAGTTTTGCATTGATCTTTTGAGCACCTGCCATTTATTGTTGTGTTCAGTATATTCCACCTAAAATTGTTGCCCACATTATTTCCACCCACACCATAGTGACTGACTCATTGCATTGATGTTGATGCAGTTTATTATTGAAACTGCAGGATATCGCTGAACACGTTGACACTACAGATTCAGAGTGATCATGTCTACACGCAGCTTGGTGTTCCAGTCAGTGTCACTGGTGTTGCTCAGGTTAATTACTTCACATGTCTTGATTTTCTTCGTGCTTTATTTTCTTCACGTATTCTACAGTTAAGAGTCAACCCAGCTGCCTGCACCTAGGTTGTTGAAACTTTGCTGTTTTATTTATAACTTGCAGCTTCGAGTTTTAAACGATTGTAATTTTTTTGTTTATCTGTATGCTTATTTCACAATTGTCATTGATTTTGTGCAATGTGCAGTGTGCTGGCTTCTAGCTTTTTGTGATGTACACTGTGTCTCAAAAAAAACATCCCCGACATTTTCGACTGTAACTTGAAAACCAGTTATCAGATTTTGATAATTTTTGGTACAAATATCCCTGACACAACTTGCCATCAAATGACCATTCAGTTTCCCACCTCACCCAACGTTTGTTTCTGCACTACCTGGTTTTCAAGTTAAAGTTATAGGGATGTTTTTTTGAGACACAGTGTAGTTTGAATCATTTTTGGCTTGAACACGATGTGTCATGGGCATTATTATGTAGCAGGGTTATGGCATCAGGCATTGTATCTGCAGCATGCACTCGATTGGGAAGGCCCAGTTTGCATCACGTCCCGGGAAATGAAATTTTCGTAAAATGAGAAATAAAATTCTCAAAAATTAACATTTGGGTTAGGAATGCTGATAGACATTGAATGATAAATATAGACATCGACATACCTGGCATAGAATACTGATAAAGACATAGAATGGATGATCAGGACATTGGTGGCAGCATTAACGAGTGCTTGGTAGTGTTTGAGTACACACTGCGTGATCATCCACAACGATCAACAAAGTTATGACTTTGTATTAGTTTACTGCTTTCAACCTTTTGTGATTTCATGTTTATTGATGAAGTAAGCATGTACATCTGAGTGTCATGTTTGACTTCCACTGTGTCAGGTCAAAGTTCAAGGTCAGAACATGGAGATGTTGCAGGCAGCATGTCAGCAGTTTATCGGCAAGCGTGAAGAGGACATCCGAAGAATTGCTCTTGAGACGTTGGAGGGTCACCAGCGAGCGATCATGGGAAACATGACTGTTGAGGTCAAATTCTTACCATTTCTATGCCATCATGATTTTCTTAATGAAATGTTAATGTTTGAACCTGTACACAGTGTTTCATAAAAGGGCACCCCTTTTTTTCTTTCATAATTCAGTCAAATGATGATCAGTTTACACAAAATTTGTACCAGATGTAGCTAAAGAAATACTAATTCAAAATATTTGGACATAATATGGCTGTTAGTAAAATATTCTTTGGTAGTCATGACGTAATGCTGATGTCATAGTGTGCCGCGAGTACAAAATGGTTGCAACTGGTGCTGATGGACTTGCTGAATAGCTGCCCTGCGTCGATGGCGAACTTTATCTGGTCTCCTTATGGGAGACTTTAATTACCCGGACATTGACTACAACACCCAATCTACAAGCAGTTCAGATAGATCCCACACATCAAAATTTCTCACAAAAACTCAGGATAACTTCTTAGTTCAGAATGTTTTTGAACCAACAAGATACAGACCCAACTACAGCCCTTCCAAACTTGACTACATTTTCACCAGTGAAGATAACATCGTGGAAGACCTCCATTATGAGGTACCAATAGGTAAATGCGATAACGTGTGTTTGACGTGGAAATTCGTTCTGGAGGCAGAACAGTGCACTGTAATTGGCAACAGGCAGTTCGATTATTGTAGAGGAGATTACAAGGCCATGAATTATGAGCTTCGGCATGTTGACTGGAAGTCAGAACTAGTCAAAGACTCCGTACATGATTCCTGGTTGCATTTCAAGACGAAACTGATCACATTAATGGAGAAATATATACCCAGAAAAAAAGCTCACCAGAAGAAAAAGAAGTCGAGTTGGATGTCATCAAAGACGAAGAACTTGCTCAGGACAAGAAATCAGGCCTGGAAGAAATTTCAGCTGTATCAAAGTTATGCAATTACAATGCTTATAAAAAGATTCAAAACAAGGTAAATCGCATGGTTCGCGATGAGAAGCAGGTGCATAGGAGGAAGATAATCAGCTCATTCAAGGACAAGCCGAAAAAGTTCTATAGTTACATGCGTCGGACTCAGACAGTGAAAGTTCAAGTTACGCAGCTGGAAAAGACCGATGGATCTGTGACAGAATGTGACAAGGAGGCTGCTGACGAATTGTGCACGTTTTTCAAGTCTGTGTTTATTGATGATCAGGACTCGACACCGCCAGAAGCAACAATGCATAATCCTCCAGCCACAATTTCAGTGCCAGCAACATGTTTCAGTCGCGATTCAGTCTTGAAGAAACTAAAGGGTCTACACTCAGACAAGTCACCTGGGCCAGATGGACTGTATCCCATGGTATTAAAAGAATGCGCTGAAGAAATAGCCGAATCTCTGTCAACTATTTTTGCAGTCATATAATTCCGGAACTGTCCCTGAGGACTGGAGGTTGGCTAACATAGTGCCAATTTTAAAGAAAGGTAAAAAGGGCAGAGGTTGATAACTACAAACCAGTATCACTCACCTGTGTCTCGTGCAAAGTCATGGAATCACTGCTGAAGGAAAAACTTACCAAACATTTGGAAGATACAGGGATGTTGAGTAAAGTCCAACATGGATTCTGTAGAGGAAGGTCGTGTTTAACGAAATTGTTGGAAACATTTGAGGATTGGACGACGGCGATTGATCACGGTTATGGTATCGATGTTATCTATTTGGACTATTGCAAGGCGTTTGATACCGTCTGGCACAGCGGATTGTACACAAAGTTAGTGGGGTATGGTATTGATGGCAAAGTGTTAACATGGCTAAAGTCATTTCAGCAAGGTCGGAAGATGAGGGTGGAAGTCAGGGGTGAACACTCAGACTGGGTCTCTGTAACAAGTGGTGTGCCCCAAGGATCAGTATTGGGTCCGCTACTTTTTCTGGTCTTTGTTAACGACATTCCAGAATGGATTCGAACCAGCGTTAAAATGTTTGCAGACGACACGAAGCTGTGGACAAGAATTTCAACACTGGAAGATAGTCATGTTTTGCAAGATGACCTCGATAAATTAATGTGCTGGTCAGATAAATGGAAGCTTGGTTTTAATCCACAGAAATGCAAAACAATGCATATCGGACATTCAGTGAACACAGAGTATAAAATGACCACCCAAGGAAAAGTCTGGAAGCTGGAAGAAACCAAAGAAGAGAGGGATCTGGGTGTAATAGTAACCAACAACTTGAAACCTAGCCAACAGTGTACCAAAGCAACTTCGAAGGCAAGGTCTATCCTGGGCTGGATCAAGAGGCAGTTTGGTAGCCTTAGTAAAGATGAATTTTTGATACTGTACAGAACCTATGTCAGACCACACATGGAATTCTGTATTCAGGCATGGTCTACAAAAAGACATCAATTGCTTGGAAAGTGTCCAGTGCAGGGCAACGAAGATGGTTCGTGGACTCAGAGACGTTCCCTATGATGGACGATTGAAGGCCCTCGGATTGTATTCGCTCCAGCAAAGAAGGCTCTGAGGCGATCTGATTGAGGTGTTTGAAATAATGACTGATAGAGAAAAGATAGACGAATGTCAGTTTTTCACACGCTCAACAACCAGCCACAGTCTGAAACTCTACAAGCCACAGACAACCCGACAGGTCCGGCAGAATTTCTTCAGCCACATCAACACATGGAATAGACTGCCAGGTCACATTGTCGAGTCGACTTCGGTCAACATGTTCAAGAACAGGCTGGACGATCACTGGAAAGATGTGGGCACCAAATGCTGATGCTTCACCAGCCCATCTACCTACAAGTAACAAGTGACAAGTAAGTAACTGATGACAAACTGTTGAAGTTCTAACATTGTAGCTACAAATATGCCCAGAATGATCACTTTCACACATTTGTGGGGATAGCTTAACTTTTACACTTTCCAGCAAGACAATGCAGCAGCACAAATCGCTTGCGAGATGGTTGAGTTTTTGGATTGCGAGCTGCCTGATTTTATGCCCCCATGTTGCTTACTGCTGGTACGATAAACATTTTTCATCAGCAAACCATATAAAGTTCACCGTCAAAGCAGGGTAGCAACTGACAGAACCAGTTGAGACAAGCCAGTTCGTACTCGCGGCACATTATGACTTCAGCATTACATCACGACTAGCAAAGAATATTTAACTAACGGCCACATTTTGTTGAAGTATTTTGAATTGGTATTTCTTCAGCTACATCTGGTAAAAATTCTATGCAGGTTGATCACCATTCGACTGAGTTATTAAAGAAACAAAAAGGGTGTCTTTTTATGAAACACCGTGTAGATTCATAGGTTGTCTAGGTTAGTAGGGGTGCATCAGATTCAGAATGCTCAGATCTGGCCAGAACCTGATCCGAACCGGATCCACAGACTTTGTATCTGACCAAATTCTGATCCAGGCTGGATGCACGGATGCAGGATTCGACCAGATTTGGATCTAAGCCAGATCCACAAATCCACCAGAATCCACATTCGAATCTGGTGCACCCCTATAGGTTAGCATCTCATAGTGAATGATTAAGTTACATTAGGGTAAGTAAGTAAGTAACTAATTTATACAGAGATACAGAGTGTTAACCATAACTTTGAACGTGCTCGATATGCTAGTAGAATGAGAAGTAAAATATTTTAGAACTTTCACGAACAGCGGCTGGATGAAATAAAACATAAAAGAAGCAGTAGAATGTTATCTTTCTGAAGATTTAATATCCAACAAACGTTAATGCAAGACAGCAATGTCAACGGTTGTTACAGGAGATCTACAAAGATCGTAAGAAGTTTGCAAAGGCCGTGTTTGAAGTGTCGTCATCGGATCTGGTCAACATGGGAATCAGCATTGTCAGCTATACCATCAAAGACATCAGTGACAATGAGGCACGTATAGAACAGATTTTTTTGTCTCACTACCTGTTTTGCACTATATGTTTTTATCTGTTATTGTGTTACATAAATTTAGATAACTTGCTTCAGAAGTGTTCTTTACATGTTCTTTTTTGCTTTGGATCTAATCTACATACCAAGTATGTCTCTGTAACTATGAAATACGAGGGTCATCCCAAAAGTTTCCGGCCTCGGCATATTAGACAGCAATATTTTCCACAATCTATACATCAGTGAAACGTACATCCTTTACGAACTCTAATGAGTCGATTGCGGATATGACGTCATTCTAATTTATGACGTCACAGAGCATTAAATTGAACCCATTTCCAGCATCATCGAACGAGGCTTGAGTAGTAGAAGTATATTCATCATTATGTATAGCGGAAACCATCATTGTCAGATTTCATATTTCAAAACAGATAATAGTCACTGGAGGTAAGGTCGTTGCTGTATGCAGGGTGGTCTTGGTGTAGAAAGTCATAGTCATGAACAGCCAGCTGGGTAACTGTAGACTTTGGACTGAACTGCAGTGCTGAAATTTGGGGAAATTGTGCAAGGCTTGCTCCCGGGCCCCTCCCAGCCCCCCTGCCCATCAGGGGCCCATGTAACTAGTCACAAATTTTGGTTGGCCTTTCATTAACACAACTGATATAATTAACAGCTAAATTTTTAATAACATTTTTTGATACCATCAGATAATGGCATTGCGTCGTATTTTGCGTAAAGTGCTTTGATTTACAGCTATCACAGATTAGGCTATAGTATATTCACAGACCCAAATGAGAAATTCATAAACGTAGATGTCAGGGCTTTCGTAAAATCAGATGCCAAAGAGCCCCACTTTGGTAAATCCAGCTACAGGCTGAAAAAGTTTCGTGCATCAATCAGTCTGATTCAAATGCTGCTTGCATTAGCGCACCAAATCATTTCAGTGTAATGCCCTATGATGTCATAAATTACAATGACGTCACTTGCACAATCTGCTCACACGAATACGCCAGGTAGGTACCTTTTACTGATACATAGATAATAAAAAATCTTGGTTCAATATACTGAGGCTCAAAACTTTTTGAATGCCCATCGTTTTTCTTTGCAGTCGCAATTGACTCAAACGCTGTTATTTGCGGCTAGCGCAAATGCAGGCTACTGCATATTCACATATGCAAATGAGAAATTCAAAAACGTATTTGTTAGGGCTTTCACAAAATCAGATGGCATGGGGCTCCACTTTGGTACACTTAGCTACAAACTGGAAAATTGTCATGCAACAGTGAGCCTGATTCTATGCTGTTTGCGTTAGCGCTCCAAATCGTTTTGGTTTAGAGCTATATGACATCATAAATTACAACAACGTCATATCCGCAACTGACTTATTGTAGTTTGTAAAGGATGTACGTTTCACTGATGTATAGATTGTAGAAAATATTATTGTCTAATACGTCGAGGCCTGAAACTTTTGGGATGGCCCTCGTATACAAATCACAGTTCAGTTAGTTTCAGTTTTGTAGTTAAGGCTGCCTCAGCTTGCCATAATTCAGCTTGCTATAATTGTTGCTGTCTTTTTTCTTCATTTTTGCAATGCGACATCTCCGAGCTCAATCGTTCAATCGCCATGGACCGGAAATGGGTGGATTGGAATTTAAACATCGGTTCAGAAATTCAGGGCCTCTTCTAAAATTAAGGCATGATGTGTTATTTCGTCTCGTTCTGTTTGTTCTGTTGTTTATTAGCTCAAGGCTTGACAGTGGGAACCCGCTGTCGATGTTACCTTCCCGTCGTACCACATCATCATCATCATCACATAGACTCAGTCGAGGTAGCACCAGCGCGGGATGGAGCTCCGACATAGAGTCTTTAGATGATCCACTACGAGAACCAGAACTCCGGTTCTCCGCAGACTGTCATAACACCTATGCTGCTTCAAGCACCAAGCCGGGTGGCGTCGGCTCTGGGCGGACTGTTAGCGCTAGTAGCGTTCAATCGTCGCAGGCTCACCCACCATCACACACGGCCTGTCAACGGCTACAGAGGACTCACGATGATCTCTTTCAGTTATAGCAGTTGACAGAGTAAGTCTGCAATAAATGTAGCCGTTTGCACAGCTGAGGCTTTGCATGATGAAATTGTGCCAAGGAGTGAAAAAAGTCCTGTGCTTCCATCCCTAAAATCATTTTTGTATCTTAAATTTCTTTCAGACTCCTCAGAACTATTGATGCAGATTTTTTATTTGCTTTAGAGTTTTATTGAAAAAACCTATTTGCGTTTAGTTTTTTATTTTGCAGTAGTTTTACTTAGTTTTTATGGGTACTATTTACTGTGCCGTCCATCCCTGTTGCAACTGGAAACACAGGAAATTTTTTAGTCTTAATTGGATGTAAAACAGAATGTTTAGCTGGGTGATTCTTATGCAGATGTATGATAGCAGCATCTATTGCAGATTTGCACAAATCTGCATATTGTATATCTCCTTCATATAATAGCTATTTAGAGCTTGCATGCAAGGAAATGTGCATACTGCAAAGATTTGCAATATGAAAAATTATGGTACTAATATGCCCAGATGTGGATTGCAACCAATAAATAATTTTCCATGACCAGATTTTATCCCTGACAATTCCCAATACTTTGATCAGATTCCTGGCAGCTAACATACTTGATGACTCGTGTAAATTTGAATTGTTCCATACAAATGATCACCTTGCTTTGGCAAGTAAAGTAGTGTTTTCTGTCGTTAGGAATGTTGAACATGTTCATTAGTTGTTTGTTTGTTTGTTTAATGCGTGATATATGCAGTCTTTATTGTGTTAAATGTGCAGTCATTTGACGGTCGTCATCAATGCAGTATTTTCAGACATTTTTCTACTGAAATCTCCAACTATGGTATTTGTATCTTTCAGATGATATGAAATGAAAACCATAGGCACCCAGGGGCCCAGGGAACCACCCACTGAGGGAGAGGGCTGGATGAAAAATTTCTCCCTACAAACTCTTCCCAATCAGGTTCAGATAAAAAATAATGATTTTTTTCATAAAAATGTTAGATTAACCTTCTGTCTAGTGTTATTTGATGCTAAAAGTGCAATATGTTCCATTATTATCCACTGTTCTGCCCCATCTCCTACTGGGGAGCTTACAGCACTCCCCTAAAACCGAAGTTGCCAAAACCCAATAATGCCAACCCACAGAGGTTGAACAGCTGTCCCTGGTCAGCCTTTATAAATGAATATGTGTTATCTGTGCCCCTGTAAGATACATTTTTGTTATAACAAATCTTGTTTTGTCACCGAATGTCAATTGTATTGTATGTGGTGTGAGTTATGAGAATTTGCTTTTGTTTTCTGCAGAAGAAAGTAATGTATTTTGGTCGGTCTATTTGTATCCAGTAACTCAAAAAGCTCGATTTTGAGAAAACGTAAGATAGATTTTCACAAAATTTGTGACTCCAAAACTCCATTGTGTTCACCAGGTGGAGACATCATTCTTAGCTGAGATATCAGAGCTCTGATCGCTTCTAGTGATCGTTGTTATTAATATATTATTCATACTAGTTTGTTGTTATTTTTAAAGCCAGTAACTGATACCTTATTTTGTAAGCACTGTATCATATGTAATACTGTCAGTTTATGTTTTAGTTATATTATTTAAGCTGGCGAGCTCTATTCTGTGGTGATATGTTTGTTTGAATCAGTGTTGTATGACTATTTTGTGCTGAGCAATTATTAGGCATTGCGTGAAATATGTGAAACTATAGCAACAGTATATAGAGATCTTTGTTCATTGACATTGTGTGCCATATGAATGAATATGTTATTATTATTTTATTTATCGATAGCATTGTAAGTGCAGGAGTGTATTCACAGTTATAGCAAACTGAAACATTACTGTTGTAAGCTAATAGCTTAAGAGACTGTCGCGCTCTACGCATGTCGTGATGGTTATTGCGACTTGCCGTGTAGCCACAATACTGCATGACTGGCACACCATAGTGCCTTCAAGGTCATTCAAGGTCAATGATTTTAATGTCATTTGAAAGCCAGTGTTCGACTTCCTATTAGTGATCAATAGCAACCTAGGCCCTATCTTGCACCGTTTAGCCACAATACACCCGTTACAGAGGACGATGGACAACAACTGTGCAAGACACCTACAGCATTGCTGTAGCTGGACAGACAGAGAGACAGACAGCATTTGAAAAAACCCTGTGGGGATAAGCCCCTAATTTTTGGATCTAATTTTCTAAATTTAGCATAATTATTTCGTATCACGGTGCAAAATATTGCGGCGAGCGATCGGCTGAGCAACCTCTGACATCATGTGGCGAAAAAATAAATTCGTTTTACGGTATGCAGCATGCAATATATGCCCGTCCGGCACGGTACAAGTGTACAACCCACGTTAACAAGCGCAACGCGTAGGGTAAGCGGACGGCTAACCTAACTGCATAATGTTGCATGATAGATCGAAGCAAGTGGGGCTAGGCGAGGGACAGTGTGTGACGCTGCATGCTTTCTGATAAAGAGTTCTACGACAGAATATTGCGACAGATGATATCATTAACATGCACCGAGACAGAGGCCGCTGTTGAGTTATTGGCAACCTACCTACTACCTATGCGTGAATCCACATTGCACAGCGATTTAGTTGCTGCTGCTGCTGAGTGCCAGAGATGACAGGGCACACTGAAACGCAAACGGCACACTGCAGAGGAAGGACAGACAAACAAACGAACAGACAGACAGATTCTGCAGCGTCTGAGTAAAAAGTGCTGTCAGTCATAATGCCAGAGCGCGACAGTCAAAAAGTGCACATACTGTATTTTGTTACTTCTGATGACGAAGGTTGGTCGTTTTTGTGTTTTATCTGCCTGAATATTACTGAAAAAAACGCGAAAGAATTTTTGATATTTCTGGAGGTTGATAAGCATGGTTGATAAGCAGTCGACTGGATTTCAATAATTATTGAGATTGAGGAATTTTCTTAAAGCATTGCAGATCTTTTCTCTTACCAGTAGTCATGTCTAAACATTTACAAGAGTTTTACGCTTATGTTCAAAATATTTTTGCAAGAGTCTTACACCTGGCAACATGTTTAAAATGATGACAAAATATCTGCTAAACATTTTTGTAATTTTTTTTTTATTTTAATGTTTTTTTACACGAAACTGCCAAACTGCTGGGTTTTCAAGCAAGCCGTATAATGCCAATAAAGCATGACCAATGCATAAATATTATAATTATAACACAGAAGGAAATTATAGACTACTTGCAGTTGCACAATATGTGCTATCAACACAATACTACTCTTACATGCCAATAAATATGCATCAGGTCTACACTTTCCAAGACAAAGTGCAAATTTCTCACGATTAACAGTGAACATAATTGATCATTGTAAACAGAATACTGTCCAGTGAAGTTCTATAATCTGTCTACAGTTACGATTCACCAACTAATTACACAATTTACACTGCAGAGCAGTTCTATGGTTCAGATTTCCCAAACAATCAAAGAAGAAACATTAAACTCAATACTACAGTGTACATAAAGTCTTCTGGCAGTTACCTGGCGCCATTTTTATCAGCGGTGTCAAATTAACATGCTAATGCATGCACGATGGAATATATCATAATTAAAAAAGCCGAGTCTGTTAATATATGAAAATAAAATTTAAAGTGTGCCATATTTCCTGAGCAGTGGTATCGTGGGTGGGGACATTAGCTCCCACCCCAAATTTTAGCCTGTCGGAAAGTTTTCTTCTAGTCGGAAATCTTGTTCCAAAAATACAAAATTTGGAGCTACAGATACTGCCATTCTATGGGAATTTTGGATCAACATTGAAACTCTAAAGAGCACCTACTCATTATCTCCGCTGTTGAAAATTTGAAGCTGTTTGTTGGAAAACTGCAACCTTCCATCCCCCCCTTTCCCAACTATTTTTACCCACGATGTGACTTCCTGCAGAACTATAAAGTTGACAAACTATTATTTCCAACTGCCACCGTCATGACAACGTGATTGGTCACTGTGGGGAAATTTTGTGTCGTCGCACGTGGACAGACAGGTCGCTAGTGGTGCGGAACGATCGAAGGCAGATCTGACAGAGGTATGGTTTTTCCCCGGAGTGATGTCGTCGGTGGATCGTCAGATGTCCGGACTGCGCGAAGCGTTTGCC
>Ga0209367_1009522_pt1 | contig 13158 bp, 4 predicted proteins | sample WorMetLIZISLAND2_FD_187412 | JGI IMG/M metagenome (GOLD analysis project Ga0209367, IMG submission 187412) | Marine gutless worms symbiont microbial communities from Max Planck institute for Marine Microbiology, Germany - Olavius geniculatus... ... | reverse complement strand
CAGCGGGGTCCAGGGGGAGAGCCCCTGGTCGGGGGGTCAGGGGGTGAAGCCCCTCTGAAGCTGAAACGCTTTTTGCTTCTGAATGTTCAATGGAAACCGCAAATTCGCCCATTTTTCTGAAATTTGGAAACACAAAAGACCATCAAACATTGTTGAATTTTCCAATTCTTGCTGGAAAATGGCAAAAAACGCACCTTTTCATATAAAGTCGCCTGTAAAAAATTTTCATGGTCGGGCTAAAGGGGGGGGCCATCGCACCGTGGCCCTCCCCCTAAATACGCCACTGGTTAATTTGAATTTAATTAATTTCATAGTGTAAACATTACTTTTAGCATACGTCTGACCCGCATATTTATTTTCCCGTATATTCATGTCTCGTATTTTCATGTCTCGCATTTTCAGGTCTCCCATTTTTCTTTCCTGCATTTTCATGTCTCACTTTTTCTATTTTCACCCCTTATTTTTGGTGTCGCATCTTCATGTCTCGTATTTTCATTTCTCGCATTTTCAGCGTCCCCACGTTCAACAGGAACGCAGGTAGGCTTGCGCTAAGACAGCGGGTGGTTGGGTATATAATAAATAGTTCGTGAATAACGTGATATTATTTATATACAGGTATAACACGCCCCACTCCATTGCAGCGACATAACGCACCAGCAATAAGACTGTTGACATTCTATGATATCATTCGGCTATCAAAATTCGTGAAACTATACTGCGGATAGGCAATCGTACATAAGCCACTAACAATAATTTTTTTATTTCAGCATAAATCATCTGCAGAACGCTTTACAGCAGATTTCTTTATCAGTGTCTGCTAACGTTTTATCTCTCAACAGTCACGAAGTTAAATGTTTTTTTTGTTAAACTCTGTTTGTCGACGGCGCTAGCGCTCAACTGACAGCCGGGTTGTTAATTGCGTTTTTTTATTTTAGTTTTTTTTCTTATTTCAGTTTTCGTTTTTCTGCCTTTTTAGTTTTTTTCCAGCCATAGCCCATTGTTTCCTTATTTTAAATTTTTTTTGCATGCTGCAGTGTGGTACTTTGTTTCGTGTGTCTTATTTTAGTTGCGTCTAAAACAGTTTATATCATGTGGTATCGTATTAGCGATTTTTTTTCTCTCACTTATCAGCATTGTCTATAGAAAGTACAGTAGCTATACTGCTCTCGATCGTGAATAGGTTGCACCGCTTTTGCTGTGATTTCAAACCAGCCTTTACTTTTACTATATCCGCCGTCCATTCCAACCTTGACTATAGTAATTACAGCGCGATGCATGTACACTACGCAGTGTTGAGCGCGGTATTGCCACCTTTTGTTGTCCGTCCGTCTGTTCGTACGTCTGTCTGTAGCACTGATAGACATTGACCATGTATATAGTTTTTGCATGCATAAGCCACTAACTTACAATTTTTGCTTTTTAGAGCTCTATATTTTAAAAAAATATATATATTTTAATTTTAGGTAAAAACATCAGTTTACGCCGGTTTTCCGGGCACTTAATTATCGTCAGCGTAAACACGTGTAAAGTTAACCGGAAGTATACTCACATCGCGCGAGGTGTAAGCTTACACTGATATCAGAGCGTTATTGTATTTTTAAATAATGCAATTTTAAAGTGTCCAAAATCGCATGCAAAAAACTTTATTTCTCTCATTTTTAATTTCCATCCACTTTTTTTGTTCTTATTTTTAGTCTAATTTTACATGCATGTACTTTTCGCCAATTCTTACCACTACAGATTATTGGTAGGCCTATGTGTCTTCCAGCGCTAAGAGCGAACTGTTTTAAAAGATTCACCTTTTTGCCTTTGTCCGCTAATCTTTTTGCATTTGGTTACGTGTAGAAGACTAATTTCTACGTTAGTACCTATATACACCGTGTCCCAAAATTAGCGGCACCGCTACATATAAGTTAATGTAAAATCGTTAATATCTGACAGATTTTGACAAAATTTTAATCAGTCATTGAGACAATTATTCTGAACTTGTCTTTAAAGTTTTAGCTTAAAATAACCACCTTTGGCCTCGACGCAAGCTCTTAGTCTTAGACGGGTACACTGCTGCTTGATCCCTTTGTCAATAACAATGCATTGAACGTATCGTAATGCAAACAAACTCTGACGTAATATGACGTTACACTGAGCACACACGGCAAGATGCGTATGTCGTAATGGGTGTGACCGTTAAATAATGTCAAGATAGTGCAGTGTAGGATATTTCGTTGAAATTCATGAACAACAAACTGAATTAGGCGTGTTTGAAACAGGAGTGCCGCTAATTTTGGGACACGCTGTATATGCTGCATTATGCGCATCGCATCTAGGGAGGGACATGTCGAGTAATCTGAAAACGCACAACAAAATAAGTTATAATCTAGGGGACGGCCGACATTTTCGCTTGTTTACGTGTATAACCACTTCTTTTTTGAGCTATCTAAAGTTGACGAATTTTTCTGGTCAACGTTTTGCCGAGTAGCCAATTCAACGGTACGGTTTAATTGGCTCACCGTGTAGCGCTATTGATAGCGATGGAACGGTAATTCATCGCACTAACCGAAGCGTGTCGCATCAGTCCACGACATTATATACGCGCTGGTCTTTCGACAAAATTAAGGGCACTGCAGTTGGTGGTCCGCTTGGTCGTGAAGATGGCGCCCGTGCAATACCGTAGCAATCATTCCGAAAAGTCTACTGGCTCTTCCAACTATAACAGCATGTCAACAAGTTACCGCTTGCTTCGGCTTGCGGACTTTTTCAAAAAAATCAACAGTGATGGCATTGGCATCGCCATACTGTACAAAACTCTTAAAATTACTTTTTTTATATTTTTTTCCTATTTTGTAAACTTCATTTATTTTATCTTATTTTAAAGATTTTATCTAATGGTGTGTGCTTTGCGTTCTGACAGTGTCACTGACGTCGTAGAAACGAATATTGCATTAAATATCGGTGTGTAAATTGAAAGCAACGATATACGTCTGTGATTATTACTATAGACATTGTATTGTGTCAATTTTTCGAACAATTAGTTTAAACTAATTGCGCCTAGATATAGCGCCTGCTGAGAGAAACGTAAACTCTCGATAGCGTACTGGCATACTGGCGGCTGATCTTCTGACGTGAAACAGTGTGGACGCCGACTAACTGCGGATTGTAAACGGATTTGCGGTTGACGGCGGATCGCATCTTTTCGGTTTTGTGCGCCTCCGGCTGAGGTATTTATTGCGGTGCTGGTGCTGGTCTCGATGCGACGCTTGCCTGCAAGTCTTCCACGTATATTCTACCTTGGTTCAGCGTTGACTCACACGTCTGTTGTGTTCTCCTACCCTGAGTCGACGAGTCTGGCGGTGTATACCTTTATTTACTGCCGGCGTGTCGCTTTGCGCGACGACAGCGACGCTTCCTAGCCCACTGCGCACTTACGTCGTACCGCTAATCTGATTTCTGCTCAGACATCATAATGTTCGTCGTGTGCGGTGTTTTCTAATCAAGTCACCGCGTGTTATATTTGTTACTTGCAGACCAACTGCAGAGCGACTGCGAATGGCCGCTGTAAGTAGGCCCTATGTCTTTGCGTCATAACTCGAAAGTACCTGGATTTGCTGCAACAATGCAATTAGGCCTATATCTAACACAATTGGGTATCAGTGCAGATTTCAGCGGCATGGAAACTGTTGCATCGTCCGAGTAAGTCTGGGTACTTTGAAGTTCTGTAGTATTTATGTAAAAAGTCAACGGTTAAGGTGTTTTCTCAATGGGCGCGTCAACTGTTGACGCGTTGACGCGCGCAGTGAGAAAGCACCTTTAAGGTCATCAGACATTAAAAAATTACAAAACTAAACGAAGCACCATCAAGAGATAGGGGCCTATGTTGGGTAGCCGTAATCTGCCAGTTAGGGGTAGCAGACTGGAGAAATCCGGTGCTTTAAATTTTTAATTTCCATTACTGGCTATGACATGTAGTTTATGTTTGATGTTTGTGAAGGAAATTTTCGACGACGACGCGGGGGGTTGCGTAGTGTGTCTAAGGGGGATAGATTGTACATACAGTTCATCATTATAGACTTAACGAAGGCTATTATGAGTTAATAAAACTTAGCTACCCATCTCATAACATTATATAATTATGTGAACCGCCCCGCGTGTCCAGTAGACTAACTCGGTCCTCGTAATAGCGGCCGACATTAATTTTGATGTACAACCATGACTGACTCGTCTCAAACGAGATGTGAATGACTTTGCTAAATTGAGTTGAGCAAATAGAACAGGCCTTGACTCGCTTCAAGGACACCGCATAATGTTATGGGCTTTGCACATGTGCCATAAAGCAACAATAATACCGCAATAAAATCATTTATTTTGTTCTGTTGTAATTTTATTGCAATCGTTGTAACTTTGCAGTTACGGCAGATTGCACAGTCATCGAGACCAAGCTGTTGGTCTCGAGGCGCTTCGAGGACAACAAAGTCTCGGTGTTGACCAAAAAGATCTTGAGAATTTCAAGTCTTTTTGCTAGCAATTATGCGTACTATTGAACATTTTGACAGCAGTCAGCTAATTATGGAGTTAAATAATACACTGTTAAGGGCCTAATTAATTATCTTATCACAGGCGCGCGGTAGCGCAGCCCTGTGTTAATGCGACCGGCTAAGTCAATGGAGAATGGCAAAATTCGACCCCGCGCAGATCCGAAACCCCTCAACCGATCGATACAAAATTTGAAACAAGTGATTATGTCCGCGAGAAGACCCCATGTACAAAATTTCGTGCAAATCCGTCCATTGGGGGCTTCTCGGCAAAGGGGTGAAATATAACAAAAATTTTTCTAGTATATTAAGCAAATATTTGTTATTGATTGACCTACAGGTCAGACCGCCCGGCGGATTTTCACGCGCGATAGCTCGGACAACGCGACCTCACACAAGGGTCAAACCTTTTCGGGAACCGAAATTCGAAGTTATTATCTAACCCCTGAAAAATCTCCGAAGTCAAAAATTGGGCCCAAAATGGACTTTAAAATTTTCGGCCAAAAACGCTCCTGTATAAAAATTTCACCTATAAACGGCCCCTAATCGTCATCGTAGGCCCATAAAAGTTGTATAGTGAATAGACAATATGGCCTTGGAAATTTCAAATATGTGGTCATTTTGGACCCCCTGCCTACAGGTCACGTGACACGGAGCATGCGCAGCGAACTTTTGGTCTTTAACATGGGCAAATGCAACTTTGAAACTTTATATCTCCGTAACTGTGCAAGATAGACGCATGGTTTCAATGGACCACCAATAGGAAACCACATATGCGGAGTCTAATGGTCACGTGACCGATGACGTCACGTGACCCCTAAAGATCAAAATCGTGACCACAAAATATTTAAGGTTCAGTGTTTTCATGGCCGTGGAAAAGCAGATGATTTATAAGTGACCATCAACATAAAAACTTTGTTATTGTAATAAAACAGCAAATATAAATGTACAAAACATCAATTTATACACTTGTTAACGGCGACATGCAATGACTGACACATCGAAAACAGCAAAAATCATTAAAAGGCGATATTATTCAGCAGCACATTGACAATTAGACGATGTGATCGTGAGTGATATCATCTTTTTATGATTTGTACTTTTATGTAAGTTAATTGCTATCGACATTAGTCTGTCACATCAAGTAGCATGCATCGCATACTTTGTTACGTATGATTATGATTATATAGGTTATTTTGCTAAAAATATTCATAATCGGTGACCGACGGTGAGTGACATTAATACGTTGAAGCATTTCGCGTTACATGATAAGTCTTTATCTTAGTCCTTGTCTTATTTACATTACTGCAATGCAGTGCAAGTTCTTTGCACAAACTTGTATTGTATTGCAGGGCTTCACATAATTGTAATAAGCTAAAACACAAGAAGCCCAGCTGTCGCTAGGTAGGGCCCACCGTTTCTGAGATACGGCGACTAATAGGTTGAAACCTTGTTTGAAAATTGCGGCCAAACCGCTGCACATGCAGACATGTAGACATGGTTACTATATATTGACAGCCTATAGAAACTTGTCTTTGCTTTGTTCAACGGTACCATCGCCGACCCTCTATGACTTACCTTTCAGCCAAAATACCGCACACTTGGCATTGCACCTTGCGTAACGACCTTTCAAGATCATCCAAGGTCAATGATTTACGTGTCATCGGAAAGGCAATATGCGACTTGTGATCAATAGCAATCTAGACCCTATCTCCCACCGTTTAGCCGAAATACCTCCGTTACACACAGACGACAGATAGAGAGAGACAGGTAGTGTCATGCAGACCGTTAAGCTTAGCTAAACTTAACGATCGGCCCTAAAATTAAACGGACTCGATGGCTTTTGGTTGTTTTATTTTGTTGCATTGTATAGTTTAATTGCGCATGTGCGAAGCCTGCAACTGTTTTAAGTGTCGCACGCTGCTCATGGCGTAGACTTTAAGCTCCATATACCCGATCGAGCTGCCAATAAATAATGTCACGGTAAGAAATGGCAGCAACGGAGGGGTGTGCGTATAGAATCGTCGTGACAGTTATGGGCTCGTAAAATTTCACGCGCCGAAGAACACGAAGCGCGGCATATAGCGTGGGTAGTGACGTCACCACGTCCTCGCTGTATCTCAAGGTCACCCACCCCAACTGCCAACACTGTTAATATTGTAGCCTACATATAGGCCTACAGACGCCGCGGGTATATTCTCGAGCGGCGGCAATCGTAATGCTTGTGATATGAATATTCACGGTCGCTGTGTGTGTATGTAGGCAGTGAGCTGAGGAACGTCTGGAAGGACGTGTTCCTGCTGGTTACGAAGGTGAGCGATTCACGACGATATCGTTGCTCAGAGTGTTAAGCCCCGTTCACACACCGCTCGTCGAAGTATGTGTACCGTAGGCCTATGTAGACGTGTGACGCCTCAACATACGGTGGCGTGGGGTCTGTGAACGGGACTTTAGAATTTTTCGTATAAACGGTTTTTTGCCAACCGTACTGACAGTGGCGCTTATGGTACGATATGTCATCCGTCTGTCTGTCTGTAACGTAATGTATTATGGCTAAACGGTACGTTGTATGGGCTCAGCGTATGGCCATGTCGCTATCTGCAGGTTATTATGTGCATAGGGGGGGGCGCTAATTTTGCAAGGAATGGAATTTGCAAGGAAAGGGGGTGGAAATTGCAGGGAAAGGTAAATTCAAAGAAAGGCCCCAAAATTCGCACCCTAACAGTACATTCAGACCACACAGATTAACCGTGTGGAAAAATGTAACCTTTACTTGCAACGCGGTTTCCTTGCAAATTCCATTTCTTGCAAAATGAGGCGACTCGTGTGTAGGTATTTGGTATATCGGGTAGGATACATAAAACGTTTGGTTCCACACACATTTTAGGCATTTACTTTTGGCGAGACGGCGTCGTTAGTGCCGCATACTGTTATCGCATCTACTACCTAACCTATGGGCTACTACATTATTAGTTTTTTTTCGTTTTTACGCGCAACAGCAGCTACTGCTATAACGCGTCTTAGCCATCGCAATTCTGTCTGTCTGTTTGTCTGTCCGTCTGTCGGTCCGTCCGTCCGTCACACGGGTGGATCAGTCAAAAACGGTGCAAGCTAGAATCATCAAATCATCATCATTGGCTGCCTGGAAGACTCTAGTGAAACCGTGAAGCTTTTCTATAAATTCGAAGGGGGGTCACCTCGAATAAAGGCGCTAAATGAGAGGGGCGTAGGGAAAATTTGCGATTTTCAGCCGATACGGCGTTGGCAGAGCGAGACAGGCCACGCCCTATGGTGAGTACAAGTAAAACACTATAGATAATTAGCCGCCAGTCGTCTGGCGCCCTCTGGTGACTGATTTTGTTTTACTGGGCTTTCAAACCACATCTGTGTTTCAAACATGCACCGCTGTTGCGCGTTCCCCTTTGCGTTAGCTGGGCTTTTCTTGTTTGAGTAATGTGGAGGCACTGCAAACCAAAATACTGCTAACGATGATAGTTGTAACAAGAGGTGTGTCGAGTAAATACGTATTTTACGTCGGCAGTCGTCAAACGTTAACCGGCCTATACATGGTCGATCGCGCGTAACGACACCGACTGCAATACATCGAGACCATCATTATCCGCGCCCCTTGTTCGCAGTCACACACTCGCACTCAGCTTTTTTACGACACTTAAAAAAGCTATGAACATGCACTCGGGAAATAATGGCGGCGATAACGATGCCGCACTGGGCGACGACAACGGCATTCTATAGGAAATGACAACGGTCACACATTTTGTTCGTTATTTACCGATATTGTTTGCTTTTTATCGTGCAAAGCTATCCATACGATTTACGGGCGTTTAAACGGCGCTAAAAGTGCCGCCGCCGCAGTTCGTTTCTCAAGTGTAATAAAAAAGCAAATCATTTATCTGTAACTTGAATAAGTCTAGGCTTCGTTTGCGTCAGTGTTTACTTCATTGACGACGTCAATAAAAACGAATTTAATTAATGTCGGCAAAACATCGCTTCGAAGGGAAAAAATGCAGACACGCAATAATTAAGTTCGTTAAAATATGTTTAACTTTGTTGATGACAATTTTTGTACTATGTTTCTATTGTCTGCAGCCAGATTTTAAGCTTTCGGTCATCTTAGTCTTTGACTAATGTACAAAAAGCCCAAGCCCAGCTGCTGCTAGGATAGCTGACCGTACTGCCTGGCGTCATGCATTTGGGGGAAGGCGAAGGTTGGGACCCAAATTTGGGAGAACAGGTGTTTGTACGGGTCACGATTGTACCGCAGTTGCAGCTAGCAGACATACTACAGCCCCAATCAACCACACTAGGCTTTCACCCCGTAGCCCGTAAGCTACTACTCATTTCCCGTCCTACAGAGGGTAGGAGGCTGAGTTGGCCTGAGCACACAGTAGGTTAGCAACTTGCTTAAGGTTGCTTGCAAATGACCGGCAGTAAGAATCGAACCGCAATTTAAAAGTTACGAGTCGATACCACCCACTAGACCAATTGCACCAACATAGGCACATAGGCGTGAACAACTTGCCCAGAGTTGTTAGGCCTACTTGGTTGTGCACCGGCTGGGAATTAAACCGTGGACCTTCCGGTCTCGTATATATCGCCCTAACCGCCGAGTCATCAAGCCACCAAATTTCGAGCAGAGCATGATTTTTGTGTGACTCAGCTTACCGTGATGACTAATGCACATTTTTGTTCGATATTTGCAGAAAACGCCAAATTCGGAGTCCGAAAGTGGCAGGTACGGAACGACTTTTATATACGAAGCTATCATGATTGCTTTGTCTCTGAATCAGTTGTTAAAATTGACCACAGTACGCTGTATCTGACCGTTGTGAATAATTGGACTTGAAGAGCAGTTTATTTCAGAATGCATTGGTGGAATTATTAAATTCCGTCTACGTTTTTTTTATCACATAAAACTTCTTTTTTGTGTTTCTTGGCTCACGGTCACTGCATATCTATGATACATTGTACAGATGTACAGACGACGTTCTCCTATAATATGTCTGGTGGTGAGTGTTTTTCAGGCCGCTTTCTGCGTGCGTCATTGTCAAGAGTTTACGAGCATGGTAAGAGTTAGCTGAGTGTTCATGGTACGATGAATGACATGGCACATTCTCCGCGTGACAGTACCGTTACACCGTTGGTGGCGCGCACGTCGAATTCATAAATCGTGAATGGCCGTAATTTTTGCCACCCCTTTCATGCAGGATCTCCCTCCCATCACTCCGGTCCGTGGCTTGCTGGCCCGTAGCCAAACGACAATCGGTCTTCAAGCTAATTGTGTCATATTTACCGTGACAATGTACGCGGATCCGACTAAGAAATTTTCTTACTCTACGCTGATAAAAATGACATTTTAAAGCGACAGTTGTTATGTACAATAACAGAACATCTAATTAGCAATTTTATTATGTTTTTGTACCTTACCTACGTTACAAAAATTACTACACGATTTCTTCCGGGTTTGAACTAATCGGTTTGACTTTTCAATGTCTGGTTTCCATTTTTTCGTTATTTTTTTTTGTTTTTGGCCACGTGCGGTAGACGAAACTTTATATTCAGCTTGCATTATGCATGGTACGGTGTCGCTATCATATTGTTGCGTACGTTTACTGCCCATCGCTATGCTCAGAGAGGTTGGTGGCGTGGCTTAGCGGTAACGCGTTTGATTCGATCAACGAAGTTACTCTACGCCGGGCCGGGTTAGTACTGAGATGGGTGACTGCCTGCGAGCAGGTAAACCATCCCGGTATTTAACCAGCCGCCTAGGTCAACTCAGCCTTTCATCCCTCCGGGGTAGGTAAATCGAGTACCGGCTTATCTGGCTGGGGTTAAGGCGGGGCGCATTCACCTGTGTCTGTGGTAGGTGACACTGTGGGATCCCATACGGCAGGTGACGCTTCGTAGTTCTGAAATTGGCTTCCATTAAAAACTATAACACCACCTTTAACTTTTATAGGCTGTTATACACTGTGTCTCGGAAACAAACATTCCCGACATTTTTGAGCATAACTTGTAGAAGTATTACTATATTTCGATAATTTTTAGTACAAATATTTCTAACACAGATTGCATCAAATAACTGTTCAGTTTTTCACCTCACCCGATGTATGCTTCTGCACTACCTGAAGAAAAACAGATCAAGCGAAATACGCGTTGAAATTAATAAAAAGTCAAGTGTGTTTATCGATATTTGTGATTTTGTGGTCTCCAATAGTCAGTTCATTGCAACGTTTAACTGTCATGCAGCAGTGTGTCTACCAGATGACGTTCAAGAATGTTTATGAATTTAAGAAGTGACTGGTGAAGTCTGGATTAGGATTAGTCTGCAGCAAAACATTATCGATAGTGCTGTCAACGAATGGAGAAAGGAACGCACATAATCGGCCGACATTTTGAGCAATTTTACTGTAGGCATTCGAAGAAAGAAACAATTGGATGATAAAATGTCAACCAAGGTGTCAGAAATGTGAACAAAATGTTTCTGTGCATTATTTTTATTAAGTAACTAAACCGCATTTAATAAAAAAAAGTAGTATTTCGTTGCTTTTGTTTTTTTCTGGTAGTGCAGGAACAGACGTTGGATAAGGTGGGCTTTAATGTAAATCGTATTAGGCGTTTACTGCTTGCAATGACTGCGCAAGAAACTTAATCGCCTCGTGAAAGTGTTAACATTTTTTTTACAATATGTTCTGTTGCATAATAATTTGAGTTAATATTTGTCCTTAGGCCTATCATAATTTAAAATTGCCAAAAACTTGAAGCAATAACTTTTAAATAAGTTTGCGAAGTACACAAAAACTATAACCTATACAATTCCTCTTGCAGTATTAATCTTCAAGATTATCCAAGGTCGATGATTTTTATCTCATATGAAAGGGCGTATGCGATTTCCTATTGGTGATCAATAGCAAGTTAGCAACTTGGCCTATCTTTTACCGTTTCCGAGATGTGGCAAGTTATCGGTTGAAAAACGCAACCTACCCCCTCTATTTAACCCCAAATTTGAAAACGTTTTCCTTGAACTGCATTTCCCAAATTTTGTACGCAGAAACCGCGACAACGGGCCAATTATTCGTGTAACAATTTCTCCCCGAGACCTACCCGTTAGCCAGGGTAGATCCGTTACATACACACGACAACCCGTGCCATACACGTTTACAGCATAGTTGTAGCGCGTCAAAAATGTAAGTTGCAAAGTTGTAAACATGCTGCGAACAGCTCTTGAGTGTAACAGGCTTATATGCGAAGCTCAACTACAGCTGTATAATCGTCACTGTTCGTCATGCTCGACTTGTTGGCTGGCTCTTGCTCCTGGGCCCTCGTTTTGCTTCGTCGCTAAATACTGGACGGCCAGCCAGCTAGCACTAGTCTTGTCCGCTCTGAATGTAGAGTGCGTTGCTTTACCGCGTGCCGACGATGTTGCGCAACGTCACACGAGCTGAAATTTAATATCCGGATTTTATGTTTCATGATATCTACCTATCCGCTGATAATCAGCCAGTATATGCATATAGTATGCCGAGCTTTATTGAAAATGTTTAGCAGTCAGCGTATATTTCTGTGACTTCTGTGTGTGCAGCATCAGTCGCTGGATACTGATGTAAGCATCTCTCTGCCGCATCTTGTGAGTATTTTGTTTTTAACCAGACTTGTCTCGCTTGTGCTTTTTTTGGCCATCCCAATTCGATGTTTTCGATTATGAGAACTTTGTTTCAACATATTTTGTTTTTGCTTACATTTAGTCAGTCATGTTTTGCAGATAATTTCTTGTTACTTTAGTCCTCCTTTGCAAAAAGCATAACACTTTAAAGTAAGCAATATAGGCTAGCTGGAATAACCGTCAAACATCAGTCAGAAGTCGCGAACTAGTTTTACAGGGCAGATGCTAGCTATTGGTTTGTATTGTGTACGACGTACGTTGGCGTTATTTTTATGAGCAGACTTTACAAGTAGGGCTAAAGTTACATTTTACAAAAATAGCAGATAAAAATGTCAGCAGAAATGCGCCTTGTTGAAGTTATCCGGTGTGCCAACTTCTTAGTTTTAAAAAAGTCAAACGTCAAAGTCACGGACGTCAACAAACCTCGGAAAAACGATCAATATCTCGCGTAATCATGGCTCCACTCCTACAGTGACTTGCAAACGCCCGAAACACTTGACGCCTAGTGAACGGACGGCCGCATTTATGTCGGCACTTGGCGCCTACATTTTTGGCGCTTATGAAGTTAAAATGCATGAGCTTACTTGGAGGTGTACGGTCAGACCTTATAGGTCTACGGTCTGTCTTGACAGGATTGTCATAACAGCACTTGACGGTGCTCAGCAATAAAACGTATCAAAAGCGCGCCTACAATGAGGATAACTGCTTTACGACAACTTACTGCGTAAAACTGTGCATCAATAGAACCAGAACTATAGCTTACACAAATAAGTGCAAACATCGAAGCGTACACATGGTGGGCCAAAAACGTGGTACTTTACTTTTATCTACATCATCGCCACTTATTGACGGATTTTCCAAATTTTTTTACTCAAACACGCTGCGGACAATTTGCAATAATGTGATTATTATTACATATCCAACCACACCATAAATGCATCTCTACAGTAC
>Ga0209367_1009521_pt1 | contig 13159 bp, 9 predicted proteins | sample WorMetLIZISLAND2_FD_187412 | JGI IMG/M metagenome (GOLD analysis project Ga0209367, IMG submission 187412) | Marine gutless worms symbiont microbial communities from Max Planck institute for Marine Microbiology, Germany - Olavius geniculatus... ... | reverse complement strand
AGGACGTCATGACTTCCAAGCTAAAAAATTTGGACGTCATTGTACAAAATCTGGAAGTCATGCAGTAGGCCTACAAGAAAAATTAAGCAAAAACTTAATGCAAAATAAGACTTACTACATATGCGTCACTAACGCACCACCAACATAAGTCGTGGTTTTTACGCGCTACAGCCATGCTGAATAGCGCGTCTGTGGCACGATTGTCGTCTGTCAATCTGTCTGTCACGGATGTACAATTGTGATTAATCAGTGCGAGATAGGGCCTAGATTGCTATTCATTACTTATAGGAAGTCGCATATTAGCTTTCAAATGACATGAAAATTATTGGCCTTGGATGACCTTAGAACGTCATGACCAAAGACGTTAGATAACGTTAGATAACGTCTTTGGTCATAATGCACTATCACGGTATGACAGTCGTGTGGTATTGTGACTAAACGGTTAGTCGTAGAGGGTCGGCGATGGTACTATCGGATAGGGCGCTGGCGACTTCCTATAGGCTGTCAATAGTAACCATGTCTCCATCTGAGCGGTTTCGCCGGAATGTTTCAAGTAAAGTAGCCGTATCTCAGAAACGATGAAAGATAGAGCCAAGTTACCTATTAATCACTAATAGAAAGTCACGTATATTGGCTTTCAAATGGCATGAAAATTATTGACCTTGGATGACCTTAAAGGTCAGTAGTGCAACAGAAACTATATAGGCTGTGGCGCATATTCCCTAGCGACAGCTGGGCTTTATTATAAAAACAAGCAACATTTGAACTTTAAATTGGAGGCTTTAACGCGGTCGAGTACCCACACGCCGGAAGCGCCGCCATCAGCTCGGAGTCCCACCCCCACGCGGAACTTTACAACAGAATAAATTAATATGGTTGCCGTGCCCCGTCTTCACGAAATGAAGTATTCAGAAACACGACAATCTGCGAAAATTATTGAACCAACGAAACATTGGAAAATAGATACTGACGTCAATTTACAGCTTATTATAGACACACATGAACATAATAAGAAGCAAATTGATTTGGACGTCGTGACGTCCACGTCTTAAAATTTGGGCGTACGGGCTGAAATTTTTGGGCGTATTTACGCCCAAACGTCCGCTATTGAAAACCCTGATCCCACCTCCTTTATTCCAAATAAATTTGGATCTGCAAGTTGCAACTGTTCTACGGGGCCGACATGTAGTAAGCTGATCTGAACGTACCGGCAATTTTATCGAAAGAAGAACGATCAGCGCTGTTTGTCAACTGACGGTCGGCTGACACAGCAACAGCAGCAGCAGCATAGCCACCATACTCCACTGCACCGTACTGTAGGCCTATCATCGGCAGTGAGTTACAGTAGTCCATGGACCCTGGAAGTGCGGGGGCACTGCAACAGACTTGATGATGGCCGTTGCCGATGGACACGCCGGACGAGCTGTCTGGAATTAATGGATAGCGCAGCGAAGAGGAAGACTGGCTCCAGGGCGTTTGATCGGTCAATGCCGCGTAGCACTCCAGCATAGCATAGTCGACTGCGCACGCCTCGCCGTACGTAGCGCTGCAAGCATCATTGTAATAAACCATAAACTTTTTTACAAACGTTTTACAATTTTTTTGTCTGTTCAACGCAATGCATTGCACTGGACAGAATGTAAAATCACTTGCATGTCCATGTCCATCCGTCCGCTGTCCGCCATCCGTCCGTCCGGTGTCTGTATACAAGAATGTGAAGTCCTTTATGGACCGATCTTTACCAAATGTGGAACGTAGCTTCTACGTGTCATACGCCAGAAGACTTAGGCTAACTTCATCAAATATTAACTGCTTTTCAAATTGTAGAGCTATTTACCATCAGAAACGTGAAAAAAATTGTAACAGTATTGCTACAAAGATCTCACCACATCTAAAGTGTGTCGCTACACTACCTTGTAAAATGCCAGCGTTATGAAAAGGAGGTATTGGCCTTGAAGGCAGAACGCCGTGTCGTGGTGCATTTATATAAGACACAAGTTAGTGTACTGACACACTTAACAAACGTGTGGTGAAATCTTTAGTGAGAGTATTTATTACACATTTTCTCCTGATTTTGGCAGCGGAAGAATGCTAAATTTTGGTTAATATTTGACGAAATAGTGCCGTTTTGGGGCCACCCTGTACACGTACTTGTATGTGTGATGGCCGACGGCTGAAGAAATTGCGGCTGTAGAGCTGACGTTGAAATACAACTGCTCATCGTCATCAGTCGCCGCAGACTGTATCGACATCGGCCAATGGTTGACCGCGCCGTCCGCCATCGGAATACTATAGCAACGAGTAAAACAACAAGCCCAGCTGTCCTTAGGAAAAAGTGCTATAGCCTATAGCAGTTCCTGTTGCAATACTAATCTTCAAGATCATCCAAGGTCAATGATTTTTATCTCATTTGAAAGGGCGTATGCGATTTTCTGTTAATGATTAATAATAACGTTGGCTTTATTTTTCACCTTTTCCGAGATACGCCGTACCGTTACTGACCTTTAAAGTCATCCAAGGTCAATGATTTTCGTGTTATCTGAAAAACAATATGTGACTTTCTGTTAGTGATCAGTAACAACCTAGGCTCTATCTTGCGCCGTTTAGCCATGACTGTAGCGCGACAATAATAAATGAATTAACCGATCGATCAATCCACCAATCACTAACTAAACCAACCAAACAATCGTTTTAATTACCTAATGTCGCCGCCAAAATGTAGCACATGCGGACTAAAAGGTTAAAAGATTAATCCTGGTATTATAGTATTTAATGGCAGCCATTTTAGAGCTACGAAGGGACACCTCCCGTATGGGATCCCACCTGGCACGCGACACAAGTGAACGCGCTTCACTTTAACCTCAGCCAGATAGGCCGGTACTCGATTTACCTACCCCCGAGAGATGGTAGGCTGAGTTCACCTAGGCGGCTGGTTACATAGCCAATCAAAATGGTTTACTTGCCCGCAGGCAGTCACCCATCCAAGTACTAACCCTCCATATCCTCCCTGCATAGAGTAGACAGACACAACGCGTTACCGCTACCCCACGCCATCGACCACCAACAACTAGAAATATCTTATACCTCGTTTACACAATCAAGGAAACATCCAGCAATCATCGAGCAAATATCCGGCAAATACATTCAAAATACATGTGCACGACGTGTGCTCTAATTGCTCGATGTCTGTTCGATGTTTGCGCGATGCTTGCTCGATGTTTGCTTCGTGTAGGCTATGCTTTATGCATGCTTTATATTTGCTTGATGTTTGCTCGACGTTTGCTCGATGTCTGCTCGATGTTTGCTCGATGTTTGCTTGATGATTGCTTAATCGTGTCAACGAGGTATTATGCGTGTGCATCATTTTGCTGTTCGTTCAGATCACATAGACTACACTGACGTCGTTTGCTTTATGGCGCACGACTGCAGCCGAAAATTGTGAAAACAGTGCCAGTGCAAACTGAGTGTGATTTAAACAGTGGGATAACGTGTCGATAATACCCCGTTTACACAATCAAGCAAACATCAAGCAATCATCAAGCAAGCATCGAGCAAACATCGAGCAAACGTATCGAGCAAACGTCGAGCAAACATCGAGCAAACATAAGGTAAACGTCAAGCGAACATCAAGCAATTAGAGCACACTTCGTGCACGTGTATTTTAAATACATTTGCTTGATGGTTGCTTGATGTTTGCTTAATCGTGTAAACGGGGTATAACCCAAGGGTGCATTTATGCGTGACCGAACAAACGACCGTGTAAGCTTATGCCGCACGATCCGGCCGTCGGCCAGCGTGAAATAAGTGTCCGTTAAACTACTGTCTGGCGTGGGGTAAGTTCGTTTTACTTAGTTTTTTCTTCAGACCGCAGTTCAGCATTCGAGTTAACGGACTTGGCTTGGTGATAACGGTTAGAAATCTAGACTTGCAATCACGAGGTCGTAGGTTCAACTCCCGGTCGAGTTATTACTGGGATGTGTGGCTGTCTGCGAACAGGTAACCCATCTCGTCATAATAACCAACACCAAGGTAAACTCAGTCTTCCATCCTTTCGGGGTAGGTAAATCGAGTACCGCGGCTAGTCTGGCTGGCGGTGCGCGTTTACCTGTGTCGGGTGGTAGGTAGCGCTGTGTAATCCTTTACGGTAGGGACGCTCCGTATAGCTCTGAGACCCGGATTTCCTATGAACAGCTATATTATTTTAACCGTTTATAACCTGTGAAAAGTTGCGTCGACATCTAAGTCGCAGTTGCTGGTGTCGTAGGATGCGGGATTGGAATCAGTGTGGAAGCCGTTGACGACAGACAGTGGCAGTTGCTGATGAGATTGATGATAGCTGTTGTTATACCACACAGCCGATGCCCACTGAGCCGTAGCCACCAGGTCCTGCTTACTCTTGTCATCCGCCACCAGCACTGCGGAGGCTGACTCGCTCGCCGACATGCTATACGGTTTCGATCTAAGTCGCGTTTTCTAGAGCAAAAAGTACAATTAAAAAGTCGCGATAAAATCGTAAGCCCATCAATCGATTCGATTTTTCAAATGGTGTTGATAATACGACTCTACTGCTAGGTCCACTAGAGAGATAAGTTACTTGTACAGTCCAGAGAATGATTTGGTGAAGAGGTAAGCTTCGAGTCGCTGACAGATATCATTCCATGTCCCTGGGCCGATAGGCCTAACTGGGAAAAATTATAGGCCTACTACTCTAGAGTATCTCTCTAGTGGACCTAGCAGTATAGTTCGTATTATCAACAATCGTGTAAACGGGGTATAACCCAAGGGTGCATTTATGCGTGACCGAACAAACGACCGTGTAAGCTTATGCCGCACGATCCGGCCGTCGGCCAGCGTGAAAAAAGTGTCCGTTAAACTACTGTTTGGTGTGGGTAAGTTCGTTTTACTTAGTTTTTTCTTCAGACCGCAGTTCAGCATTCGAGTTAACGGACTTGGCTTGGTGATAACGGTTAGAAATATAGACTTGCAATCACGAGGTCGTAGGTTCAACTCCCGGTCGAGTTATTGTTTTTCTATTGCAATCGTTGTGACATGTTATCACAATAATATACAAACTGCCCAAACGGTTTTCTGCATTCGGCATCCTAATTTATGGGGGGGGGGCGAAATATTATATGAAAGCAAAATGAAATGGACTCACTCACATCTCGCCCCGATACTTTCTAATCGGGAGGGGTCAATGACACTGAAGACACCAAATGTTGACCAATTTTCAGCTTTTTTGTCACTAATACATTCTGCGGTAAACTTGCAAATAAGTGATCATCAAACATCACTTTACACTCCAAAGTCCGAACGTAACGCTATACACTATAGCCTATATACCGTGTGGAATAATTTTTAAAAAAAACAATAAAAAATTTACTTTTTTCAAGTTTTGTCGCAGATCTGGCTGGTGAAATGTTTTTTTTTAAATTCAAATTTGATGAAGTTAAGATCCAATAAATAAAAGTTAGAACTTACTTTTTGTGGACCACTCTGTAGAATGCAGACGTATATATACAGCTTTCGAATTCTGCCACTGTCCGTATTGTTTCGTAAAACCTGATTCGTTCTGTAAGCTGAAGCTAATTAAAGATCGAAGACCATTTTCGACGTGAGGTTATTGCGACAATTTCTTTTTTTTCTTTTTTCTAATAATAATTATAACTCGGACCGATCTCTGAAGCGAGCGGCGGCGGATGACGCGATGTCAGCGGCTGAAACAAAGTTAATTGCGCGTCGCTGTGAACTCGCTGAAACATTTCTGACGGATAGACGAATGGATGGCCAAGGACGACGATACAGAAGCGGCAATTGAGTGTGGGGGAATTCGTCAGGCGGTCACAGGTGCTCGCGAGGCCTAGGAGGCCACCTACCTGTCGGAGCGGTAGTGGTGGCGGTGGCCTGGGGCTACGCATCAATGACTCTCTCACACGGACGGACGGACGGACGACAATTTTATTTCCCGCCGTGCAAATTACGCGGCGTGGCAGGCCACGTCGCCGTTAGCAACGGTCGCTGTGGCAACTGCTGCTGCAGCAACGGCGTCAGACGGTCGCACGAATTTGCGTCGACACGCACAGTCCGCGGGGGGGGCGAAGGGAGGTGAAATTTTGAAGTACGAAATTATAGCAAACAAACCGACTGCAGTGTGGGCATCTCTCAGTCAGAAAGGTTGTGTATAGTTCTTTATGGATAACTCATCGCAAAGCTACGGAATGTCACCTGCCATATGGGATCATCTGCCACCAGACACAGGTGAACGCGCTCTGCCTAAACTTCAGTCAGACAGACGAGTACTGACTTGATTTACCTGCTCCGGAGGAATGAAAGGCTGAGTTAATCTTGGTGCAGGTTACATAGGCTATCTCTATCGTTTACCTGGCTGGAGGTATTCATGATGTGATGACAATTGCAAATAAAGCGAGAGAGATTTTACGAACGTGGCGGAGGAGATGTATTGTTGGGCCTATAATTTTTGTAGATCCGGCGGTGCTGTACACTGCATATTGTTTGCGTTTTTAAAACGCAGTTTGCCATATTGTAAGCCTATCGATTTTCGTCATTGCTTTTTATGCGCGACAGCAGATATAGGCCTACTAAGCGCGTCTTAGCTACCGTCGCGTCGTCCGTCTGTCACACTGCTGTGTTCAGCGCAAGCTAAGACTACGAAATCTTCACTGTGTTCTGTCACAGACCCTAGTTTTAGGACCCGTAAAACTTTTTTTTACAAATTTGAAATGGGTCGCTTCGAACGAGGGCGCTAAATTAGACGGGAATAGACAAATTGGCGATTTTGAACCAATAGGCCTAACTTGCCATATCTCAGAAAAAGTGCGAGATAGGGCCTAGGGCATAGTTTGCTATTAATCACCAGGCTAATAGCCTAGTGATTAACCCATAAGTCCTTTTGATTGACATCAAAATCAACCACCTTGGATGACCTTGAACGGCCGTATGCACTTTAGTGCACAATATTTGATGTTATTGTCAATACTTGTTGTGTGCATGGTGTATAATTAGTTTTCAACAGTCGAAATATTTATAGATTTTCTTCCTTAGTTTAGGAGATTCGCTGATCGCATGTGGTAAGCCTAGTCTATCACTAGTCTATCTATTTTTACGCGTGACAGCACGTAGTGCTAAGCGCGTCTTAGCCATCGTCTAGGCGACTGTCTGTCCGTCCGTCACACTGCGGTATTGTGTCAAAACGATGCAAGCTAAGATCACGAGATCTTCACTGTGGGCTGCCAAAAGGACTCTTTAATTTATCGTGACAAAATTTAGTTCGCGTGTGCGAGTGTGCGTGTCTGCACGCAGTGGACAGGTCAATCAGACCAGATTGGGCATTAAATAGTTCCAAAACGGTAAAACCTATTGACTTCAAATTTGTCGAAAGAGTTCTGTATTTGCGTTTCGTGCTTTGGCATAGAGTATCTAATGATCCGTGGCGCATTAAACTTGTTCATGGTTGTTAGCCATCCAAAACGCAGCTTAATTGTGGATTTTACCGTTGAAGGGAGACATTGGATGAAATGTTAAAACACATAAATTGATCAGTGTGATGACTGAACCCAAAAATATGTTAATCCGTCACGCAATTTTCCATTGTGAACTGTTTTCGTGGTATATCTTCTTGACCGAGTACGATATCTTCAACTTTGTTGATGTTAGCAGGCGTTCGCGCACTGCGTCACATGCGTGCATGACCACTTGCCCGCTATCAGTCGAACGACTTAATACTGCCGGACATGTCAATTTTTTTTATTTAAAAGTCTCGTTCTATCAATATTCACGGCGACCGCTTGCGAGCGACGACATCGGCGATGATCAACGGATCAAGCATTCTGACGACGACAGACCGGGTTTGACACGGCCCATTTATTATTGTACTGTAGGCCTACTGTGCCTGTTGTGAAGTTTATTGCCTTTTTATAACTCACATTAATCCGTAACGACGTTTTGCAGCTTGCTAAATTCTATTTTTGGCTAAAACAACGCAAATATCTGTGACTTTCTGCGTTTCCAAATTTCAAAAAAATGGGCGAATTTGCGGCTTTCATTGAACGTTAAAAACTGTTTCAGCTTCAGCGGGGCTTTGTCCCCCTGACCCCTCGACCAGGGGCCTCTGGACCCCGCTGGGAGCCGTCACGTCGACGTTCACTGACCAGCTATCGGACCTACTCGACCAACAGGTCCTGCTCGACTCGCCGTTCGTCATCGCTGGTGACTTCAACGTGCCTAGCGACGTAGACGGACTTGACATTCGTACTGCGTCGTACTGCCGACGTGTTCACGCAGTACAGCCTCCGTCAGCACGTCAGCTGCGCTACTCACTGCGATGGCAATGTCCTCGACTTGGTCCCCTCGCGAGACAGTGAGACACTGCGCGGGCAGCTCGTCTTAGAGGTAGCAGTACAGTCCGTCTGCTTCTCCGATCATCAGCTGGTCACCTGCCGCGTGGGACTGCCGCCGCCGCCACCACCAGTGACGACGACCTTCCGCTACCGGTCACTTCGACGAATGGACAAGGAAGCCTTTTGTCAGGACATTCTGCGATCCGACTTGTTCGTTTGCTTCAGTCCGACCCCGACGAGTACGCTGACCTGTTGGACGCTGAGGTGACGAGGATTCTAGACATCCACGCGCACGCGCCACTAAGAACTGGACGTCGTCGCAGCAGCGGTCAGCACGACACGCGTGTCTTGTCTGACAAAGCTCAACAGGCCAAGCAGCTTCGACGCCGTTTGGAACGTAGATATCGCCGCACCGGTCTTCACGCAGACAAACAAGCATACGATGCGGCCTGCAAAGCAGCACGCGACAGCATCATGAAGTCACGTGCCGACTACATCAGGTCCCAGCTGCAGGAGGTTTCCGGCGACGTTCGGGCAACGTGGCGAACTGCTAAGAAGTTACTGCACAGCGGACAGCGGGCTGTTCACGACGACACGGAGTGCGCCGACCTTGTCAACAAGTTCAGTGATTTCTTCACTGATAAAGTCCAGCACATTCGTGACAACATCTTAGCGGCTCTACAGCAGTCCACTGGCAGACTGTTTGCCACTAGACGCACACCGGACCGCAGTTGTCGGTTTTCTAGCAGGTGACAGTTGACGAGGTTCGGAAGCTGCTGACCTCGATGCACTACTAAAGAAGGCAGGTCTCGACAGATCGTCGCCGGCAAACTACAGGCCTATTTCTAACCTGTCGACAGTCTCCAAGGTGCTGGGGAGACTGGTGCAAGCACGTCTGCGACCTCATCTGACGAACTCTACAAACTTCAGCCAGTTTCAGTCTGCCTACATGCATCGTAGCCATCGTTGCCGACAACTGAATCCAGACAAATCTGAGGCGCTGGTCATGGGAACAGCCAACCAGCTACGGTCAGCATCTTCTCTGACGTCGGTGAAGGTCGCTAGTGTCGATCTGCATGTAGCCGATGACATCAAAGTACTCGGAGTCCTTCTAGACCGGCGTTTGACGTTCGACAAACACGTCTCGGCCGTGGCGCGATCATGTAACTACCATGCACAGGCGATCCGCCACATTCGGCATCTACTGACTATGGATCTCGCACAGACGCTGTAGTTTGATTTTATCCAGGATCGACTACTGCAACGCTGTACTCCACGGCGCTCCACCCGGCACCACCCACAAGCTGCAGCGAGTACAGAACAACGCCGCAAGGATCGTTCATGAAGCATCAAGACGATCACACGCGTATCCACTGCTGAAGAAATTACACTGGTTGCCGGTGGAGCAGCGCATCTCTTACAAGCTGGCCTTGCCGACGTTCAAAATACAACAGACGTCAGCACTGGCGTACCCCAGTCAACGCATCATAGCATGCAGAGGAACTCGGTCACTGAGATCATTGGATATTCCACTGCTCCATGTGCCATTCAGACGGACCGCCATCGGCAAACGATCGTTCAGCTGCGTTGCACCGACAACCTGGAACTCTCTGCCTGCTTCTGTCATTAACTGTGACACTCTCTCTATATTTAAATGTAAGCTTAAAACTCACATATTTAATTTTGCATACAGCTAACTAAAGCTACGGCACTACGGCGTTATACAAATGTATTATTATTATTATTATTATTATTATTATTACCATACAGTGATGAACAAGTTCAAGTTCAACTAAGAGCACCTGCTGATTTTTTACTTACTTATTTTTATTCATTCTCTGACGTCGGCAATGTAAATAATGGCGGCATGATATGTGAACTGTGAAGACTTGCGACGTGTTTGAATGATCATGTCGACGAGCGCTGAAACAGACGTTGTGTTAGATATTGACAGTTTGAAAACCTTCACAATTCCTAAACGAAGGAAGTCGAAAACTGGTACTGTCGTTGATTTAAACAAGTTTTGTTGTCAGATTGTAACCACGAGTACTCCCCTGCAATAATATTACAAATGTCCCGTGAATGAAGCTGCCTTTTTCATCAGCTAACGGGGCGGGGCTGTTTCACCAAATACTGTGCATCAGAAATGTACTAAATAATAAATTATTGCGCTCACAATACAACAAAATCGTACAACGAAAATTTCTGTCGCTGTTTGAGTTATATTTGCGGAAATTTGGGACAAAATACAACACCTTTATTACAGTTATGCCGAAGTGCACATAGTGATAGTTCCGTGGCTCCACCTTGTGAATGATATAGACTTGTGTTGCAGCTTGAAATTGCCAAAAGACCATAAAAGCCTCTATTTTGGCGTTCAAGGTCATCCAAGGTCATTGAATTCGACGCCAATCGAGAGCCAGTGTACGACTTCCTATTAGTGATTAATAGTAACCTAGGCCCTATCTCGCACCGTTACTGAGATACAGTGACTTATTGGCCAAAAATCGCAAATTTTGTCCACCTCCCTCTCATTTAGTGCCCTCGTTCGGGGTGACCCCCTTTGAATTTATGGAAAAGCTTTACAATTCCTGAAACTAGGGTCTTCCAGGCAGCCAACGGTGAAGATTTGGTGATTCTAGCTCGCACCGCTTATGACTGATCCACTCGTGTGACTCGGACGGATGGACAGAATTGCGATGGCTAAGACGCGCTGAAAGCAGTAGCTGCTTTCGCACGTAAAAACCAAAACAACAACAGACACGCCCACCACAGAGTTACGAGACTACCATAGAACGACTACGACCACAGTTTTATCTCGGTACTCAGATCGCATTAGTGGTTGACCTAGTTGAATAATGAGCATCCAAGTAAGGCAATAGTGGAGGAGTCTGGTAGAACAGACATGCTTTGTTGGCTGTTGGAAAATGCCACGTTGGTGTAGGTTCACGAACTTTTTCAGCCGAGGACCACCAGACATGGTCTTGAAGTGATTGCGGGCTGTGAGGAAAACCCGCACTGTCTACGCTTGTGTAAATTATCGATAATCAGTCACTGTATGCTACTGGGTGCAGAGACGTATTTTCTGATTTTCTTTTGTCAGAAAAAAAGTTGTTGAATAATTCGTGAAGCACAAGTTTGATTTTGACTTATTAATTTATGTTTATTGTAGTGGTCTTATTGTGCAGTTTTTGTCTCATGGCTTTGCCAGTCTACACCACCATTTTTCTGCTTATACAATATACATCCATTGATTGTTGTCATTTATAGCTTCTAGGCCGTTCATCAACCAATTGATGCATCATTGCATGATGTGCTTGCAGAACTGCTGGAGCATGTGTCAGTGGACAGTCATGAATATATGAATGATATTTTGCCAGCAATCCAACAGAGCTACAGAGATGTATGCAGTAAGACTCAGTATCAGTATGCACGCCCTCGGCTTGTCTACCACAGTCAGCTGCAGGACAACGTCAGTCATACATGTCTTCTGATATGTTGATTCATTATGGTATATCATGGTAAAAATAATGGTGCTCAACTAATTATAGCATACAAGTGTCATGTCAATTTGCGACTGAAATTATTTGATGACAGCTAGATTTACTAGAGTAATGATGATGACCACTAAAGCGAGTTACTTGTTCAAAGAAATAGTGTCTCTGCATATATAAGATAGATTTGCATAGTGTTTGTGGTACAACATTGATCACATGATTGGCACGAAAAACTGTAATGAACCAAATGATAGGCAGGGCCAGTGTATGTACATGTTAATATTAGAGCTGTCGAATTTATGTGTTAACTTAATGTGCTAAAGAATTAACATTAAAAAAATTAACGCACATACATAAATTTAGTTAATTCTGCAAAGCAGGAATTTCAATATTTTAGTAAACTCTGTTTATTTGACAATTGAATAATATTCAAGCAATTAATGTTCTGTTGCCGTTCCATCACTACTGTCATGGTTTTGCAGCAGAGGCACGGACTTCATGAGCTTTGTTCCGCTCACCCTGTCAATATAGACAACCTACGATATCAGCAATATTAATGATACATTATTAACGTGTTAACGCATGCGTTAAAAAAATTAATGCTTTGACAGCTCTAGTTATGTTATCTTACCAAACACGTTACTCACATGGCATCAGCAATTCAGTAGAGTTTAGTTTGCATAGTTGTGGCATTTGCCACAGAGATTTATGTATGTTTGTGGCTGCTGTTTGTGGTTTAGTTTCTGCAGTGCAAGAAGGCCATGAAGGCAAAAGGCTACACAGAAAAGGAATTGTCTGAAGTGTTTGCTTTTCAGTCATTTTGGTCTTTTTTTGAGGTAATTTCTTGTTTTGTATTTTGGTAATATTTAATTTTCTGTGATGTATGTGATTGGCAGTTCGTTGCTGTGTACTTCTGTCAGTGCTACCTGCTTCTTTCATCTCAGACAGATCCGTCGTGTCCGGCAGTCGTTAGATGTCGGGTCGGCTAAAACCCTCATGCAAGCGTTTGTGATATCTCGCGTCGACTACTGTAACACTGTGCTGGCTGAGTCACCGAGAGTCATAACAGACAAGTTGCAGAGAGTGATGAATTCAGCTGCCCGCGTAGTCACTGACACTTGAAAGTACAACAGTGGTTTGTCACGATTAATGCATGACGAGCTTCACTGGCTTGATGTTACCGATCGAGTACGATTTAAGCTCGCAGTGCTCATGTATCGATGTCTCCATGGAACTGCTCCGCCGTACTTGATGGACAGTTGTACACTCACAGCAGAAGTCACTGGCCGTCAACATCTGCGTTCT
>Ga0209367_1009520_pt1 | contig 13159 bp, 9 predicted proteins | sample WorMetLIZISLAND2_FD_187412 | JGI IMG/M metagenome (GOLD analysis project Ga0209367, IMG submission 187412) | Marine gutless worms symbiont microbial communities from Max Planck institute for Marine Microbiology, Germany - Olavius geniculatus... ... | reverse complement strand
GTTCAAGGTCGTTCAAGGTCATCGATGTTGATAAATCCAAAAAGCCTGTCACCAGTGCTTGTTATGATAAGCAGCATGTATGCACCTATCTGCAACCGTTTTCACATTATTCGAGTCAATAACTGCAAAATGACGTCTTTTTTATGGGGGTACTCCTCTTCGACGCCCTCGTTCGAGGGGAACCCCTGCACCCAGTGGCACGAAATTTTGTCACGATAAACTAGAGACCTTGGGGCAGTCCACAGTGAAGATTTCGTGATCCGAGCTTGCACCGTTTTGATACAGCTCACGAGTGTGACAGACAGACAGACAGACGGACAGACGGACAGACGGACGGACGCCCAGACGATGGCAAAGACGTGCGAAGCATTCTGCTTTCGCGCGTAAAAATCATACAATAACAACATTTGCAACATTTGTTTGCGTTGTGTGTGATACTATGTGTAGGAAATTTTGTAGCAAAAGGACCACGTTTGATAGTAGAAAAAAACTTTAAAAACGACGTACGGTTTAGCCACAATATATGCACACATGAGAAAGTAGAAATCATACAGAATTTGCAGCATAATTAGCTCTTTGCCGAGGCTCGTTGCGTACAAAATTTGGCGACGCAGTGCAAGGAAAGGAGTTAAATGAAGAGAAGTAAAAATGTGCGTTTTTTACCGAAAATTGCCCATATCTTGGAAACGGTGAAATAAGGCCAAGGTTGCTATTGATCAATGATAATAGGAAATCGCATATGTCCTTTCAGGTAAAACAAAAACATTGATTTTAGATGACCTTTAAGGTCAGTACCACAAAAAAACTGTATAGGCTGTAGCGCGTTTTTCCTCGCGAGAGCTAGGCTTTTTGTCAAACTATTACGGCACTCGGTTACCGCTCCGTTACGTTTTGCCATAGAACAAAAATTAATGACAGTTTTGTTGACTTATCTATGTAAACAATACGATTGACTGAAGTGATTGAAAGTTAGACTTAGAACGTAGTACGTATAACGATAAAATTAACATGGCTGATGAGATTGAAGAAAGGGGAAACCTGCCTCACTTGTTCAACGAAATATGGGCGATGCATGAAAAGCTTGAGAATTCTGCGGAACCAAGCAACTCGGACGCGGTTCAGGTTTTTGTCCAGTTATTCATCGATTGGTTATCCATTCGGTAAATTTCATTTATTTTTGCAGGACGATAGTAAAAAGCGGACTGACAGATGTACGGATTTGCGGATGTCACAGCATAGCTAGGGAGCTAGGGCTAGTATTAGGGATAGGGTTAAGATTAAGGTTAGGATTAGGGTTAGGGATAGGATTAAGGTTAGAAATAGGATTAGGATATGAATAAACTAATAAATTGCAGCTCAGTCACAGCCTTATTTGTTGCAACATCCACATATCCGCACATCCGCAATCCGCTTTTTACCTGTAGCTATATTTGCAGGGGTAATGGGCCACTATGGCGAAGGTCCACCATAGCGAGGGGCCGCCATAGCGAAGGGTCACCATAGCGAAGGGCCGCCATAGCAAAGGACCGCCATAGCAAAGTTTGGATTAAAATTCACGTCGACAGACGTGTCTTGCATTTTACATTCACATTCACCAGGGGGCGAGAATTTCACATGTAATTTAGTACGATTTTGTGCTTAATATTAAAATTATGGTTTTCGCCTCCAGTTATGATTAACATTAGGCTTAGGGTTTGGGTTTAGGGTTAGGGATCGGGTTAGGGTTAGCATTCTTCAAAGATTTATGTGACAAAAATGCACACCATAAATTAGTGTACAATATGGACAAACGAATCATTACGCAACATTCACATTCACCAGGGGGGCGACAATTTTACTTGTAATATAGTACGATTTTGTGCTTAATGTTAAAATTACGGTTTTTGCTTACAAAGATAAGGGTTAGGGTTAAGGTTAGTTTTAGGGTTAGTGGTCGGGTTAGGATTAGCATTTTTGAAAGATTGATGTGACAATAATGCACACCATAAATTAGTGTACAGTATAGGTAATAAGTTCAATGGCGGTCCATGTGCCTACAAAAATTGCCAACGGCTGCCCGTGATGGTCTACTTAGACCTGAGGAGCTAGTTGATCGACTGGCAATCTGTGAAGCTACGGCCGAGGTCGTCTGTCGCGGATGTCGCCATAGTGAAAGCCGCCGTGTCTCACACTGACACAATATGGCGGCTCTTCGCTGTAGTGGACCCAAACCATTTGCAGGTATTTCGGATGTAAATTGAACTAATAAATACGTCATGTGTCTTTGTGAATAACACACATGGTACTTAATTTGTTGGCTGGTTTCATTTACAGGACGTGGTGCAGAGAGCAGTTGATGAATCAGAGAAAGCTGTTCGCATGGTAAATGAACTGAGTTTGTTCTCAAGTAATGAAGACTTAGAAGAAGTTGCAACGAGTGATCTCAGGTTTCAGTTGAAAACTGCTCTATCTAGCTGTAATGTAGTGTAATCTTACACTTGTCGGCTAAACATCTCTGTCTGTTGTTGTTCATTGAAAAATGTAATTATGAAAAATATGAATTATAGTATTATATATAATCAGTTAGTCGTTAAGTGATTAATTGTTAATCCAAATAGTATGTCATATGTTATTTAAATGCCATTTTGTAATGGTTAATATACAGTTCAGACTTCAGATGTGGTTAAAAATTGTAATATAACAAAATATGTAAAATACTTAGAATTATAGATTTTATCACAAATAGTGTGTTATGTATATTTATCTGGTTGTGTAATTACTGTGGACAGATGTTAATGTTATTGTCGTTTGTTTTTTTTGTTACCATCATTGTCACTCTCGGAGCACTTTCTGGTTACTAACGATGTTATTAGACCTGTAAGCAATGCACCAACTGTTTTCTCACTTTCTAGTCTCTGGAACCGCCGCATTCATTGCCACTGCTGCCATTAAGGCCTTGAACCGTAACCAACTGTTAAGTTAACGGTCTTGGACCACTAAGGTTCCATGCCGCCCCCACCCAATAAGCTAGCGGTTTTAATGGTTTAGAAAGAAAAAAGTCAAACAATGTGTTGTGCTCACACTGTTGCAAGCAGTGTTGCCAGTGTGTGTGTTTTCGTCAGTTGTCACAGTGGCAGTGGTGACAGTCAGTGAGTGAATATTAGTTTTACATCACTAATAGGCTTTACTAATAGACTCCATGCAAAAACGACAGTTTATCCATCATATGTTGTTGCTTTTGGGTCTCAAAAATTACTACCGGTGAGAGATGACTTAGCGGTCTGGATCGCTAAACCAGCCACTAAGGCTTGGGGGTCTGGACCACTGCTAGCTGAACAGCTTAGCAGTTTATACCGCTCTGCCAGCTGTAAAGGCTTCAGACCAGCCATTAAGGTTTCAGCAAACGGTTTTGGGGACTATTGCTCGTTCACAGGTAAATCTCACTCACTTTTCTTGCTCAGCAAAAACAGTGAAAAATTACAAAGTTCCATCAGCAAATTATATTGTGGTTGATTAAAATTTTGCATAATACAACAGGGGATTACTTTTTTGCCGCATCCTGTGAAATAAGTAGTTTTATCCTAATTTTCTAATTGATGCAGGAGATGTGATTTCCATTAAGTCATGTGGAAGTCGATTTTGCAGTTGGCTTCTTTTACATCATTACTGAGAGGCTTAGTTGTCAATGTTCGGTTGTAGATATATGCTGCTGCCTGCATTGCTGGGCTATTTTACAAACAAAAACACAAAACTGGACCGACTCGACGTTGTACAGAAATCACAGGTAACCAGCAGTGGCTTAATTACTAAATGTCATTAGATTTTTCTTACGGTCATCAACTCATCATAAATCCTTTTATTAAAGATGTTATAACAGCAGGACTTACAATTCTGTGTGATTGATCTCGAGATTATCATAAATTTGTCATGAGAATTTTTTATTGTTTTAGAAGAAATTGTAAAATCTATCCAAGATGTGCTGTAAATCATGCATTTGGTCTATGTCATTGTGTCGCAGTCAGTCAGTCAACTGTCAACATTTTGACTATCAGTCATTGTGAATCAGACATTGCTGATGCTGTTGTAATTGAACCTAGGGAGTTGGGACTTGGACTGCTAAAATCTATGTTAAATGCTGAACATTTTTTATGCAGGTTGTCTTGGTCTATCTCCAGCCATTTCGTCACAATTCACTCTTGAAATATGTGCTGCAGCCAAAAATTGTGATAAATTTGCCAGAACCCCTCTTTTTGGGGTTCAAGGTCGTTCAAGGTCATTGATGTTGATAAATCTAAAGAGCTTGTCACCAGAGCTTGTTATGATCAGCAGCATGTCTGTACCTATCTGCAACTGTTTTCACACTAGACAAGCCAATAGTGGCAAAGTAACATCTTTTTAGGGGGTACTCTTGTTTAATGCCCTCATTCGAGGGGAACCCTCTCACACAGGGGCACAAAATTTTGTCACAAAAAAACGAGACCTTGGGGCAGCCCACAGTGGAGATTTCGTGATCCTAGCTTACACTGTTTTGACACAATACAGCAGTTTGTCAGACAGATGGATGCCTAGGCCATGGCTAATACGCGTGAAGCATTCTGCTGTCATGCATAAAAACTAAAATACATTTACTTACTCGGATATGTCTCGTTTTTGTGGTGGTTTGCATAGATATACCTGATAGACTTCATTCGGCTGTGTAAACTTTACAGTCTAACAGACGCTGAGGTTCCAAAGCCACATAATAGTCCATCAGACATAGACCAGAATGGTTCACAAACCACTGTTCACAGTGACAGGTGAGTTATTAGATTATGATTATTTATTTTATGGTTGAAATACATAGCAGAAGCTTGCAAAAGAGAAGATATAAGCAGGGCTTGCAAGTCTGGGTCTATTTGGTGGGTTTGAGGGTTTTTATTTGGTTTTTGATGTATTTTTGAGGGTGAGTAGTTGTCATCATGGGAGGCAAAAATGAAACAGATGACTTATTTTATAATTTAGAGTGACTACAAAAATACTGACTCTGTACTCATAAACTTAGAAACTTTAAATATAGTGAATTATTTTGTCATTACTGCCATTTAGTGGCATGAAAAACTAGAATCAGATTGATGTGTGATTGCATATGGTAGGTGATGCTCTGTTGCTGTGCAAGCATTTAAACTTATATTTAAGTTTTTTTAACCATGTGATTTCACATTCACCCAAAATAAACATGCTTAGTGTCTGATTACTTTGGCATTGGTTGCTGTTCCTGCAGTTGTTGTTAAAAGTTGCGGTAATGAGCTGAGGTTATATGTAGGTCACAGGTCACTGGTGACATTAAACAGCAAGGCCAACGGAGACAAGAGAAGATAGCAAGGTTTCGACGTAGGAAACAACTTGAAGAATCTCTCAATGAACTTCGGCTGCAGGCAACAAAAGATCAAGCCGATGATGAAATTACTGTAAGCATTTACATATCACAGTGGACTTTGGTGAAAGTTATTGAGGGGAGCATGATTTTAGTGTGAAGAATTCATCGAGCTTTCTGTAGCTCTATGCAGGTTATGTTGAATGTGTGTTATTTTTTATTGTCATGCATTCATGTCTGGTAATTATTTTATTGGCTGACTTTTTATGATGTTTTTATAATGGTTTTATTTTAAGGGGGTTTATCTGATACATTACTCAGCAAACTTTTCAATTATGTATTTGTTTGCTTACAGTTGATTATATTTTTTGGCACTGATTCTGTTCACAGTCTTGTACAGGATTCTAGTTTTTTGCACCATAAGTCTGGTGCCACAGCTGTTACAGTCTGCATTATCATTAGCACTATCTGTAACTCAGAGACAAATATCAGCTGGATTATTGACTGTTGGTGCCCTAGCGCTATGGCAGTCTTTAAAACCAAGCAGCTAAGTCTCTAGGTGCATGTATGTCTGTCTGTCTGTGTGTGTTTCTGTCCACGGACACCGCAATGCATTGGGTCGATTGGAAAAGCTGGCATAGCTACTGCAGCAGCATCAGTGCTGCTGCTGCTGCTGCTGCAGCTGTGTGGTGGCGGGAAATCCCAGCATCACACGGCAGGGTGGTACAGACTGCCGCTTGCTGCCTCGTCTGCTGCTTCTCTGTGCATTACCAGTACCAGTGTAAGCTAAGTGTGGTTTAATGATGCATAAACCTATATCGCGGTGCACGACCATCGGCCATGGTTTAAAAGGAGACAAAATAGGCTACTACAAGCAGCATGAAACCAAATGCGGTAGGTGTGGTGTACAAAGGCTTAATAGTGGCGATGACAGACTTATGGACTACTGGGTTAGCTATAGAGTGGAGTTTGAGTAGGCCTACATGCAGTTTCATAATACAGGCACAACAAGCATGAGACAGTAAGCTGAAATCTACGTATATTTCTCTGGCATTTAAACGCATACTGGGCATGAGAAAGACTGGCATAGATCGCCATGTTACTGTTGCAGTGTTTGCTTTCAACAATAAACTCACCCACAATGAAAGGCAGCCTGAGCAAACTTGTAGGCTTATAGGACAGGCGCTGCTACAGCTGCCAGTATGCACATCAGTTACGTTCGTCCTGGCATGCTACGATTGATGACCGAGAATCTGAGATAGAGGCCTAAGCATTAAAAACATTGGCAGTGGTCGATTGCACGTATTATCTTATCAATAATGCTGCAGCCCAGTCGTCGGGCGATTATGTTTACAGATGTCATCTGTATCCACTGTCATTATATTCAGTCCACGACCTGCAGACCTCTCTCAAGCCACAATTCCTGTTGTATTTATCTGTCGTGGTACTCAGATCAGTCATAGCATGCACACACTGTTCGTCGCCCAAGCTTCACTTGCTTCGATTTATTGTGCAACATATGCAGCACAACAAAGTTAACAAAAACGAATAAAGCCCTAGTGGAGTTTGGGTCTTACTCTTTAATTAATTTCAGTCTTGCTTGACAGGCATATTAACTTGACGTTTAATGGTGACGAAGTTTATCAGCCTGTGTCATTGTCTGTTTTTATCTGTCCCATTGCTATAGCATACATAGCATGGGATAGACTATAAAATCACTTCTGTCGCACTGTCATTTTATCATTCTGTTTGTAAACACTCCTACAGCCGCAATTTTGATTCGATTTTGATGAAATTTTGCATAGTGATTCTGGGCCCGAAAAAGTAAGATCGAGTTTGTTTGAGATAAAAATCTGATAACTAATTTCTCTATTTTACCCCAATTTTGAAAAATTTGCATTACGGCTTATGGGGACTTCAAAGCCGTATAACTCAGTCCCCGTAAAAGATAATTGTGCACTGTGTTTATCTACCCCCAATTTTTGGGGTCAGGCAATCTAACAGTGTCATTTAAATTTACCCCCTAACGACCTCTGTTGCCATAGCAACCATTCAAAAGTTGAAAAATTTTGCATTATAGCCAATGGAGATTTTAAATTGGTATAAATCAGTCCCCATAAAAGATAATTGCGCACTGTTTGCACCTACCCCCCTCTTATACACAGCTGCTGGGCTATATAGCATGGCAGACTGGCAGTGGGACAGATACCTCGTTCCACAGAACGTATTTTATAGTTTTCTACTGTAGTTATACTTACTCACTGGCAGTTTTTTCGAATGCTTGTCTCTCTGTTTGTCTGAACGATCGTGTGACGTTTTCTGTTTCTCATTATTTCATTCATTTGAGCATTGCATCGACAGTTTGCTCAGCTATTAGCTTGTCCATGTGTTTGTGGACCATATTTTTGTCGGACAAATGAAATATGTTTTGAATTATTAGTTATTAAATATTAAATTATTAAAGTATGGTTATATCATGTTCATCTGAGTTGCTTGTGACATGTGATATGTGTTTTTGGGTTGTTTGATTGACGATTGACTTGTCAATCAAGTGATGTTTTTTTTCAGAGGAAGTATCACATGATGCTGATAGACAGGTGGTTATCAGATGCATTTGAAAGTCTAGACAGCATGGAAGGTTAGCTGCTACATGTGTATCAAATCAAATCAAAATAGTTTTATTAACATCAGCAAATACTGTTAAAGGAATGGAAGGTCAGAAGAAATCTGACATTTTACACCAACCCTAACAAGTTACATGCTACACATGTACATGAGTGTGTTACATTTCTTCGGTTTCGAGTTGAGCTGTTCAGTTAGTGTAGTGCTGAATGCATTAAGGAATTAATTGTGTTTTTAATAAATTGATGCAGTTACAATTTTAACGCAGTTTTAAGATTTACTTTGCAGTGTTACATGGGCCATATGTGTGTTCCTGTCATCTCGTTTCATTCGGCAGCTTTAGCAGGGTGTAAGAGTGTGATGGATAGACACAGATATCATGATACAGTACTTAACATATATCACAATAGCTGCCATTGCTGATGCTTTTGGCCTGGGATGTCACAAAGCCGGAAAATATTCGCATTTGTTGCATGCGAATATTAAAATTTACTGTTCGTCGAATAACGAATATGAATGCGAATAGTTATTCAGCCTCAAGGAAACTTCACTACACCTGTATATGAATAAAGCAAAAACATTCAATATAGTTGTTCAGTGTTCAGTCAGAAAAAAACAGTATTTAAGGCAAAGTTCAGTTAAATCAATCAAGTTCCATTAAGAAAATAAAACATTTAGAGCGTTCTGTGTTCTCTTCAGTGAGTGTCCTCTATCTAAAGTTTAGTTAAATTCAGTCAAGTTGCATAAAATGAAATATTCGCATTTGACAAAAGTGCCACCAACTATTCGCCGAATATCAAATAGCTGAAAAGTGGTCAATAATCGCATGTTGTCGAATGTGAATACGAAGTTCGTCACATCTCTACTTTTTGGCAGTGCTGCCTCAATAGTTTCCAGTGTCATAAAAGCAGACGTAATTTGCAGCAGTATGTTTGAGTAAACAACTGAGCGAAACAAGATTCTGTAGAACAAATGATGAATGGAGTTTCATAAACTTTTTTGGAATGGATGGAGTTTTAGATCCATCGGGAATTTTCAAAGTTTGGGGGTGCCTCAGATGCCAGGTCGAGTGGACTGCAGTCGGAGTTTGAGGCTGTGATGATTTGCAGTGATATAGGGTGACACGATAGGTCATAAACGATTTTGATTTCCAATATAAGCCTGTTGTTAACAGTAACTAGCAATAATTTTACGTTTTCTTGTAGGTATATTTAGTGCAATTTTTCGTATAAAATTTCAGAGTTGTAGCTATTATACAGCATTTACAATACTTATTATGGGGCCGTCCTTCCTAGAAGGAGGCCCCATCATGTGTTGATCCTGTCCGTCCGTCTGTCTGTCCCGTGCCTCCACCTAGAGGGAAAACGAAAAGGCCTATGAATATCAAACTTGGTAGGAAGGGTCCCTGGGACACCAGCACCCCGTGGACCAATTTCAAGGTCAAGGGGTCAGAGGTCAAGGTCACGGCGGCTAATGAAATACCATTTTAGAACTCCATCTATGGTAGTGGTTTGTTTGTGTTTACCATAGATACACAAATACAATACATAGATATTTATTAGGGATACGTCAATATCAGAATTTCAAATTCGATACGATATTTACCAAGATATTGAAATCTTACAACAATGTAACTGGTCTGTAAAAGTTATGATTGGTGCAATTAAATGACAGCTGTCACGATAGGGCTCAAAAATAAGTCTGTATTTATTGTGTTTCTGTGACTAGGCCTATACTTTCTACCGCAGGAACAAACAGACCTAGAAAGCCTCAAAACAGCACGCACGTACTCAACTGCAAGGATGGCCCCATAGCGGGCACCCCCTCAATGGCCGCACCCTCTTGTTTAAATAACACCACCGTTAAAATTACATAACAATGGACTGATAAACGTTAACTTCAAGCGAGGTCGCTGTCCATGTCCACTGCACCACTGTTAGTATGAAATGGTGTCTGCTTTGTTCTTCATGAGTGTTTTCTGTTTGTTAGACATCAAACCGATAAGATTTTGAAGTGTTGACAGAGAAATTGATCCCCATGTGTTTTGGAGACTGTGCTTTAATGCTTGCGATGACTGAACTTCTGGTTGGCATAAACAGCTGTTGCCACAATAGCTCTAAACGTTCTAAACGAGACATATCTGCTGAATAAGGCGGTTAATGAGTCTTCCGGCGGAATGTAAAATTTAATATTTGCATTCAGCCAGGCGATTGTAGCCTTTGATGTGTGCGCACGAGCGCCATCCTGCGAAAACATTTCTTCACAAGTTAAGTCAGTGCTGGTTGGCGTGACGTCACTGCTTTTCGGGTGACTTCGTTATGTTGGCTCGTATAAATCAAACAAAATTAAACGGCTGTGATATTTTGCACACAATATTGTGTTAAACTTCCCTAAACGCCGATAGCAGTTTAGTAATTATTTCGTACTTTTAACATAGTTTGCCATTTAAAATCATTCATGACGTGTCGTGTCACCCTATAGATTGTGGAGTGTGAATGACTGACTTGAGTGAACGAGTGGGTTATTGATTGTGTTGATTGTCAGCTGAACTTGTCATCCTGCAGCACCTGACGACGATGAAAGAGAAAGGTTCCTCGGAGAAACCACAACCTCAGAAACACGCAGCAGACAAACCGGTGCACTCTGTTTACTCAGCTTGTTTTCGGTTGATCTGACGATTTTGTTGTTCTTATCATCTCACAATGTTTACTTTTCGTGCCTGGTTTGCAGCAGAGTAGTATCATAACAATTGAGATTGTGTGATTGTGCAGTTTTCTGTTTGTTGATGTGCAGATCTTGACAGATGACTTAATGTTTCAGTACATACCAGCAATATAAACAAAAATGTTGAGCAAAGCAACAAGAGGATGAAAGCACAAGTTGCCAGAATTTTAATGATAACTTTGCTACTTAGTTACATTACGAGTTGAAATTGTGGGAACTTGAAGAGATAAACCAAAGATAGAAATGGTTAGCGAAAATCAGGTTAGGGCAAGTTTTTTGTCAACTTTATGTTTGAGGCAGTGTTATCATTAGCATAAAAAAGAGAGTTTGCTGTTGAATGGTAGAATCTGGTCATGTAACAGAGAGGCTGATTAAATTGTATGCCTAGTTATTTCCGCCAATGTGAGCATAGTGAACATTGGAGGAGATTCAGAGATTGGTTGTTCTGTCCATCATTCCATTGTTCCTTCTGTGTACATGATGACTCATAATGGCAATGACATCATTGCACCAACAGCAACACCGGCTGTTAATTTTCCATGCCTCTGCAGCAAAGCGGCTCTTTTTCCCCCCTCCTCTTTTCTTGTAGTAGTAGTAGTAGTAATGTTTAAATCACTTTACTTGGCAGACATATGCACTCTCACAAGCGCCTTCTAGTTAGACATTTATTCATTTGTTCAAACAATGTACAGCAGTGCTACATGTATATGTTGTAGCTGTGTTCATTCATAATAACGAAGAACGACTTGCAGAAGGCCGTGTTTGGTCTGGGCTACCCGGGCATACCGACGCTGACTGTTGATGAGTTCTACCAACAGAGGGTCAAGGACGGAACGTTTCCAGCGCCTTGTTGCACCGATGGGTACAGGCTTTAATTTTAATAGACTCAGAGTTTGAAACAATAAATTTTCAGGATTCATCATCAAGTTGCAGCTTTACTTACATTTGTTGATATTTTGGTACCCTTCTGATGAAGGCAGAAGTGATTACTGAAATGTCACTCTACAGATCAATAAGTAAAGATTGTACCAGTAATTTGATTCATTTTATTGCTCCAGTCTCATGCATCTGGCTGGCAGTCTTTGATTCAAATTAGTTGTTAAATTTTTTGAAATGAAGCTGTAGAGTGAAACCGTGGCTAATAAGCTAAATAGATTTATCAAATTACAATGCACAGTTAGCAAATTGTTGACATAATGTGTCGAGTGGGTCACAAAACTTTACTCAATTAGTTAGTGTTTGTGACTTAGGATTTTCTAAAGGCACAACCCAACAGTGGGTTTTATTGAGTATTGGGTATTGTTACATTAAACCAATTTTTACGTGTGATAGCAGAATGCTTTGCACATCATAGCCATGGCCTGGGCGTCCGTCTGTTTGTCACACTCTGAATCTGTATCAAAACGGTACAAGCTAGGATCATGATATTTTCACTGTTGGCTACTCCAAGGACTCTAGTTTTTCGTGACAAAATTTCGGGTCCCAGGGTGCGAGGTTTCCCCTTCAATAAGGGTGTCAAATAGGGGTACTCCTTTAAAAGACATTATTTTGCCATTGTTGGCAAAACGATTGAAAACGGTTGCAGATAGATGTTTGTCATAACATGCTGTTTGTCATAACAAGCACTGGTGACAGGCTTTTTAGATTTATCAACATCGATGACCTTGAACGACCTTAAACTCCCCAAGCAGGGGTTTTTAGCGCCCATTTCAAGAGTGAATTGTGATGAAATGCCTGAAAATGAACCAAGACAACCTGCATATGAAATTTTCAGCATTTAACGCAGATTTGAGCAGTTTTAAGTACCGACGCTCTAGGTTCAAGGAGGCCTGTGTACACAGGCGTCAAATAGCGGTATTCCTCTAAAAAGTGATTATTTACTGATATCGGCTCGTCTAGCATGAAAACGGTTGCAGATGGGCACAGGCATTCGGCTCATCATAGCAAGCATTAGTGACTAGCTTCTTAGGGGTGTCAACATCGATGACCTTGAATGACCTTTAACCCCAAAAATAGGGGATTTTAGTGAATTTTTCATGATTTCGGGCCGGGAAACACATTTTAAGAGTGAATTGCGCCGAAATGACTGGAGATAGACCTGAACAGCCTGTGTATGAAGTTTTCAGCATAGAACATACATTTTTAACAATCCATGTTTCGACCTTTTAAATTCAAGGAGTCTTCAAAAGTCTTTCAAGACGCATTGTTATTTCATTGTTGTACACTGATTGTCAAGGTGTCAGGACTGCTGCAGCGCTGCTATCGTGCATCATGTGAGTTTTGCATGAGTAACTTGTTTAGAAATGCTCTCAGTTGATGGTTTTTGGGATTTCCTCGAGTTTTAAGTCAAATGTAATAGCATTAGGATTATTAGTGCTGCCTTAATCAAATAACTCAACTAGAAATTTCGGGCAAAGCCCAACGTGAGTCCGCCCGGCGCCCTAAGTCCGATTGGGGGAAATTAGGGGGGAGGGTAAAGAG
>Ga0209367_1009517_pt1 | contig 13161 bp, 9 predicted proteins | sample WorMetLIZISLAND2_FD_187412 | JGI IMG/M metagenome (GOLD analysis project Ga0209367, IMG submission 187412) | Marine gutless worms symbiont microbial communities from Max Planck institute for Marine Microbiology, Germany - Olavius geniculatus... ... | reverse complement strand
TACGATGCCAGGGCAGAGGTGCTACAAACACGACTGACGACTAAATCAACAAGAAAATGTAACGCACATGACGAGAAATACTACAGTAAGCTTAATCAGACGCGAAAAATAAATCGACAGCACGATTGACAAGCGTCATACACACATCTCGGCCACATCTCACTAAGACACAACGCAGCTTGACACCGCGTTGACCTACCTGATGAAAACGCCGAATCCTGTAGGGCAGTCGGCGCGGTATCTAGATACGCTGGCTGAGTTCGATATGGAAGTTGTTTACCGGCCAGGTTTGCAGCATAAGAATTGCGACGCGCTTAGCCGCCGACCGTGTGGTCGTGATCCGGAAAGCCTCCATGTAAGCAGTATCGTTCTGAGGCGACGAACGAGTCGCCGGAAGCGGAAGTGTGCACGCTAAAAGGTGAGGCAGAGTCTTCAGCTAAAGCTATGTATGTGTACCGCACCAACTTGAAGGGAGCTGAACTTCAATTTGCTAAGCAAGAGCAGCAGATGTATGGCAATACGCTCTCACAGCCAAATGAGACTATGTGTAACGCTATGCATCCTAAGCCGTGAGAAACTGTTCAGCCGACTACAGTTGACGAAGCTGCGCAGGTGTTTTTGAAAGATCGTCTTAAACAGCAGCAGTCAGAAGACGCTGTGATTGAGCCTGTTCGACGCTGGATTTTGTCACCAGATTTAACGCCGACCGAATCTGATCTACGAACCATGGACCCAGACATACAAGATCTTTACGCTCAGAGGGCAACGTTGGAAGTGAAGGATGGTGTGTTGTACCGTCAGTTTTTACGAGCTACAGGAGAGATTGATTATTACCAAGTTGTGGTGCCGCGAACATTGCGAACCGACTTTATTGACGCTGTTCATTGTGGTTCATTAAACGGGCACCTCGGTACGCAAAAGACGCAGCAGAGGTTAAAAGAGGTAGCCTACTGGAGAGGATGGATGTTGGATGTGCAGTTCCATGTGGCACGCTGCCATTTGTGCGGCCGTTAAGGTCGTGGCAGTAAAATGTGGCAGTGTTCTGTCTGTGACAGCACGTTCGAGTCAGAAAGTGGTCTGCGTAGGCACATGCCTAACCATCGACTGCGTTATCACAGTGGCGGCCGTCTGGAGTCTATGACAGATTCCGAGACGCAAGAAGTTCTTCAACGGTCAAGGGCTGCGCAGATGAACAGCCGCCGACGACGCCGTCACCACGCTCGGCTCGCAGCGGAAGGAGGGGCCGGGGCAGCGCCCGGCCCTGTGACGGGGCCCGCCCGGGAGCGCTCCCCTCTGCAGCCGGGCAGCCTCTGCCTACTTACTTCTTACCGCCCCGCGGGCGAGAAGTCTTCACCCGACGAACCTATAGACCAGTTACGCTGGGATCGTCCGGACAGCGACGTGGACTCGGAGCAAGACGTCGACGCCCTCTTTGGGCCTCTGTGGGAGGCCGCTGGCCTTCCAGACCTGCCGACGTACGCCGAGGCCGGTGCACAGACCGTCGACCCGCCGGCCGTAGAAGCCGAAGTGCAGGCCGTGCCAGCGACCAGCGATGTCGGGCTACACCCTGTTCCGGTGCCCACACGAACCGTCGGGTTCTATACAACGGGAAGCAGCTGGGCCGACACTCTGCCTCAGGGGATGTCGATCGCTGACGTGGTGCAGGCCGTGACCGAGAGGCTTGGTGAGTCAGTGCCGTCCATCGTCGCACGCTTGGCCGGCGAAAGGGTGTCACGCAACTCTCCGGGTTATCGTCGACTGTTTTGCCTGGTGACGGCGGCGGCGGCGGGGGCCCAGCGCGCACTTGCTCAACTGTTCGTCCAGCGACGCCAGGAGCAGCAGTCAACAGCACCCGACGACGAAGCAGCTTTGTACGCTGTTCTGCGCGGACTCGGGGAAGAAGTGATCAACTGGGACCTTCCCGAGCACTATCTGCGCGAGCCACGCCAGTGACTCTTCTCTTTTTTGTCTATAGCGTGACATTATTCACTGTTTTTTTTTCTGTAGTGATATTAGTGCTAGTCTGTGTGCATATAAAGACTTTTGTTTTATTGTTTGATGGACATTAAGTCGATGCGACGTGTTTGATTTTGTAGTTACCTTGCTCGTTGCTTAGTCGTAAGTTTGTCATAGTATTGTTTGTTTCCTTTACCGCTTGTGTACATTTAGCGTCGGGACGCCGCTAGTTTGGGGGTCCGGGAGAATGTCCTGACCGGGCCTGCAGAGCCAGACTTGGCGGGTGGCGGTGAGCCGGAAAATATTTCCTGGCCGGCCGACTGCCGGCTGGGCGGGGCCTGTGGGCCGGGCTCTTTGCCCGTAGCCCAGTAAAAAACACTGTCTGCTGTGGCAGTGAGAGAGAGAGAGAGAGAGCGGGGGCGAGTTGGCTTAGCGGGGAGAGAGAGCGGCGTGTTCGAGTGATAAGTAGCGTAACGTAAATTTGCTATAGATATTTCGTGTAAATATGTTTTATAGTGAAAAAAGTGTCTGTAAATACTGTAAAAACACCGTCGTGTTGCTGCTGAACTACAACTCTAAAAGTTTATTATCTATATGAGGATGACCCAGGCCGCACGATAGGACACTATGACACTGTGAAGACAGACGGGGTGAAGTGCGCCATAAGAACTTAAGGGGCGACATTATCACAGGGGAGGATTTTTCGCTGTGAAAAACGCCATACTTATGTCACAAAAGCCGTTCTCGAGAGGGGAGACATTTTAATGGCGGGAGAGGATTTTTAATAGGGTAGGCGGATTTTTCATAGAGGGGGCGACTTCTTAATTAGTATTAATTCGTGTAAAAAGTCTCCTCCGGCGTTTTTTTCCCGGTAAAAATCCGCCGGGGGGACGAATTTTTACCGGTAAAATGTCGCCGGGGGGGCGACTTTTCAGGGGGGCGATACTGTCATAGTACACCGGCTCGGACGTCAGTCTCCTGGCAGCACGCGTGACGCGCGGGACGTTGATTGTGTCGTGTAAAGTGGGCTTTTGCCTCATCCCTGGAGTAAGTGTCTTTGAGTGTGGGTTATCGACAGCGAGTGACGTAGCCCCGCCCCCCATCGACCGCACCATGGCTGAAAAAGCTTAGGTTTTTAAAAGAATTAGGTTTTAGGTATTTTTACGCGCGACAGCAAAATGCTTCGCGTCTTAGCTATGGCTCATACGTCTGTCCGTCGGTCCTTCACACCCTGCAGCTCTATCAGAACGGTACAATCATCACGAAATCTTCACTGTATATAGGCTGCCACAAAACTCTAGTTCTTGTGAAAAAAAAATTCGTGCCGCTGGGTGGGTTTTTTATCGAACAACGGTTTCAAAGAAGGGTACCCTTTTTTTAAAAAAAACATCCTCATTTTACCGCTATTGGCTCATCTAGCATGGAAACGGTTAGGCTACAGATACGCACATACACTGTATCTCAAAAAACATCCCCGACATTCTTGACTGTAACTTGGACACAATTATCAGATTTTGACAATTTTTGGTACGACTATTCATGGCACAACTTGGCATTAAATGACCGTCTAGTTTTTCACCTCACCCAACGTTTGTTTCTGCACTACCTGGGAAAACACAACCAGCATAATATCACTTTTTTGTACAATGCGACATGATTGCTTAATTAACATAACGTGTAATAACACATTTTGTTCACATTTCTGACACTTTGGTTGACATTTCATCCAGTTGTACATTTTTAAACTGCCTTCAGTAAAATTGCTTGAAATGTTGGCCCACTATGCGAACACAGGCAAGGAGACGCTTTCTCCATTCATTAACAGCAGTATCGATAATGTTCTGCTTCAGGCTGTACCAGTTGCTTCTTGAGATTGCTTCTTGACAAACATTCCTAAATTTTATCTGGTAGACGCACTATTGCATGACAGTCAGAATTTGTAATAGACCTGCTGTTGGGGCCCACAAATCAGGATAGGTGGAATTTATTGACGCTTTTTCATTCATTTTAACACGTATTATGCTTAGTCTGCTTTCCCCAGGTAGTGCAAAAGCAGACGTTGGATGAGGTGGAAACTAAAACACTTGTTTAATAGCCAGTTCTGTTAAAAATATTTTTGCCAAATATTATTAAAATCTGCTAATTTTTATTCAAGTTACGATCGATAATGTCGGGGATGTTTTTCCAGGTTTTCTGTTAATTTCAACACATAGGCCTATTTTGCCTGATCTGCTTTCCCTAGGTAGTGCAGAAGCATATATTGGGTGAGCTGGGAAACTAAACAGTCATTTTATCTCAAGTTGTGTCATGAATATTCGTACCAAAAATTGAAAATTGGTTTTCAAGTTACAGTCAAAAATGTCGGGGATGTTTTTTTTGAGACACAGTGTACATACTGCTTAGCATAAGCTTTTTAAGGGTATCCATGACCCAGAATGAAGCTGTCTGACCTGAGGTGCCAACTTCCCATCTCAGTGACGAGTTGGCAGTCGTCATACAGGTACGGCGGAGCGAGGTCGTGCAGAGACTTGTACATCAGCACCGCCAGTTTGAAGTCAGTTCTCAGTTTCACAGGCAGCCAATGAAGCTGTCTGAGCACTGGAGTGATTTGGTCACGTCGACGAGCTCCAGTGACGAGCCGTCTCTGTCGCGTTCTGTACCGACTGCAGCCGTTGGACCAAACTGCCAGAGATGCCATACAGCAGTGTGTTACAGTAGTTTAGTCGTCATGACACGAACGACTGAACTAGGGTCTTCTTGGCATCGTCTGACAACGAACGTGCAATCGTTCGTAGCTGACGCAGCTGATAGTAGGCCGAACGACAGACTGCAGTGACGTGGTCAGACATCGTTAAACCACTGCCAATGACCACTCCCCAGTTACGTGCTGAGTCGACAATCTTGATAGATGTTGACAGGACTAGAACGTCTTAAATGTTGAACTTGAGCAGTTGGTACTTGGAGTCTGGCCACACGACCTGCGTCGTAGCTGGATTAGCTGGACCCAGAACGACCTTAAACCTCAAAAATAAAAATTTAATAAATTTTTCGTGATTTTGGGTAGGCTGCGACACACATTGTAAGAGAGCAGAAATGGCTGGAGATAGACCAAGACAACCTGCGTAGGCCCTAATAAATTATCAGCATGGATTTTAGCAGTTTAAGTCTTGCCCTTTTTACGCGCGACAGCAGAATGCTTCGCGCGTCTTAGCCATCGTCTGGGCGTCTGTCTGTCTGTCCGTCTGTCTGTCTGTCACACTCGTGAGCTGTATCAAAACGGTGCAATCTAGGATCACGAAATCTTCACCGTGGGCTGCCCCAAGGTCTAAAATTGTCAGCATTAATCGTAAATTTCAGCAGCTGAAGTTTTGACTTTTCGCCCCCCGATGTTTAGGGAGACCTCAATCGCTTTTACCTCGAGTACGTATCACACACTTAAATTTAAAGGAAGCCAACTATGGAATCGACTTTCATGTGATTTAATAAACATCATAATCTCCTTTTTCATTTAGGAAATTATGAAAGAACTACTCAATATACAGTATACAGGGTGCAACAAAAAAGCGAGCGAGATTTGTTTGCGAGCGAGCGAGAAAACGGCTGGTAAGTCTCTTACGGGTCTATTGTTGCCATTTAGGCCTATTCAAAATCGAATTTGGAGATTTTCGTCAGTTTTGTTGTTCAGTTTTTCGTAAGTTAGACTTACCGATACTAAATATTATGCCCTAGACTCAATTACCGCAACTTTTTATGGGGAGAAGGAGACTAGAAGAGTGGCGTCTCCGTCTCCACTCTCTAGTCCACATCTTATCGTTTTTGGATCGCTCGGTTTCATACCTACTTATTTTTCATTATCTGTTGTTGCTGACGTTTGATCAATTCCTTTTCCGGTGTAGATAAACAAACGTAAGTTTTGTACTGGAATTAATCTATCTGAATCTCTTTATAATTGATGTCGATATTTCTTTTAAAGGAAGGTTTCTGATTTTAAAATGTTTATAAGTCTCAGATTGATTAGGATCACCGTTAGTCGTATATTTAAACCGCCGGTGTTTTCATGTGTACATGAGTGGTTATGGACAAATTAGCAAGTGGGGTAGTCGTTCAGGAGGGGCTGTGGTAAAGTGCGAACTTGCGTTCCTGCGGACCGATCAACGAGTAAACTGCGGAACAAAACTTGCGGACCGCCAGTGCAGACCAGCGGGTAAACTACGGACAGCTAAAATGCGGACCGCGCAATTGAACGCCTAATCAGAGATGTGCCGAGCTTACTCATGTTTTAGGTCCCTGTCTGTGCTTTTACTGCTGCAGTGCAGGCGGTTGTAAGTGTGAAAAAAGTTCAGGATAATGTAATTTATAATACACCTACTTTGCAGACATGGTGTGCGTGTATTGTGTTTATTGATAGAAATAATCTCGAGTGGCGGAAATTCCGCCGCGTTATGTGCCATTTATTTGCTGGAGTGGCGGAAGCCGGAAATCGAGTATGTGTCTGTTGAGGCGCTCCATAAATAGCGCCGTTGAAGCAACTGTGACAATAGCCCTTACGCAGTCTATTGGTAGCATGCGCGTCTTTTGCGCGATAGTGTTTGTATTCTGCAGCTTACTCAGTTTTAAAGCAATTTAGGTGAATGGTTTTGGTGCAATTTGCTCCGACGATGTACTGAATTCCTTGTTTACAATATGAGTAATTATAACGGTAAATGTATATAGAATGTCTATGAACCATGCCAGGATGCTATAATGTATTTATATCAGTCTTATTCAATATTATAGTAGAGTATAGCTCAAGCAAAAGTTGTTTTTTGTAGAATGTATAACTTTTAACTTTAACAGCTTGCATGCAACATGTGGCACCACGTTGCGAGTGGTTATCAGTTATGGCAGTAGGGCCAGCCGACAGAGACTACAATTTGAGTCTATATTATCGTATAGGGTTTAGTGATTACCTTTAGGGTTAGGGATAAGGTTAGTGTTTAGGGTTAGGGTAAGGTTTAGGGTTTGAGTTAGGGTTAGGGTTCACATTTTAGAAAGATTGTGTCAACAGTAGTGGACACCATATATTACTGTTCAGTATGGTTTAGGTATTGAGGTTGGTGCAGGCAGATGACAAAACTTGCCAAGCGGCTATCCAGTGATAGTTCCTATCTTGAGGAGCTGCTTGGCCGGACTGCCGATGAGGCTATGGCCGAGGTCAGGCAGTTAGTCCAGTGCCGTCGGCACAGATACGGCAACATTGGACACGGACGTCCTTGGTTGGTATTTCTGCCGCTGCAGCATTTTTTGCAGGGCGGAAATTCCACCACTGCTTGAGTGACGTATTGTTGAAACAGACCTGTCAACCCCTCAATACACACTGCATCAGTCAATAACAGTAGTAGTCTATCAGACTCACCGATTTATTGTTTGACACTTGCTTATGGATGTCTAGGTGAAATCCCTCTATAACTATGCCACCTTAAAAAGCTGTGTATGTACATAGATGGCATAGTTATTCTAAACATTAACCCAGCTGACCGCTAGGCTTTAATGACTGAAGCTTTAACTGGGCAATATCTGTGTGTTGGTTAGCTGCATCTTCATGCACGCAAATAGTTAGACTCTGCCCTTGTCTTGGCTGTTGTGTGTTGGTGTCATGAAGGGCCACACCGACTGCACTGGCACTGTGTGTGTTGTTAAAGTTGATGGAACACATTATATGTAGGCATATTCTAAATTATTTGGACTCACACAATATTCTCTCTTCCAGCATGGCTTTCGTAAATCTCACTCCTGTGAATCACAACTGTTACTAACTGTGAATGACCTCATGTACTCATACGACCAGAAGATACAAACTGATATTGCAGTGCATTTGACACTATACCTCACGAATGTCTGTTGGGCAAACTGGAACACTACGGCTATCAGGGGAAATGTCAAGGAATGGATTCAATCATTCCTGTTCGATCGACAAATGTGGGTAGCTGTGGATGGTGAAGTATTATCTAAATGCAGAGTTGACTCAGGAGTTCCGCAGGGGACTATACTTGGTCCGCTATTGTTTCTGTCATTTGTCAGTGACCTACCGTATCAGATATCAGATATAGCTCATCTGTTTGCAGACGATTGTCTGTCATATCGCGAAATACGGTCAGAAGAAGATCAGCAAATCTTTCAGAGGGATCTTGAAGCACTCAACATCTGGGCAACCAAATGGGGCAGTGAGGTTTAACCCATCCAAGTGCAGCATCATGCATATATGCAGGGGTACATCTCCGTTATCCAAATTGTATGGTCTGTGTAATGAGATTTGCCATGAAGTACACCATGCAAAGTATTTAGGAGTAACCATTAGCGGCCTTGTGTGGAGCACTCGCGTAGAAAATATTTCAAAGAGGGCCAGCACCACCCTGAATTTTCTATGACGAAACCTTAAATACTGCCCAAGGAAGTCTAAGGAAACTGCTTACTTTGCCCTAATGAGATCCACTGTTGAATACAGTTTTTCTGTTTGGGATCTGCACTTGAAGAAAAATTAACCTGGAGAAAATCAACTGTAGGGCCGCACGGTTTGTTATGAATGACTACAAGCTACAAAGCAGTGTAACTGAAATGCTAGACAAGTTGGAGTGGCCTTCCTTGGAAAATCAATGGAAAAACCAGAAACTAACCACAATGTTCAAGATAACCCAGGGACTAGTGGCAGTGCCATCTTCATATCTCATACCCGCAGATTCCCACCCAAGAGCAAATCATATCTACAAGTTCAAAAACATTTCAGCATCTTCATCAGTGTACAAGAATTCATTCTTTTCTGGAACAATTCCGCAGTAGAACAATCTACCCAAGGACATTGCTGAAGCACCATCTCTGAGCTGCTTCCAGAATCGTTTGCAACTATAGCCCATTTGTGTGTATTCCACGTTGGGTTGTTGGTGCGATATCCCACCGGGAGTTTGCCAACTATGTTTCAGAACCAGGGTTAGGGTTAGGTTTTGTGTTGAGTTTAGGTCGAATGTCAAAAAAATGTCATGTCAGTGAATTTATGTAGTGCATTCTCAACACCATACTTGTAAAAAACTTCTAAGGCACTGGTTTGGGTTGTAGGTTAGGGTTTGATTTAGCAATGTGATCTAATCGTAATTTGCTACAGATGTGGTCGGTGCGGTCTTTTGTGATACTGTTATAGGGACGTCAAGAGCCACAACAGGGCCTGGGGAAACATTTTTGTAGGGCCTCTTTGGGGAGAAAATTTAATTTTTTTTAAATGGCACATTCTGGTGTACCTTATATTTTTGAGCGACTGCTCACAAACATTGTGAGGCCCGGGGTAACTTAAACCCTCCACCCCCTTCTCGATGGGCCTGACCTGTTCTGGGTGAATACCTTTAGTAGTTAGCACTTGGCAAGCATTTAGTGTGAAAGTGTATTAACTTTTTGGGGGGTTGTGCATCTGTTCCATTGTGCATGCATTGATTGATCTGATGTATGTGCATGTGTCTGTATGTGAATAACAACTGTTGTCAGGTTCCTGTGAACACTACAATGCCTCCGTCAGTGATTGACCTTTTTGTCATGCAGCTGCAGGCACTGCCACCACGTTCAGTACATAACCATGGCTGATGGTCACAGTTAGTCTGTGAAATCTTTCTGGGTGTCAGAAGCTCGTCATGTCCAAATCACTCGATAGCATCGACGATCAATACAGAGTCAGATCATGTACATCAAGTATAGCATTGTATTCGTTTGGTGCAGTTCACAGTTGATACCATGATTCGATTCCCTGATCAAGTTGGTATCTGATGTTATACTTGGGACTCGCATGTAAAGAATGCCTGCACATGCTGAAATTGGTTAATCAACGTTGATGGGCCTTAAGTAGCAATGCTGATGTATTCTTGTACTCTGTTTTGCTAACTGTTTTTTGTATTTTTGTCTATTTCTTAGATAAGCAAAGATGGGGAAGGGAAATAACATGATCCCGAATGGCCACTTCCACAAAGACTGGCAAAGGTTTGTTCGTTGTTGGTTCAACCAGCCGGCACGCAAGCAGCGTCGACGTGACCAACGTAAGAAGAAAGCCGCAGCTATCATGCCGAAACCTGTTGCTGGACCTTTGAGACCGATCGTGCACTGCCCTACGTTCAAGTACCACACTCGTGTCCGTGCTGGCCGAGGGTTTACTCTTGAGGAGCTGAAGGTATTAGTCCACAGTTTCTTGTTTCATGTCATTGTTGCTGCTGTTTCTGAGATGTTGACTTTCTTACCACTTGACATAGGTTACTATTAATCACTACATTTACATCAAGATGCTGTAGCAGCTACTATGCCATGGAGAACATTTACATCAATCTTGGATTTTTATGCCTTATTGCTTGGGTTATGAACACGTGTAGAATGCACATATGGATGGCCGGATAATAAAGCGATTGGACATTGTTGATGTCTAATAAGAACGTGAACTTTTCCGTGTGCTTGCCATTTATAGGCCCTAACTGCATGCATGAATGATCCGGCTGTCGTCTTGGCCCTACATTCGCTGTTAGTGCACTCAATCTTAGCCTGAGTAGCCTATTATGGCAATGACCATCCGATGCAGCAGGCCTATAGTATTTTGGTTCAAAGTGAAAGCAGCTATATGAGATCACTATATCGTAATTACGCAGACTTTTTCATTATTTAAGATTATATTATATGTTTAGGCCTATCTGTTGTTTTACTGTGCACATTTTGGGCAGGTCAGCGAAGTCAGTAACCATTGGACAAGTAGGCCTAATGCGACAAATAACATCATATGAAGAAGGCTTTAGACTATGTTAGTGATTACCAACGAAAGTCAGCTTGTAAAGATGTCATATGCATAGCCCCATCTAAAGTTACCCAAATGATTTTTGCTGTTTTAGAGAACTGATGTCATCACATTGTCCTTACACACAGTTGTAAACTGGTAAGTTTTTTACGCGCGAAAGCAGCTCTGCTTTCAGCACGTCTTAGTCATCGCAATTCTGTCTGTCTGTCCGTCCGTCCGTCTGTCTGGCACACCTGTGGATCAGGCAAAAACGGTCCAAGCTGGGATCACCAAATCTTCACCATCGGCTGCCTGGAAGACTCTAGTTTCAGGAACCGTAAAGCTTTTGCATAAATTCGAACGGGGTCACCCTGAACGAGGGTGCTAAATGAGAGGGGGTGGGTAAATTTGCGATTTTTGGCCAATAAGTTGCTGTATCTCAGTAATGGTGCGAGATAGGGTCTAGGTTACTATTAATCACTAATAGGAAATCGTACACTGGCTTTCGATTGGCGCCGAATTCAATGACCTTGGATGACCTTGAATGCCAACATAGGGGGTTTTATGGATTTCAAGCTGCGAGAAAGTCTATATCATTCACGAGGTGGCGCACGCCACACGTTACGCTATGGTTGATGTATATATATAAATGGCAGTAAATAAAATGTTGAACTTGATCGATTTCAAACATCTGCCAACTGTTTTATTATCTGTAGCCTACGCTAAAATTAAGACTTTCTCCTCAGTCGATGTATATATTATGACGACAAAATTATAAATGTTAAGACACTCGAATTTTGGCCGTAGGTGAATTTCGGGCGGCGCACAAGTCTATTTCATTCACGAGGTGGCGCACGCCACACGTTATGCTATGGCTGATGTATACATATATATGGCAGTAAATAAAATGTGAACTTGATTGATTTCAATCATCTGCAAACCGTTTTGTATTATCTGTAGCCTACTTCAGAATTAGCACTTTCTCCTCAATCGCCGGTAGTACGACAGCAAAATAATAAATGTTAAGACCCCCAAATTTTGGCCGTAAGTGAAACTAGTAACTGGGCGTAAAAATGCTTTCATGGCAGAGACATGCTGCTTATCATACAGGTTTTAGTGAATTTTTTGCACAATTTTGCGCTGCAACACGCATTTCAAGAGTGAATTGCACCAAAATGGCTGGAGATAGACCAAGACAACCTGCATATGAAATTTTCAGCATGGAATGTAGATTTTAGCAGTCCAAGTCCGGACCCTCTAGATTCAAGCAGGCCTGCGCACGTGGGTGTCAAAAAGGGACACCCCTGTAAAAAGTGGTTATTTATCCTCTGTTGGCTTGTCTAGCGTGTAAATGGTTGCAGATAGGCACAGCCATGCTGCTTATCATAACAAGCACTGATGAGGAGCTTCTTACGAACGTCAACATCGATAACCTTGAATGACCTTGAACGCTAAAAATATATATTTTAAGTGATTTTTTGGCGATTTTTGGCTGCAAAAGAGTGAATAGCGACGAGATGGATGGAGATGGACCAAGATTACTGTGAACAGGAACTGCTATAGGCTTTCGTGCGTCTCGTGAGCTTTGCTCAAATTTTTTGTTACATACAGATTTGCTGTTTTATTGCCAAAAGTCAGGGAATGGACCTGATGCAAGTAAAAAGTGCTATAGCAGGATCCGTATCTTTACCTTTTACCTTTTTAAGGCAGAGCAGTATACCTCTGGTCGGGTACAGAACGTTGGATGTGTTTACTACTGCTGCTGCTCCTACTATGCTGCTGCTCATTATACCTGGAAATCAAGGTTGGCTGTAGTAGACTTCGACTGACGTCATCTAATTGCCAAACCCTCAACCTGCACTTCTGTCAGATGCCAGGATCTTGGTGATATTTGTTGCACAAGCCGAGGTATAGCCCATTTTGTCTTAAATTTTGTTGCCATGGCAACAAGGGTCGGTCGGGGTAAAATTCAGTTAGAAGCATTTGATGGCCCATTTCCGAAAACTCCCCAACAGATGCAAAAATCTCGCAGATATCTCTTACAGAAGCCGAGTTATAGCCAATTTTATTCCAAACTTCGTTGCCATGGCAACGGGGGTCGGTCGGGGAAAATGCGATTGGCGGCATTTGATGGCTCATCCTTGTGAACTCCGCTATAAACACGAAAATCTCGCAAAATTTTTTTACGCAAGCCGAGTTACAGCCAATTTTGTTCCATATTTCGTTGCCATGGCAACGGGGGTCGGTCAGGGAAAATGCGATTGGCGGCATTCGATGGCCCATCCACGAAAACCCTCTGATTGGCACAAAAATCTGCTATCTCCATTCATTGACAGCAGTATCGATAATGTTCTGCTCCAGACCAATCCAGGCTGTACCAGTCGCTTCTTGACTTCACAAACATTCCTAAACTTCATCTGGTAGACACACTGCTG
>Ga0209367_1009516_pt1 | contig 13162 bp, 8 predicted proteins | sample WorMetLIZISLAND2_FD_187412 | JGI IMG/M metagenome (GOLD analysis project Ga0209367, IMG submission 187412) | Marine gutless worms symbiont microbial communities from Max Planck institute for Marine Microbiology, Germany - Olavius geniculatus... ... | reverse complement strand
CATATTGCAAATAAAAAAATTCACGAACGTATTTGTCAGGGCTTCCACAAAATCACATATTCCGGGGTCTCACGTTCGTAAATCCGGCTGCAGACTGGAGAACTGTCGTGCGTATATTTGTGCTGCTTGCGTTAGCGTTCCAAATCGTATCTGTTTAACGCTTTATGGCATCATAAATTTCAATGACATCACATCCGCTTTAAGCTCATACGAGTATGGAAAAAATACGACTTTTACTGGCGTATAAATTTTAAAAAGTTTGTTAGTCTGATACACGGGGACCTACCGAGTTGCAAACTTTTTCTAATTTTTGTTGTACGTATAGTTTTCTCACGGCTGGCACAGGTTTTGGCTATTGAATATTTATAATCACAAATGAAAAATTCACGAACGTACTTGTTAGGGCTGTCACAAAATCACATGTCCCAGGGCCTCGTGTTGATAAATCTGACGGTAGACTACAGAAATGTCATGCAACAGCGAGCCCAATTTTACGCTGACTGCGCTGGCACTCCAAATCGTTTCTGTATAACGCTCTATGACGTCACACATTACAATGACGTCATATCCGCTTTAAGCTCATACGTGTTTAAGAGAAACATGCGTTTTATTAATGTATAAATTTTAAAAAGTGTTTCAGTCTAACATATCGACTTGCAAAACTTTTTGAACGCCCCTCGTACTTTGCACCGTTTTGGTAGAGCAGCAGGGTGCCTGACACACCGACGGACGGAAGCCCCTACGTTAGCTAAAACGTGCTTAGCACAGCTGTTGCACGTAAAAAGATTATGGAAGGAAGGCAAAGAAAATAAAATAAAGAAAGACTGGAGGGGAAAAAGAAATAAAAAGATTAGAAAACGTCGGATTGTCAAGCAAAAATTCTGGATGGTCCTGGAAAAGTAACCATAACTTAGCGACGGTTAGTTGTAGAAAGGTGTCTGATCTATGTTAAAAAATTTTTTAGAAAAAAAGGTAAACTTGCATATCAGTGGTTTTAAATATTATTTGTCTAATTCGCTTAAAAGTTCACCACCCCTCAATTATGCTACCGGGGTTTCAGAGTCAGACAAGCGTTTCTGAAACATCTTCGAATACCCTGCCGCCATAGCAACCTACCCGAGCACCTCAAATTTTTCTATTCTGACTTTTTTTAAAAATCTAATTCACCTACATAGTACTTAACTACATCTAGGACTATAGTGATCGTGCACCTGCGTAAGGTAGTGGTAATCGGTGGCGTCTTGTAACTCGAGCACCTGTTTCTCGGCCGATGACAGTCCGGCCAGGATGCAGTAGAAAATGTGGTAGTTCCTCTCGTCATGGTGCTGCAGCAACAAGTGACAACATAAGCTATAGGTAAATGCAGCAACTTAGTTGCAATCTTAATCAGTTGAATTGCTGACTTTTCTGTCTGCTGTTAATTATAGTGTTTCAACATATGCGTTCATTCAAAGACAAAATTTAATGACAAAAGCATTAGTCACATTATTAACGTGTTTCTGTTTATCAAACGACAGAAAGCAGTCTTGTTCCTGAATAGTAGGCCTAACTTCATAAAGCAGACCTACGATGCAACCGCCGGAATATGCGCAGGTGATGGCCATCCGCTGTAGCTTACCAGCAACTTGTTTCAAGCAGATCCATTAACCAAGCGATTAGAGTTATGGGGCGGCAATGCAGATCATAACCCAGATCTAGAAGTTTTTAAAGGACATAGGCCTATACAGCAGAATGACTTTATTAAGTCACACTTATTCACCAACTGGCAGCACCAGTCCAAGCAAACACAACATAAAAATCAGACGTAATATCAACCTGTCCGACAATTCTTGACTTCTCAAGCAAGTACTGTTCAATCTTGGCGCCCTCTATCGTGCCTTTCTCGTCGAAATGAATGTCGATGTATTTGCCGAAACGACTCGAGTTGTCATTTCGTACGGTCTTGGCATTGCCGAAAGCTGAACACAACATATTGCATGCAAAAATAACAATAATAGGAATAATACACGGATCAATAAAGCACCATATGACAAGCTAAAACGTATCCAAATAATGTGGTGCTAGTCGAGTCGAAGTTATGGAATACTTACTGTTCATACCAAATCTAACAGCCGTTAAAAACCAAAGAAAAAAACGAAAAATAAAATTTTTAAAAAACAAAACTGATCAAGTATAGATAAAAATACCCAAAAGCAGTACGGTGAAAAAAACTTAATTTTTTTAAAGTACAGTAATGAACATAAGCATCGCATAATTTGCCCCGAGTTGCACAGCAAAGCCTCCATTCTAGAAATATGCTCCACTTTGTCTATTTAAGATTTTCTTCAGTTACTCTCTTTCTATAAGATAAAAACGAAAACATTTTTGCCTAGTAAAGACATAGGAAAAATGCAAAAGAAAGAAGGCAAGAAGGCATAAAACTGAACACTCATTTTTAGACTGAGTTCGGCTATGGATAAAGCGAGACATGGGAGCAGACCTTCCATGACGGGATTAGCCTCAAGTATCTGCTGCTCGATCCACGAATGTTGACCACTGACAGCTGCCAGAAACTGAAGGATAAGCTTCGTGCTCTCTGTCTTTCCCGCCCCTGACTCACCGCTGCAATACCACGCCAGACATTATTACGTGCCTCTTTACACCACAGCTACCCGCAAAAAGATGACTAAGTTGAGTTGAGCTGGAAACTAAAAGATAAGCTTCCTTGCTCATGATTCGTCAATGCACCGCTAACAGGAGACAACAGCGTAAAAGAAGATCGCTCAAGACATCGCGATAACAATATGACAGGCCCTATAATTACTAGAGCTGACTAAATTTTGGTTCGAAATTTTCAATTATATTACACAACATTACACATCACAACTCTTGAAAGAACTATTCCAAAACGACTGAGAACCCATTACGATTTCAATATTATTTGTTAAATGTAAAATCAATTGACTTACTGAGCAAGCAGGCTTTAAGTCCATTAAGCAATGGAGGAACACATTTAAACAGCCTGAACTATTCCGGACAAGGATTATCGCAGAACAAAGCACCTGATAATTATGCACTGGTCTTCTCCATATCTCCGCATGTTGTGGTAAGAGTTGTCGCCGACAGCGAAGATATGCGGAGGCAGTTCGCCGATCTTTTTGTCCTTGTATTGCTGGATGTACTCGGACGTGTAGATCGGCAGGATCTGATAGGGGTTGATAGCGACCAATATCGACCCCGTGTACGTCTGCACATCAAAATTAAAAATTGAATATTGAAGGCGGTGTAAAAAAGCTGTTTATGGGAGACCCGTCGCAAAGCTACGGAACGTTACCTGCCGTATAGGATCACAAAGTGCGCGCTCCGTCTTAACCCCAGCCAGACAGGCCAATAGTCGATTTACCTACCCCGAAGGGATGGAAAGCTGAGTTGACATGGGTGGTTGATAAATCATCTGGATATACAAGCAGCACCAAAGTTAACTCAGCTTTTCATCCCTCCGGGGTAGGCGGAACGCGTATCGACCTGTATGGCTGAAGTTATGATGGGGCGCTTTCACCTGTGTCGGATGGCAGGTAACACTGTGTGATCGCATACGGCAGACGACGCTCTGTAACCATTAACCATTTAACCATTCAGCCATCTAAACCTAACTATCGACTAATTTATACCCACAGTATCGGTAATGAAAATGCAATTAATTAGTCGAAATGTAGTCAACGTGTAGCTCAAGTCCAACTTTAAAAACGCCAAAAATATACTTCACAAAATCCACTAACATAGATGAGTCCGTCGAAGTATCGGATGAAGAGGTTGTGCAGAATTCCCGCCTCGTTCAGATCGCCCAAATGAATCATGTCCTCGACACCATCCTTCGACGTCGGGTGCATCGGACGCAGCTTGGTACCAGCCTTCACCCAGCATTCCTGCGGTGCATTAGACAACGACCATCATTAACCACGTTATCAGACTGTTCGTTGTTCAGAACCACTGATCGGTGTTGCTCCCAGATAAACCATAAGTAAGCAATGGCAACTTTTGGCTCGGAGCGGGGTTCAACCCCTCAATTTTCCTTTCCCCTTGGGAACCATGGACCTTGGCTTCCCCCTTGGCCTTAAGCATTTGGCAATGGCCTGGCCTCAGTCGCAGTGCTTTGGCTTTGTTAATGTTGACACCATAAAACTTCTAGCTTAAGCCTACGATGTTACGGTCACTTTCATAGTTTTACCTTTGACCTCGGTCTTAGCCTTGGCCTTGAACAACTGGCTTCGGCCTCGTGCTTCTGGCCTCGTCCTCACAGTTTTGGCCTTGGCCTCGTCTTTGGTCTCGAGAGTTTGGCCTCGTATAATAACATTGCTAAGAACTAGCCTGGTTGTCGTCGTCTATAAGGCAGATGTTGTCGCCGTCGACAGACTTGACTCGTGCGCCGATCGCCACGTCAAATTCACCGTTCGTAGACGGATCGATCCACACACAGTCACCCTATACGCACAAAAAGAAACACATGGCCGCTGTAGCTCATCAGCCTCACAAAACTGCAAAAATTAGCGATTAATTGATAGATCAAAATACAATGTCAAATAAATTACTCGATTATATGTTTTAATAAATTAAAATTCGACTACAATTTTGAACTTCTTAACAGCCTAAAATGACTGACAATCAACGTTTGTAATCTAATTTTATTGGCATAAAGCATGGCATCAAGATATGATTTTTACTCCTCCGCCCAAAGTTCCTAACGTAGCGAAGAGGAATATATAAGATCAGTGTAATATTGAAGACAGACCAACCAACCGACGACCGACCTCTGTTCCTGGAAGAGCCTTCCTGGAAGAACTTCAAACGGTCATATCTCCATAACGGTACTAGATAGACGCATGGTTGCTATGGACCACTGATAGTCGACCCCCGGGAGTCGAATGGTCACGTGACCGATGACGTCACGTGACCCCAAAAGGTCAAAGTCGTGACCCCATTAACTTTGAGGCGCCATATCTCCGTAATTGTGCCAGATAGACGCATGCGTTGAGGTATAACAAGACAAATGGCAACTAGCGTCATCGACCATTATTGAAATTTTTCCTCTCAGTTCCTAAAATCGGGCAATATTTTATGAACTTCGGGGAGGCAATTTACAATAACGACCTCAACGCCAGTCACTATTAGTATAATATTTAACGGGTCTCAATTAGACGCCGGGTTTATAATACAAGCCGAAAGGAACAAAAAAGCTCTTAAAAGAATACAAAAGAAAATGATGCGCGCGAGGAGTACATTAGATTGGTCACAATCTAATAATATTTCTTCTTACTTATACAGTGTTAGTTTAGGCCTAACAGTCTGCACTTTGTAAGCTTTGACTACACAGTTTGTGTAATTCGTCATCATCGTCACTTTTCGACTTTGCATTGGTTTGCAAAAGATAACAACCACCAGTAACCTATAGTTAAATTTTGCAGTCTTTCTTGACTACAACAAGTAATATGAGCAAAGCTCACGAAACGCGCGACAGCCTAGCAGTTCCTGTTCGCAGGTTGTCTTGGTCTATCTCCATACTTCATCGCAATTCACTCTTTAAATCTGCGCCGCAGCCACAAATTGCAAAGAAACACTAAAAGCCCCTATTTTAGGGTTCAAGGTCATTCAAGGTCATCGATGTTGACACCACTGAATAGCTTGTCACTATTGTTTGTTATAATAAGCAGCAGGTCTGTGCCTATCAGTATCTGCAACTGTTTTCACGATACACGAGCCAATAGCAGTAAAATAACCACTTTTAGAGGGTAGCCATATTTGACGCCCGCCTGCGCAGGCCTCCTTGAATCTAGGGGGTCAGAACTTAAACTGCTAAAATCTACGTTCGATGCTGAAAATTTGTCTTGGTCTATCTCCAGCGGTTTGGTCGCAATTCAGTGTTGAAATGTGCGCTGCAGCCAAAAATTGCGAAAACTTTAGCAAAACCCCTCTTTTCGGGCTTCAAGGTCGTTCAAGGTCATTGATGTTAATAAATCTAAAAATCCCATAACCAGTGCTTGTTGTGGTATGCAGCAAGTCTGTACCTACATGTATCTGCAATCGTTTTCACACTATAAAGCCAATAGCGGCAAAATAACGTATTTTTAAGGGTGGTGCCTCTATTTGACGCCCTCGTTTGAGGGAAACCCCCTCACCAAGGGCACGAAATTTTGTCACTAAAAACTAGAGTCCCTATAAGTCAGCGACAGTAAAGATTTTGTGATGCTAGCTTACACCGTTTTGATAAGACTCAAGGGTGTGACAGACAAACAGACAAACGGACGCCAAGGCCATATGGCTAACACGCGAAGCATAGCTGTCTCGTGTAAAAATTAATCAAAATTAATCAAATAATTTAGATTAATGTTCCAATTAATTTCGATTAATGTTTAGACATAAATTGACTAGAAATTTAAATCAGAACCAGCCCAAATTATTATAATTTAAGAGACAGAAAGGACTATAGGCAGTTTTCAGACAGGACTCCCATGTCACTGATTGTAAAATTTTATCACACATATGCCGATTTTAAAAAAAAAGTAAATCCCATTCACTTGTGTGCAATATTGTGGCGCCATCACAAATTGTTTTGCATTCGATATTACATCCTGCGTGGAATGGAAAAGAGTTCCGTGAGAAAAAGTCAGTAGAGCAGGTTATGCAGAATTTAATGGTTTAGTCAGACAGCAGGCATAGCTAGGCGTCAATGACGTGGCGTGCTATATGATATGGTTCACTGACCCCCATGAGTCTGTCTGTTCACACACGCTGTCCATTAAACAGCCATACAGCTGCATGGCTAAGTTATTGTTCACCGTATGGCGCCTGCTAGGCCTATATTGCCTACTTATCCCATGAAAGTCGCCTGTCATTCGCTAGGCAGAAACCACCCACCCGCCCGCAAAATGCTTCTGAGTCATCGAATGTCATGCAGACGCACACAATGACAAAAAACCCGGTTGCTGCTAGAGTGGGCCGACCGTACCGCCTATATCCGAAGGCCAGCGTCCGACTTCCGGTTGTGGAAAAAAGTGATTTCCCAGAGCGACTACAGTCCCACATATCCTATGGTGATGTTGCTATATCGAACGCTACAATCGCGCCATGATGCAATACAATAATTCGAATGCAGAAACTTTGCATTCAAAATTGCGGCCAAACCACTGCAGATAGCCATAGTTACTATTGACAGCCTGTACGAACTCGTTCAATCAATCAATCAATCAATCGGTATTGCCTTAGTAACAAAGCCAATTCAAGGTTAGACAGATAACAGAAAAGTTCAGACGATGATGTTATCGTTATTGCCTTATCCATCGCCGACCCGTACGACGTACAGCTTAGCCACAATACATGCGCTACATGCAGACAGACAGACGGATCGACCTAACCGTCAGCCAGAAACAGTTTAAATACTTGAAAATGTTTATTGGGATGATACGTGTAGGCAGCTATGACCAGTGGCGTCGTCGCAAGGGGAAAGGCCATAAATTCTGGGCTGTCATGAAATTGTCGAATTGACGAAAAATATTCGTCAAGAATGCAAAATCTGAAGCAAAAAATTTTTAAAAAAACATTTTGGAGAAATTTGGGAAAAATGGAACGCTGAGCACCAATAATCGCTCCCCTGCTGGAAATTTGCAATTTCTGTCGGAAAATGGCAACTTTCTGTCCGATACTTTTTCTAACCCACGACACCGCTAATGTCACGTAGGGCATGCAAACGTATCCGAAATTTCGTTGTGTGGGCACACATAACCCTCTAAATATGTGTCAATAATGGCGTAAAGGAAAAAAAACAGAAGACGTTAGCGATTTTTTTCTGCGAAAGTCCTAATAAGTGGCACTGGTCCGTCAGTCGTCCGTCTGTATTGTCGCGTGATTCCGAAACAAAAAGTTCGTTCTCAGACGAACCTTGAAAAAATATAAACACTTTAAAACAGCTTAATTACAATATATGGTGTAAGGCCGCAATACAGCGCACGATGGGACTCGCCTAACCTTTATTCAGCTGGCTACGTCCCCCCACAAACACTGAACGAAGCGTAAGAAGATAGTCACGCAAGGTGTCCATTCAACAGCGTGCGTATCGTAATAGGTTTGTCCGTCGACCGGTTTTATGCACCCGCGCTCGCTATATATAGGAGCAGACTTGTAACAAGTCCAGCAACAGCCAAGTTCAAGTCCAAGTCCAAGTCCACCTTAAGCCGGCATGTCCAAGTCCTCTTCAAAAAAGGCAAGTCCAAGTCCAAGTCCAAGTCCAGTAGGAAAAAATGAACTTGCAAGCAGTTTTATCCCATTCCAATATTATTTCTCTTGCTGTTATTGAGTAAAACACTATCGTACACAAAAAAGAACTAATCCTTAAATATTGTTAGCAATTTTAATTGATGACATTAATTTGGCCATCCTTGATAATTCTACACAGTTCAACATCTAAACTTGTTCACACAATGTTGCACTTCAAAAATACCAGTTCAGACAGAAGTTTGTCGGACATTCTTGCTCTGTTCGGGCGTAGCACAATGCCCCCATGGCTGAAAACCCTTTCCACTGGTGCACTTGAAGACCCGAAAATCTGTTCAGGAGGGAGGCCAGAAGAGCTTCAACAACAGGTTTACAGTACTTGGCACATCTCTGCCATTGCTGCAGATGTGAACGCAATGAAAGTACTGCTGGCAAGACACAAGAAATAGTAATGGCTTAGTCACCTTGCGCTATGTTGGTTGCCTCCAAAAATGGTTCTAGAATTTCACAGAGTTCAGATAACTGGGCCCATTCTCGTGATGTCAAAATAATGTTCTTGTATCCTCTAGCCTCCAGAACAGTTGTCAATTTCTTCTGTTCAAGAGCAACAACTGCCTGAAGTTGACGTAATGTGGAGTTTCATCTAGTACAGGCTGCCGCAGGAATCCCATTGTTCTTCCTAAATGCCTGCTCAAATTCATCGCGGAAGATCTGACTCTGGTGTACAAATGAGGTCAACTTACAAGCTTTAGCGATAGCACTTGAGAGACATTTTGTATCCTTGAGCCCATCAGACACTGTAAGATGCAGACTGTGGCAAAACAAGAAAGTCGTTCGTTCTTTGCAGTAGCATATATAATATTGTTCACAGATCCCATCTCAGTATTAAGCAATTACTCCCAGCGCTCTCTGGATCATCTACATCAACTGTTTCTTCAATGTCATGTTCACCCATTTGATCAGCAGCAGTAGCAGTATCGATCTTGTAGGTACAAGGACTTTAAAAAAGGACTTGCTGGCAGAGCCTCCAAGTCCAAGTCCAAGTCCAAGTCCATAGCTTTCAAGTCCAAGTCCAAGTCAGAGTCCTTAGAGCCCAAGTCCAAGTCAGAGTCCTTAGAGCCCAAGTCCAAGTCCAGCAAAAACGGACTTAAGTCCGGACTCGAGTCCAAGTCCGGACTCGAGTACTACAAGTCTGCTTCAATTACAAATTACATGCTAATCTTGTTTTCCAATTAGTATTATTAAATGATGAATACATTCATAGGTTAAAAAACTAGCAGCAGTACACTAGTAATGTGGTCACTATTCATTATCAAACCAAAAAACACCAGGAGCAAGCAGCAACACACCAATTACCTGTTAAGACCAACTACCACTATTTACAAACACAACTTATATTTAGTAATGTAAGTTATATCATGTAAATCATACGAAGGTCTATATCACTTTAAAGGCCTAGGAAAAGAGCAATTATAGAAATGTTCTGTGACTTGACAACGATCGGCGATGCAGACTGTTTAGTGTTCATCCCACGATTAGTGAAATGGAAGGTCTACTATGTACAGTTTACACCAGTTACAAAAACAACTTGTGCAAAAAACAGTTATACAAATTACGTAATTTGTGACGTTTGGGGGGCCTGCCTGTAGAATATAGAAAGTTAAAACAAGTGTAGTTAAGTGTAGTTAAGTAAATAAGAAAGATCGACATGGTGCTTAATATAAAACTAAAAGATGTTACCACTTGAAACTTTCATGTAATTGAAAAATGTAATGTAATTTGAAATTACAAATTGCATGATCATGTAATTGAATTACCAATTACAAATTACATTAAAACCAAATCTAATTGAATTACAAATTACAATTGTATTAGGTCTGTCGACAGACATCTATCTTTGACACATAGATCTGTCAAAGCGTTAATTTTTTAAATGCCTTAACACACTGCGTTAATTTTTTTAACGCATTAATTAATGCGTTATTAACGCACCCAGACCCGTCGAGAGGGAGAGTAGAGGGTAAGTTACCTCGAGCCCTGTGACATTTGGGGGGCCCACCTGTAGAATATAGCCTGTAGAATATAGAAAGTTAAAACACATTTTAAACGTATAATCAACAATAAGTGCCGCTATAGCTAGCATAGAAATCTATTAGCCTGTCGTCAAAATAATTATTTATTTACAGTAGCGACAGAACAGCAACTACAGTTTAGTTACCTGAATTCATTAGACTGTCAAATAACAGCAGTTTAACGGAATATTGAAACTTTTGCTTTACAAAATTTAGTAAATTAACATAAATTTAGGTATGTGCATTAATTATTCTAATGTGCATTAATTTATTAACGCTGTGCGTTAATTTATTAATGCATTAATTTATGCGTTAATTTGACAGGTCTAGTAAGTGAATTACGTAATTGAATTACACGTAATTTCATTACAGCCCAGCTCTGGCCAGCTGTAGTATGTTAATCATTTGACAAGTAGCCAAAACATTCACAAAGTGAACTAGCACAGTGCAGCAACACCACCACCAACCACCAGCAACATCATTAGGGCCCACAGTTTTCCGTGGAAAATTTTGCCAAATTCGGTGGGCTAGTTTGCAAAATTCCACGGCTCATCACGGCAAAATCGTTCAAATTCCGTTGCACACCATGGCCTTCCTTTTGTGAGTAAACTGGGCTCTCAGTTATAGAAGGCTGGCATGGTGCTGTATCATGCCTGAAACATAGGAAGAAAGTTATCAATCTTTTTTTCTTTTCAAAGTGCAATCTGTCAAGTCGCATCAGGTTTATTTTTTATGTGTGCCATATTGCGATAGCATATATATATATATATATGTAGGGCCTATATTGCGATAGCTATATGTAGGGCCTATTGCTCTCTGATATAATTCGTCTAATAATTACATCATCAAGCTAATGATCACTGCTCATTTGTCAAGTTCTGCAGTTCCGCGGTAATATCAAAATCCTACGAAAAAGGGCAAATTCCGTGGCTCAGCTCGCAATTCCGCAGCCAGCGGAAAACTGTGGACCCATCATCATCATTATCATCAACATCACATCAGAACTGACAGTGTCAGTGGCCTGACATTGTGGGGGGGTAGGAATTTGCAATTTTCCGACATGACAGACACTGCAGATTACAGATGAAATTCTGGACAGTTGTGAATTTCCAACAGGAGAGATTACACGTTAATTTTTCCCTATTTTTTCCCAAAATGAGGGTTTTCAGCCCAAATAGTAGCATTTTTCGATGAAAATTTTCAAACAACTTTCTGACCAAAAGTTGAGCAGGGGCAATTGGCTCACCTTTCCTGCCCCCCTCCCAGCCACGACACCACAGAGAACTGTCCTTACTACTACCTGCTGACAGAACTCTTTGACCGTTCGTCCTCCGTCCACAAAACTGGCATAGAAGTCGGCCTCCTTCTGTAGCTGACCCGACACCAGTAACCTACAGTACAGCAGCAGCAGCTGAAACTGAACTTCATCTGCAAAATTTGACCAGACTCATCATCATCATCATTTCTGGCAAGCACCACTAAGAGTGTGTAGTGCCGAACGTAGACATCAATCTCCAGAGTGGACGGTTCTGAGCCAGGTCAACTGCGTCGTCCATATCGAGGTTGCTGGATTTCAGATCCTGCTGAATGGTTTTCATCCATGTAATACGAGGACGTCCCAGTGGTCTCCTCCAGTTTCCTGCGGGGGAAGCTGTTTTGCAGCTGTTTCATCAGGCATTCGTGCCATGTGTCCGAACAGGGACAGGCGCCTTGACTGGACTATGGCTGAGAGATGGGGTTGCTTGGTTGACTTTCTGACTTCGGACTCAGATCTATCAAAAATATTGCTACACTTACAGTAACTGATTTTTTATAATCCAGGTCAAACTAGAAAAGCTATCCAACCGTTCAAGCTCAGAATTGTCATATGGGTTAACCTACACCTGCCCTGGCGAACACTCGTACTAGTTTTGGTTACACAGCACATTTTCGCTGTTGTGCTAGGAGCTTGTGTGGAAGAGATGAATGGACAAACAGGTAGACAGCCAAGACCCACAATGTACAAACAACACCGTCTCTAATGATCATTTAAACTGTTCACAGGTCAGTATGATTGTCAACTCCGGGTCTGTGATATGACTAATATAATAATAATAATAATAATAATAATAAAGCGGATTTATACACGGCGCCAAAAAGCAGAAGTCACTAGGCGCCGCAGTTTCAATCAGTCAAACAAATGTGTCTTTAGTTGCGCTTTGAACTGTTCGCGGTCCTCTACGGCCCGCAGTGCAGCCGGCAAACTGTTCCAGACTCGTGGGCCGGTGACGGCGAATGATCTGTCACCGAGCCATGTCCTTGTCTTCGGTACAGTACAAGTGACAGAGGCGGCTGAACGTAGTCGGCGAGTGTCGTCGCTGACCAAGTTGCAATCGTCGACCAGGTATGGAGGTGCCAAATTGTTCAATGCCTTAAACACCAGTGTGGCTATCTTGAACTCGACACGGCGTCGCACCGGCAGCCAGTGTAATTCACGAATATGACTAATATTATACAAGAGGAAAACAAAAGCATCGATTTTTTTTGTGTACTTAATATATAAAGACGTAAAACAAAACAAATAACGACGAATGAACAACAAGATCGACAGAACCAAACACGTCTGCCTGCTACGTGCGCGACCGGCAGACTGACTCTGCTGGGCCTACACACGTGCAACCACAGCAGCAACTAAAAATAGACCTAGCACGTGCTTGCTACTCAAGCGTGACAATAATAGATTTCAGTGAGTGAGTGAGTAGGGTTTAACGTCCCACCCGACACAGCATAGGTCATAGGTCATAGGCGGTAAGCGTGGTGTAGTGGTAACGCGTCTGATCCGATCAGCGAAGTTACTGTACGCCGGG
>Ga0209367_1009513_pt1 | contig 13163 bp, 6 predicted proteins | sample WorMetLIZISLAND2_FD_187412 | JGI IMG/M metagenome (GOLD analysis project Ga0209367, IMG submission 187412) | Marine gutless worms symbiont microbial communities from Max Planck institute for Marine Microbiology, Germany - Olavius geniculatus... ... | reverse complement strand
ACTGTCATCCGTATTAGGAGCGGACATGCCTGGCCATTCTGGTGCCAGTGGATTCAGCGGAATGTTATTATTAACTGGGCCAAACTGCACCTCAGTATCAAAGCCAGCAGCATCGGCTTCACATTCAGCTACTTCTGCTTCAATGTCTAACTGCTCCTTCGCATGTTTAATTCTCTGTTCTTCAACTTCTAATTCATGTTTCTTTCTAAGAAACTCTGCCTTCAGCTTCAGTTTAGCAGCTCGGGCCTTAGACGACGTAGAAGAGCCACTAACCTGACTCGCCGAGTCACGCGGTTGGATTTCATCACCGTTGTCACTCATGATGACATCTGTACCGGTAGCTGTGTCGGTAGTCGGATCGTTGTTGATGCTGGTCGGTGAACTGCTTGAGTTGTCGGACCGTTGTAGAACACTGAAGTCGATAGTCGGTGTACAGTTCGAATCGTAGCACCGTCGAGAATCGAGATGTTAGCCGTTGATGAACTGATGTGAAAGTCAATCGTTTCAGCAAACGTCTTTATTATCATCTGGCATCATCGACACCAGTGACATCATAGACAGACACTTCGTTCATCATAGACACCATAAACACCATGGACATCATAGACACCGTTAACACCATGAGCACCGTTCATCCTAAGCACAATGTAAGGCACAATGTGAACAGGACCTAATATCAATCAACCAACCGATAAAATCAGTCAACTAATCGTACGATCAATAAAATCGAATCAATCAATGGAGTCGAACAATCAGTCAATCAAATGGTCTATCAAACAGTCAAATCAATGAATGAAATCGATGAATCAATCAACTGAACTATCGAATCGATAATCAAACAGTTTGTAACCTAAATGCATACTCACAACGTTGGCTATCTTGGCCATATTAATCTACTGGACGTAAATTTTTTTATTTGCACATGTTAATCAAAACAATAACAAAATGCCTGGGATTTCACGAAAGTAAGTAAGTAAAAACTTTCTGTTCATAACAAAACATATCGACAAGTAAGTAAGTAAATTCTCTGTCCGCAACACAGTACTTTAGATGCCTTGCAGTTTTTCTTACCAGTTGACTGCTTTGTCAAATCTTGGGAAAAAATTTGCATGCCGCATGCAAGCGCATGACCATGAAATGCCGTTTCAAACGTGAGACAGCCTCAACACAAACAGGCAACAGTGCTAATCTCTGTGTCCATTCTGTACACTAAACGTCGATAAATACCAGTAATATGATACATCTTGTTAATTTCTGTATGAAATATGTGTTCCATTTCTGTAACAAACAACACAAAGATCTCACTGGGGCACCAAGATCACCTCTTTTTCTCAGGAAAACTTTGTGATACACGAATGTCTGCGACTGTTGTTCAAACACGGCATTGTTTGATTCCAAATTAACCAGAGAACAGCGGGAATCAGTTATGTACTGCTGAAATTTTCCTAATCAAATAGCCACTAATATAAGTGATGATATTTTCATCTGTTACGCGTAACTGCAGGTCTTGCACATCAAAATCTTCTGGTAGTATTTGCAGTTGCTTTTGTGTGGTTTGTTTCTCAGAATCACATGACATATCTAACAGTACAGTAGGATTGGACGGGTTTGGTGTTTCCTTCTTACAAGTAAGGTCTGCCACAGATCGTAAAAAGAACGGCTCGTATCGACTCAGACGTCTATAAAAACTAGACGCCACAAGTAGGTCAAGCCATACAAAACAATGAGTCACCAATTGGGCGAACACACTGGGGCTGTTCGACGCACTTGTAAGTAAGACACGGAAACAAAACTGAAGTGTTTTAATGCTGTTTTACATTAGTTGCACTCAGCCTATGTTGAACTGAGCTCAGCGCAAGTACTGTTGTACTTCCCTGACCAACAACAGCGGATTCATCAGTGCTTCTACCAGTGTAAATGTCAAATTGGTAGACATATGTACCCAGTAACAGAATCTGTTCTGACCCACGTTTTATAACTGCACTTCGTTCGATGGTATCTGCGTAATGTATTATGACTCAAAGACTCATCTGTTCTCAGACAACACCGCCATCGACTAACTGCTATCACCCGTGCCTACGATTCAAACGTCTGTTTTGAGATATTATGGCACGCTACAAATGCAGACTACTTACTTATTTATATTGTGCTACGTTTGCATTTGTAGATGGCGAGACAGTGATCTGGCAGATCTGCTGACCTGCATGTAGCACTAGTACAACTCTTTGGCACACACGAAGACAGGAAATTTTGAAAGCAAAACATTCGGTAAGCATGCCATTTGATATTTTTTGCTATTTTTAAACTTAGATGTAACATAGAAGTTCACAAATAGCCAAAAATATTGTATTGCGGCTGTTAGTGCATGATTTTGTAGAAACTATAGTAATGATGAACAATTATTGTTTTGATTTCAGACATACCCATAATTATAGTTTATTATTGATTTCAGCAAATTTATTGCAAAGTTAAAAAAAATTGCCGGATATCCGTGCAGTGGCCCCACCGTGGTCAGCCACCTTATCGTGATGGTGGGGCTTTGCACCGATGACCCAAAAGATTTCTGAAATCTGGAGGGTAGGAGCTAACTAAGAACTGACCAAACCCATGAGAGCAGATTTGCTGCACGTTACCAGTGCTTTTGTGCTGGTTTCGGCTTCACAGCTGACTACGGCTTTACAGCCGTCTATTTACGGCTTCACAGCCATCTACGGCTTTATAGCCGTTACCTGTAACCTTGTGATTACATTCGGGGACGTGCATTGGACCGAACTGATACAGCCTCAGCGCTGGGCAGGTGTAAGAGCCTGCCCACCCCGGAGGTAAGGTAAGGTAAGGTCTGTACAGTGGCACAGAGAAGGGAGGACAGGGGACCAGCTCCCAATCTCAGTTTTTTTTTGTAAAAAATAGATATGCGTAGCTGCTGTGTCTGTGAAGTGTACTGTGCTATAGAGATGGTTTGCTGTTTGCAGGAGCTACAGACTGAGAGAAATGCCAAGCTGATGAACAATACAGTAGACTGACAGGTGCCAAAAGTCGACAGTCGAATGCGTGAAGCGTTGTTGCTGGCTGGCGTGTGAAGAAAATGTTTTTAGTTATGACACACGACACTATCTGGTATGATAAGTGACACCACAAACTCAGATCTGGTTATGGACATTTTCAGTGACAGAACAGTTTTCTGTTGTTCCATGACTGTTAAGTGGATATTTTGTCCAATGCGACCACTACTGGAATATACCTAAACTAGCTGAAAGATACTACATCCGTATAATGCTCAATGAAATCGTTGTGCAAGTTTATTGGAAGTGCGACTGTCTAGGGTCCACATTTAGAAGCATGTTCACATTAGGGTAACATTGGCATTATGGTCTCTGTAAGAGTTTGTTATTAACTGCTTTTAACTTAATTTTAACCACGTATGGCACTGAATAGCCTATTTTGTGCTGATGTGCCATTAAGAAACTACTCACTCACTCACATTAGCAGCCACAAAATCTTTTTCTGAAAAAATGTCTGGATCGAGTGATATTGTGTCTGTCTTGCAAAATCCACTGAATGTGTTGGCATAGGCTGTACTGAAAAACTCAGCAATCTGATATTCAGTGACAGGCCTGGCATGATGTCTGTTCAACCAGCATTGAACCTCCTTTTTGTAGAAGTTCTTCAAGCTCTTAGAAAAAAGAAACATCCAGAGCTTGCATTCAGTGTGTGCAGTGTGACGGTAGTGCAGTCATAACCACATTGGCAGTCCTGCACACAATCAACAAAACTGGCAACTCTTTACCCATTTCACCACAGTGGGTATACACTATGACATTTGAAACAATTGAGTCCATCTGACACAGAGGAAACTTGCCACAGTTCGGCACCTAATTCACCAGAACCGATGACGTCGTCCATCACACTACATAAGTCAGATGGTAGCTCACAGATCCACATCTTTGAGGACCCAGCAGTTGTCCGAATGTGTTCCTGTACACATGTGATGTTGCTAGTGAAAATATAGCATTACATCACCTGATAGTCCAACTACGAATTCTTTGAGCAAGTTGCTTAAGTGGTAGTGAGTGCTTACTTTTAATGCACATGCCACATTCCTGCCAATGGGCCAGTAGCTGTGTTAAATACTTGGCATAGTACACTGGGTAGTGCATGTTCAGTGTCGTCGCATAAGAAAAAGCTACAGGAAAATTCTGTACAAAATTTGAAATGCACTCTGCCAAATATGGCACACTGCGAGAAAGCAGTGTCAGCAATTTCCTGAAAGTAAAGGTATGTTTCCCATATCAGTTCAGTGTTATCACCAATGATTGTGTCAGTGTCATACAAAAATGGCAATATATGCAAAAAGCATAATTTTTCAGAAACAGCACCTGGTATTGTACCTTCACCTATTATGCCGGTGAAGGCAACTGGTTGTGGGGTATACTGCTCCTTCCCATATTCTAATGGGAGTGACTGTGGCTGTTTGTTGATGCAGCGTCAGAATCTCGTATAGTTGTACGTCATCTTGTTGCCAGTGGCGTCTGTGTAATTTCTTATGATGTTATTCTGATATGTTTGCATTTGTAGATGGCGAGAAAGTTAATGATCTGCTGAATTGAATGTAGCACCGGTACAACTCGTTTGAACACATGCAGGAGGAGAGGAAATTTTGACAGCATCGCTTTCAGCTGTCGTTTCAGTAAGCACACTGTTTGGTGGTTTTGTAATTTTTAAACTTTCATATAATATTGTATTGCGACTCTTAGTTCCTGATTTAGTAGAAACTGTAGTAGTGAAAAATCTTGTTGGTTTCAATGACAATTGCAATTTAGTCTGGATTTCAGCTAAATTTATTTCAAAGTTTAAAAAATTCTGTGAAATGTATCGTGCTCTACACCAGCGGCATCGTGCGTTAAAAAGTAGGTGGGGCAGGTTTTCGACAGAGGAAATTATGAATGGTCAAGATTTCAATTTTGACCCTGTATTTTTTCCAAGTGGGCATTTTTTCAGCCCTAAATTTTGCACTTTTGTAAGAAATTGTTTGACAAGAAGAAGATTTCTGGACAATTTTCTGATAGCTCATAATTTAGGGTAGGGGCAATTGTACCCCTACTCTTACCCTCCCCCCTCTCCCCGAGCATGATGCCAGTGCTATAGACAATGTTTGGTGTTTGCAGGAGCTGCAGAGAGAAATACCAAGCTGATGAACAATACAGTATACTGACAGGTGCCAAAAGTCGACAGTCGAATGCGTGAAGCGTTGTTGCTGGCTGGCGTGTGTCAGACATGAAGCAGAAACAGGTGTGACACAGCTGACTGCTGGGCTGTTGTTAGACTCTGAGCACTCAGATGTCAGACTCACTCTACTGACGCACAATGACTGTCTGTGTCAGTCTGCTGTAGTCCTACTGACAGCACGCTGAACGCACCATCTTATCAGACCGCTGCTACCGATAGAACTCTATAATACAATGTGTGTCAACTGTGTTTATGATCTACAATTTCTGAGCTTGCGGTTACAGTTGGGGAATAAGTAGGGTTGAACTGTAGATCGTTAAGCCTGCGTAAGGCCTCAAACAGTTTCTGTGCTTCAGTTTCAATCTGGGGAAAATCAGAAAAGTAAGAGCAAGGTGGAATTTTTACCTCCGCCAAGGAGGTAACGTTTTTGCGAGACTTACTTTGAAATTTACATTGCTTTCAATGGGGCATAAGGCAAATCGCTGCCAAATCGAATATGGTGATGCCACCTGGCGAACAACATGGCGTTGAATCAAGGTTTTTTAGGTCAAATAGAACTAGGTCAATGTAGAAAATGCAGCTATAGTTTTAAACGCACTCCAAATTTCCGCTTGTTTATTTTCGTCGAACAACCTGTCGAATCAATATGCTTGGCGAAGGTCTGCGGTCTCTGACTGCTAATTCTAGTTTGTTTGTTTGTCTGTCTGTCTGTGTGTTAGCAAGATTACTATTGGCTCTATATAGAGTGAAGACGGTTGCAGAATAGCAGATAGGTATAGACTTGCTGCATATCATAACAAGCACTGGTGATGGGCTTTTTGGATATGTCAACATCGATGACCTTGAACGACCTTGAACCCCAAAAGAGGAGATTTTAGTATTTTTGACAATTTTTGGCTGCAACACTGACTTCAAAAGTGAATTGGATCGAAATGGATCTAAATGTCACTATCTCCAAAAAGGGTAACAGATATGGACTTCAAATTTGACATGCATGTTTACATAAACAATGCGGACATGATCCTTCAAAAATTTTAAGAAAAGAAAACGTGGCCACTGGCCAGGGTCACGTTACTTTTATTGTTGGTTTACTTTATCTGTGAACCAGTTAAAGTTTGCCATCAAACAGGGTTAAAAATAGTGTGTTTTCTGACACAAAATTTGCAGTATAAAATAGCGAGTGTGTAGTGGGAATTTTTCTTGTGTGCTCATAGCATTTTTAGCAAAAAAGTAGTCAAATATGAACGATTTAAGTGGAAAAGTGGTAACCTAGTTAGTTGAAAAAAATTATTGCATTTTTGGTTCAAAGTACTGCAAAATACTGAAGAAAATCTCGGGGAAAATCATTAAAATTGTCACCATCAGATGTCGTCTTTTAAGGCAAAAATTTCGGCTGGGGCTTCGCTGAGAAAGCCAAATCATCATTCAAATGATTACGAAAGAAAGAAGAAGAATGTTTTTTTTGTTAAAAAACCGGGTGTAGAACACATAGGCCATTGAAAAATTCTATACAAATGGCGGGCTGGGTGGAGGGGGCATGCGTTATCTTGCTTCCGGGCGACGACGACGAAGTTACGCCACTGGTGATGTCAGAGCTGTGATGCCTATGCTACTGTCAGTGCAAACACAGCATTGCAACAGTACTAACAGTAAACTAACACAAAACGATGCATCTCTAACAAACATACCCGGTATATAGGCTACTGGCAGACATACAGCGGACATTGCCAATTTGCGACAAATTTCTGACAACCAAGCTTAGTTGCAAATTTCTGGAAAAGACAATGGGTGCTCAAAATTTCAATTTTGTCCCTAAATTTCAGCAAAATGCGGTTCTTGACCCAAATTTCGCACTTTTGGATGACTATTTTGTGACAAAAAGAAATTTTCCAACAATTTTCCAATAGCACAAAATTTAGGGGGATGATGTCAGGCTATGATGCCACTGCATACGTGCGAGTACACACAGTATAAGAATGAAACATGCAGTCAAATGAACAAAAATAATTAGCTGCAAAACTTGCAAAACTGAGGTCGTGATTAGTAGACCAAAATTCAGCGAAGTTTCACCCAGCGCGAGAGGAATCGCAATACAAAATGTACTCGTCCGATTTTGAATATCTTCATCCCTTTCGGAGGTATTCGCCGCCGAACTTCGAAGTCGTCCGAAATTGGGCCAAATTTTGCATGTTTTTCGATCCTAAAATTTTTTCGGGTTGGGCCCCCGAAATTTTAGACCAGCATTATAAAACTCGGCCTAGTGCTGACTACCGTGCAAAATTTCGCGCCGGTTGGCCGACGCGTCTCAGAAAGATAACTTTTACTGATATACAAAAATAAAAAAGTTTTAGTGTATTATTAAGGCTCAAAAATTTTGACCGCCCGCCGTATTTGCATAAAGTCGTTATTGACTCAAGTGCTCTTATTTGCAGCTAAGACAAATTTAGGCTCTCGCATATTCTCATATGCAAATAAAAAATTCACGAACGTATGTGTTAGGGCTTTTACAAATTCAGATGCCACGGGGCTCTGCTTTTGTAAATCCAACTACAGACCGAAAAATTGTTATGAAACAGCGAGCCTGATTTTCCGCATTTTGCGTTAGCATTTCAAGTCGCTTCAGTTTAAAGCTCTATGATGTCATAAATTACAGTAATGTCACATTTTCAACACGCCCAAAAGAGTACACAAGAAAAGCGTGTTTTACTGATGTACAAACAATAACAAAATTTTTGGTCTAATAAATTGAGGCTCAAAACCTTTTGCCCGCCCATCGTACAGTACTAAGCAGCACGACACAATCTGTTTTACACAGAATCTCACTGGCAAGTCTTGAGTCAACAGTAGCAACTGTGTCAATAATCAATTGTCCACGGATTGTTTGTTCTCTGTCTCAATCTTGCCTGGCAAAGATATGGACGTATCCCAGTTTAACAGAACATCTGTTGAAATGCCTTACTACATATTGTTTGTATTTCTAATATTTACCACATGAACCACAGCAAAACTGTCTAAAGTCTGAGTGTTTCAGCTGATGACGTTTCATATTGCTTGCTGTAAAGAAACTCATTGGACATTCACTGCAAACATACAGCTTCACACCTTCATGACGAAGTGAATGCTTCATAAGGTCACCACTGCGGCTGAATTTCTTCTGACAAATGTGACATGTGAACCAAGTACCTTCATTGTGTGATTTCAGCAGATGTGCCTTGAGTTGGGTATGAAATGTAAAACAGTCTGAACAGTGTCTACATGAGTAGGGCTTTGCACCAGTGTGAGTATAAACATGAAGCTTCAGATGATGGCTACGTTTAAACATCTTCCCACAGTAACGACAGTCAAAAGGTCTTCTGTTGCTGTGTACATAATGTTTGTGTCCCTGCAAGCTGCCGGATCGGCTGAAACGTTTGTCACACAGTGAACACTTGTACGGTTTGTCTCTTGTGTGGACTCTCATGTGAGTGGTTAGATGTCCAGACTGACTAAATGCCTTGTCACACTCAGGGCATTTGAATGGCTTTTCTCCATTGTGAATTCTGCTGTGATATACAAGGTGAGCTGACTGTGCAAATCGTTTGCTACAAACAGTACATTCAAACGGCTTCTCTCCAGAATGACTTCGGCTGTGTGCTGTTAAGTCTAGTTTGCTTCTAAAACACTTTCCACATTCAGTGCACTTGTATTTACTGCCTTGAACATTCATATGTTGCCTTAAGTAATGCTCAGTAGTAAAATGCTTCTCACACTGAGTACATGAATGCAACCTGTCTCCAGTATGTATTTGTTTGTGACGCTTCAGATGATCTTTCCTTGTAAAGCGTTTGCCACACACTCACTGTACACAAATACGGTCTTGGCTTGTCATCGCAGGGATGCTCAGTGACGTCATTAGTATCAGTTTCAATCTTCACCTCAAACGAACTTTCACCTGCATAATATGGAGCAGGCAAGACACATTTCTGCTACAGACCAGATATGTGAGATAAAGTTGTAAAATATTACGATGAGTGGCAATGAAATTGCTTTCCTGAAGTTGGACAGCTAAGTGAAAAACTATTTTCAGTAACGATCGACTATGTAAGTTGCTAGTTTTTGTTACATCTCACAGATAAGTCACAGACATACTTTGTTGTATTCTATAAAAATGCATTGTGACTTGCAAACCAACCAGAGATGTCAATAATAGTGAATTATATTCAATAAGCCCACCGAAATAACCACCCAAACTTAATCCAACTCAAGTTTTACGTTCCAGCAATAAAGACAACTTTATAATGATTAACTTTTATATTATAAATTTGCAACAATAACAACAATTCTACAAGGTGGGTCAAAAAAATTCCCATTTTGTTTTTGTCAGAACTTCATCAAATCTCCACCAAATTTGATGATTTTTGTCACACCGGGGCCACCATGATATAAGTATGTGATCACCAGTCACCACAATGTAATTATGTGATGTACACTCATTTTCCCCCTCACCTAATTTATGTCAACGCACTACCGTGTAAAATGCATGTGCTACAAATTGTTGCATAATGCCCAGTTGTTGTGCCTGCTAAAGTTCTAACGACTTAATTAAACACACAATAAACTAAAAAGTGATTTGTTCAGCATAATTATAAGTTTGTGTAACAACATGCTTCTAAATTATCAGAATTTGTGCCCTAATTGTACACAATGGTTTAGACGTGATGCCACAAATGCCACATTAACGATCAACTGATCAAACTGCACAGCACTCATTCATAGATAAGATTTGTTTTGAGCTATTTTGTTGTGTGCTATTTTCAGCGTAAAATTTTTAATACAAAAAATTATTAAATGCCTCTGTCAAATTGATAATGAAAAGATGAGCAGTCTGATACTGATAATCACAGCACAATGTAACAATTTGGAGCATTAGCGTTTTACATGGTAGTGCGTTGACATAAATTAAATAAGCTGAAGTAGAAAATGAATGTACCTCACACAATTCCATTGCCTTGGTCATCCATTTGTCACAAATTATCAAATTTGGTGGATATTTGATGAAGTTCTGACAAAAACAATTTGGGAAAAGTATAAGTCAAAAAGTGAAGTCACCTATTGTCTAATTTTCTCAATATGCGCCATTGTAATTTTTCATATTTTTGTGAAAAAATAGGTTGAAATGTTGAATTTAAATTTTACTTGCGCAAAACCGCATCATATGAGCCATTGTGCATTAAAATCATTTCAGTCGTTTTTCCTGTAGAGGACGGCAAGAAAAAAAGGGTAGAGAAGGGAAGGGAAGAGAAGGTACAAAAAGTCACGCAAACGTTATATTTCATCTATTCGTGGGGAAGCCCCCTTGAACGGATTTTCGCCAAATTTTGCACATCAGGAGATATGCCGGACGTAATCATCTGTGCAAATTTTGGTGTGAAAAAAATTAAGGGGTTTAGGATATATACGGCGGGTCAAATTCTGGAGTCTCCCATTAAAATGGCTGATCACCCTTACAACAGTGCTGCGCTACCGCACAGCCTGTGATAAAAAGAACACAAAAAATTTCAAAGAAAATGGTTGTATAAGTAAGATCCTTGCATGATTAGTTTGAGCAAAGCAAGAATGGGACGTATTTTCAACTGCAAGTGGACAAGTTTGTAGCGCAACAGTTAATAATGCATAACTACACTAGTAACTGTCACATAAAAGGTCCATTTTCCTAAAAGTGCATAATTTTCTGACAAGAAACTTATATTAAAAATAAATGTTCTACGAAAATGACCTAAAACGCGCCCCCATGATGGCTAAGCAGGCGCACAACCGGTGACGTCATCAGCCTAGCCCAGACATCATGAATATTAATGGCCTAGTCTAGGTTGATGACGTCACCGGCTAGGATATTAAATATGGGCTAGGCTGATGACATCACCGGTTGTGCACAACGCTGCGCGACGGTTGAATTTTTTAACATAACGTAAGATAATGGTGCATTTCTTTTGGCATTGCACATTAATTTCATATATTTACAAAGCTCAAATCGACATATTATATATGCAATGTTAAATGTCCAATTTAAATCTACATAAATTGAGTGAATGAGTTTGACTGTGACCATTGACCTTTAGTGTCATAGTAGCACAAAATACAGGCGTGAGGGAGTAGTTTATTAACTGCACATCACCATAAAAGAAATTATCTCAAATTTAAACTGGATGTGAGATAATGAACAGTGGCAATAGGAACATCATTAGAGATGCACTGATACGTCATTGGACAATTATCAGTCAGCTGTTGATTGACAGCTAACAATCAGCCACCGCAACTTTGAACATTTCACCTGACAACTGGTACACCACTTACTCCTGCTCTGGGGAACGTTCATACCTATTTAGGTTTTTCTACACCTTTTTGTTTTCCACTTACAGCCTGTATATGATGGACAGATGGATGGACCAAGTGACAACCACAAAAAATAACATGCAAAATCGCAGGAAACCATTTACATCAAACATGCATGATTCTGCTCTATCGTTTATAGCAAACAAGAAATGTGAGCATCAAATGTGAAATATTACAAAAATAAACATACCGACACAGGGCTGAACGTTTACATCAGCAAGCTGACTCATCAGTCTACAAAAACATACATCATAGTCAGCAATAAAGTTGTCCAACTTGCCAGACAAACCTGTAATTTAATGGCAAACACATAAAAACTAAGTATTCACAAAACAATGATAATATTTACCGTCTGCCTGACAAATAGTTACTTACCGTGCACAGAATACACATGTCAGATGACATACCTTTTTCAGCTTCTTCTGCAGCACTAGGCAGAATTCAGCTTAAAAGTGCAGTTTAGCATTAGGCCTACTAGCAACAGTTTAACTGAAGAGTGCATACAATGAATAACTTTTTGGATCACAGGAGTAATCGAACAGCTCTAGAAATACTGGATGCTGTTTTGGCTAGAGCGATTTTGACCACTGAATATACAGTCATCAAAACACACTGTCCTAGGAACCACTCAAGGTGTCCATCCGTAAATGTCGTGCAATCCACTTCCAAAGTTCAGACTATGCACAGACACAAAATTTAACCATGGCTTCAATGTATGGACTAGCACACTCACACGGTCAATAACATTTTTTGTGCAACATCGAACTGTGCGTGTGCATGGACAATAACAACGGTGCTTCACAAAAATTTTAACAGAACTTGTAACAAATTAGGTCAGACCACGTTTACACCAGGCATGAAAATGAAAAAGCAAATAGGTAGGTGGATGACTGCATGTTGTCAGCAGCACAACACTGACAGAGTTTTCTAGTTACAGCAAGTGATGTTTTTGTCAACATTAATTACGTGCCTCTCTTAGTCAGATTAATTAATGGTTGGTTGTTCACTTCTCATTTCTCACGTTTTCAATCACCTGTTCAGTGCACTCGTCCTACTGTCTGAGAATTACCGTCATTGAACTATCACCCTATCATTTTTGTCTACAACATGTTTTAACGGAACATCACCAGTGATGTGTGGATCCTGAAATTTTCGGTCCGCATCAGTCCTTGGATTTTGACCAAGGATCCGCTAACAGTCTGTGTCTGCACTGAACAGGCCTAGGCTTCTAGTCATTAGTACGTAAGGTAGGCCACTACACCTAGGCCTAGCAGTTTACAATTGTATACCGGTTCCAGTGCTACATCACTTCTTTCTGTTTTTAACTTTTATTAGAAAAACGTACACTTATCACAGAACAGGATCCACGTCAGTCTGCATCCACAAAAAAATCCTGTGAATCTGCATCTGCAAACTGACGCTTCCGCAGTCCGCACACACTCATCATTTAACTACGTTACTGAGATAGAATTTTTGTGGACCTATTTACAGTGTATAATTAGTGCAGCATGCATTACTTTTATGTATTAAACATTTTAGTCCATGATGAAAGCCTGTTGCATATC
>Ga0209367_1009510_pt1 | contig 13166 bp, 6 predicted proteins | sample WorMetLIZISLAND2_FD_187412 | JGI IMG/M metagenome (GOLD analysis project Ga0209367, IMG submission 187412) | Marine gutless worms symbiont microbial communities from Max Planck institute for Marine Microbiology, Germany - Olavius geniculatus... ... | reverse complement strand
CCCCTACGTCACACGTCGTAACAATAATGAAAACCCCCTACCGCCTTCGGAGCGTGACGTCATTTATGGACGACACCTATCAGAACTGTCTATAAAGTGCATTAAGTTTGTTTAACACTAACTTTCCCACTTAGTCCAAAAATCAGTACTTATTCAACTCTCCACCCTCATAACTTCAACGAGCATTCTAGAACTTATTAACCTACTGAATTGCCTAAAAAACCTAATCAAACCCCCACAACTACTGCTACAGCGTATTAGCATCCACGTGACAGAGAAGAGGCGTGTACGATGAGTGTACAGCGTGTACAAAAGCGCAGCCAATCGCAATGCATATGACATGAAAAACAGTCACAACTGACCAATTACAACGCGTCTTACATCACCGGCGTCACGAAGTGACGACCATATTGAATCGTGTCAGCGCTGGTTAAAGTTCGCTATTAGTGTTTATTTCTGTAGCAAAGTTTGAAGAAATCTTGTTGGTTATGTATTAATAGCGAGAAAGTCACTGTCATACACTGAAATACACTGACAGTAACATACGCCCACTCAGCTTTTTTAAAACTCGGTTGGTAAGCTGTGTTTCTCGAGTGAACAACAACGAAGCGATATTTCGCTGACAGAATTATACCTCTTTATTCTCTGTAATCCCAACCCGAACCATAAGTCCACAAAACTACATATGGAGGAGTGAATGAATTTATTTGTCCCCAACAGCCAACTTTGCAAAATACAACACGACGATAATACAATCTTGACAGGGGACCAGGCCAGACTAAAAACATGACGGGACATGATTGGACAGCTAAACATGCGAAAAGTCGCCACTTAAGGCTTAAACAGGAAAGATGGGATAGCTAAAACGTATATGGTGTGACAGCTGGTGCAAAAGATCGCACATGGATTTCACCATTTATGGCCATGACGTGACAGACAGAACGGCTAAAATATGACGGAACGGACAGCATGTACTCGAGATTTTAGTTCTATTTGCAAATGACAACAACATGCTCGCTCGCACTTTTATTTATTTGTTATTTAACTGTAATCCAACATCTGCCGCCACTTGAACTGGTTGCGATCAGTGCGTACGATGCGAATGGCCATTATCTGCCTGTGGTCGCCAGCGTGCATGCACTGTGTGGCGAGATGAGTCACAGCATGCATGCTGGGAAGCGGTCAACAGTGCGATTGGCCAGGACGGCTGCTTACGTAATAACTAGTGCAGACGATGTGATCATGCTTGCCCATGCCGCTTGGACGTCACCTGTCAATGGCAGTTACCAGTCGTTGCCGTTACAGATTAGATCAAAGCACACTGCTCACCTGCAGCCATTGTGCGCTGCTGTCCCAGACACTGCAGACAGTTGACCGTAGTAACTAGTAATGGCTCTCCGTGCAGATCGCACTGTCTACATTGTGTCTAGTAAAAAGGTAAACCCCTAGACATTGAACACAATGAACAATAGAAATTTCACATCCGAACGAATCTGAATAAATTTTTGCACACTTAATCCCCAATAAATTGCTGAAGCAAACACCAAATTTCATTGAAAAATGTTATTTTTTAGCAGAGTTCCAGAAAGGTTACTCGCTTTCTGCTTGCAGATTAACTTTGGGCGGGTTTCCGTAAAGCTCCATTCCGGCAGCTTTCCGGCAGACCCTACCATCAACAACAGTATGCTCATTAAGTGAGCGCTAGATGTTGTCAGTCTGAGTTCTGAAGTAGAACTGTGAATGTTATCAGAAGCCGGGTATTTATAATGTTTTGGTTTGGGCGGAGTAAGCCAAGACACACGGACTGACCAATCACAGCGAGCTTCGCCTACCGTGTACTGTTTTGGAAGATTGTCACCTTTTGTTTTGGGGTGATCTCACCAAAGCCACTGTAGCTATTGTTTGCGTTGCGAGATTTAACTAAAATTTGTCACGTTGATTGCCAATAGACGACGCATTGCTGACGTAGAATTTTGTTAGAATCAGATGTTGAAATTACGCAAATGTACAGTATGTATGTAATATATGTAATGCGATTTATTGGGGATTAAGTATATGGAATTTTATTCAGATTAGTTTGGATTTGACTTTTCTGTTCTACAGTGTTTAGGGGTTTGCTTTTTTATCAGACACAGTGTAGTATGACCCACAGATTGCACTATTTAGTATGACCCACTTGAACTACTTGGTTATACAGGATGGCCCAAGTTAAGTGATGCCAACTTACATTTTTGCTCTTGTAACGTGTGAACGCATCTATAGAATTGAATGATTTCTGAACACAGGCAACTAAAAGCAGCAAATGGCATGTTGTGGTTAATATTAGATCTTAATTGGTGTAACATGCTATATTTGTGATATTAAAAAAGGTTTAGGTTGTGGACAAATTTCAGTAGAATGCTGTATTATTAATTTTATAGTAAAAAGGAAGCATTAAAGTAATAATGTGCACTGCCAGTAGTTTTGTTTGAAGAACTCCTATCAGAGGTAGTTGATAATTAGATCTGCACTTTTTTGCAGTTGACATGAATGATGTCATGCTTTTTGGATCATATTTTGAGCTACCCAGTATGAATTTTTGTTGTAGGTAGATTGAAGAATGTTTCTTTGGGACTGGTTTACCAACATCTTGAATTTCTTGGGTAAGCATTTTGGGATTGCTGTTTCACACATATGTGTGCTTTAATATTACTGTTATGTTTAGTCTACATAGCACTACTCTATTTCTTATTTGCCACAATTGTACTTTTTGCTGTTTAGTCAAATACCTAGTTTTTTTGGAAATTACTGAATGTTTATGTAGTGTTAATTGTTAGGCATTATTTCGTTTATATGTCTTGTTTTTCTTGTGGAAATATATATGTGGCTAATTTGTCATTTTAGGATTGTACAAGAAATCTGGCAAGTTGGTATTTCTTGGACTGGACAACTCTGGCAAGACGACATTGTTGCATATGCTCAAAGATGCACGAATGGCACAGCATGTACCCACGCTTCACCCAAGTTTGTTGTTTGCTGCTTATAGCTTGGTCTTAAGCCATATGACTGTGATTTGTGTATAAACGTGACCATATATTCATGTGACGTTGCAATAATGAACAACAGAAATTTCTGTTTAGTTAGTCTGTCAGAAAGGCTTACTTATTTCAAATGGTAATTTAAGAGATGTGTTGCTCAGCTTAAAGTCTTCATAGGAAATAGCAGGAAATCAACATATGTTATTCATTGCTGTCAACTGTTCAGCACTCTATTTATTGATGTGTCATTGGTGCAAGTAGAGAGGTAAGCTTTTGCAAGCTTTTGAAAAGTGGGAAAAAATTGTCGACGTCCATTGCAGGAAAACAGTCAGCACAGAAAATATTGAAAGAAGTCGATAAACATGACTTGGCTGTATACTGAGATTTTGGCAAGATTTAGACCCAAAATGACTATGTCGATATTTTTGATTGTTGTGCATTGCTCCAGTTGCCATGGGACACTTTCTTTCAGCTGACCATGATTGAAAGTCTTTGATTTGTCTTTCACTGACACACTAAACGATAAAAGATTGTACATGGGTAAGGGTAGGGTGGCTATGGTTTCGTAGAATTGGCATATGTAATATTGTGTAATTGGCTGGGGCTGTTAAAAGGTATGGTGTGTTACGTTGATTTAGCTTCAGAGGAGCTAACAATGGGTGGTATGAAATTTACAACCTTCGACCTTGGAGGCCATCAGCAGGGTGAGTTATACTTTGCTGTCTTGTGGCTGTCTGTTTTACGCGCGAAAACAGCTAGACTGCTTTAGCGCGTCTTAACCATCGCAGTTCGGTCTGTCCATCTGTTCGTTCGTCTGTTTGTCACACGGGTGGATCAGTTAAAAATGGTGCAAGTTAGGATCACCAAAGTCACCTGTCACCTGTCAAGATCACCTGTCAGCTGCCTGGAAGACTCTACTTTCAGGAACCGTTAAGCTTCTCCATAAATTCGTAGGGGGTCACCCCAAACCAAAGCACTAAATGAGAGGGAATGCCACAATAGGGGTTTTTATTGATTTTTTGGCGATTTCGGGCTGCGAGACACATTTCAAGAGCGAATTGCGCCGAAATCAATTGAGATAGACATGGATAAGCTGCGTATGAAATTTTCAGCATTGAACGTAGATTCTGACGGTCCCAGTCTCAATTTTCTAGGGTCAAGGAAACCTGCCCACGAGGGCATCAAAGAGCAGTTACTCTGTAAAAGTCGTTATTTTACTGTTGTTGGCCAGTCTTTCGAGAAATCGGTTGTGGATAGGCATGGGCATGCTACATATCACAACAAACACAAATGATGAGCTTTTCAGTCGTATCAACAATTCAACATCAATGACTTTGAAATACCCTGATCTTCCAAAATAAGGGGTTTTTATTGATTTTTGTGATCTTTGACTTCAGTGCACACTTTGAGAATGAACTGCGACGTAATGGCTCGAGATATACTGACAGTTTGCAAACAGGAACTGCTATAGGCTTTCCTGCATCTCGTGAGCATTAGCTCAAATTTCTTGTTAGAAACGGTGCTAACAGTTTACATTTAGATAGCAGCTTTAAAATTGTTTTTGAGACATTATATGTGAGAATGTAATTTAGACAATGACATTCTGTTGCTGATGAGATGACTTGCTAGAATGCAAACCAGAGTACTGTGATGCCCTTGGGTTTGATGTTAGCAACAACAACATTTGAGACTTGTTTTGTATGACATGAATATTTGAGTACAAGATTTAACATATCAGTGTAATCAGTGGTCCTAAACAAGAAAACTTAGCTAATGCAAAGGGGAATGTGTGCATGTTTGAACCCCCACTGCGAACAAATCCAAGTTTATCAGTCCCAGCAACCGACATTGGGTACGATGTATTTACATATGCCAGATGGCGCCACCGCCTCGCGTGGATGCTACCATTTGAGTGGCCGAATGCGAGTATTCTGAAGAGGGTATTCAAGTTTCACACCCTCGTAAGGAGAATTCCTTGAATCCAGGATGGTGAAATTTGAACAGGTGAAAACTACGTTTAATATTGAAAATTTTATACACAGTTCTTTATGTCTATCTTAATTGATTTTGTCACAATTCGCTATTGAAATGTGTGTTGCAGCTCAAAATCGCCAAAAAAATCCATAAAAACCTCTATTTTGGCATTCAAGGTCATCCAAGGTCATTGAATTCAGTGGCAATCGAGAGCCAATGTCTGACTTCTTATTGGTGATTAATAGTAGCCTAGGCCCTAACTCGCACCGTTTCTGAGATACAGCGACTTATTAGCTGAAAATCGCAAATTTTTCCTACCCCTTCTCATTTAGCGCTTTCGCTTGGGGTGACGCTCGTACTATTTATGGAAAAGCTTTACGGATCCAGAAACTAGAGTCTCCCAGGCAACCGACGGTGAAGATTTGGTGATCCTAGCTTGCACCGTTTTTGACTGATCCACCTGTGTGATGGACAGACAGACGTACAGACAGACAGAATTGTGATGGCTAAGATGCACTACAAGCAGTAGCTGCTGTCATGTGTGATGAGAAAAACCGAAAAAGTAGAGAAGGCTGCTGTAGAAGTGTGTACAGAGCAACGTGACTGAACTGACACAGTTTAGTTTTTGATGAACTGACAATAAGTAGTCACTGGTTGATGCATACGTGAGCACAGTGACGTAGACCACTGACGTCATTAGATGTGTGTACTGTAATGCATTACTGCTTGCCCATTGGTCAGTTCATCAAAATCTAAACCATGTCAGTTCAGTTCAGTTACGTCGCTCTGTACACACTTTAAGAAAGCCATGTGTTTGTATATTTTTATTCAGTCTTGTACTTTGTTGCAGCTCGGCGTGTCTGGAAGGATTACTTCCCGGCAGTAGATGGTGTCGTTTTTCTCATTGATGCTTTTGATCGAGAACGGTTTGCTGAATGCAAGGTTGAATTACATGTAAGTTTTTTTATAGTTTCATGTTTTGTTATCTTGCTGTGGAGTTGGTGTATGTTATGTTAGATGAATCGAGTGATCTGCAGATGTAAAACGTTGGCTTTTGTAGAGTGATTAATTAATGTCAGCTTTCTGAAAAACTGTGATATAATTTTTTTTCATTAGACTTAGAAACTGGTTCAGTTGTTACATGTTGGGGCACTGTGATCTGTGTGATGCATTTAGTCTTGTTTACAGTACCATGTTTAGGATGCACCAGAACTTGCAGAAGTCAGCCAGGCAACATTGCCGCTGTCAGAATCTTAGGTTGGATTTCCAGATTTAAGTTGATTTAACTATAGCTGTACAGTAAGTGATTTCGCTGCTAGCCCCGTATCCATGGTCTGACAGTGTAAGCTGTTGTCTGACTGATGGTTAAGGAAACAGATCAGTAGTCCTTATGGTTTGGGAGGAAGTATACTTTTTACGTTATGTGTTGCTGTTAGTAAGCTGAATGCAGAACATTACTACATTAGTGTGATTGTTGATGATGATACGATTCGAACTTCTGTTGACATATGGCGCGTTACAAATGCAGACTACTTATTTACTTACTTGTTTTTACGATGGTGCAGAGTCTTTTAACCGATGAGCAAATTGCATCGGCGCCGATTCTCATTCTCGGCAACAAGATTGACCTTCCTGGTGCTGCAAGCGAAGATGAAATTCGACACTTGTTCGGCCTGCACACTCTTACCACTGGCAAGGTGACAGAGATGGAATCTATAATTTATGATTTCCTCATTTGTTCTGTGAGCTTTATGCTGTCTTGTTCGTGGCTGAATTTGTTTGTTTTGTAAGTAGTTTATGTGAGTGCTGAGTAGAATGTTGTTAATTGTTGGGGATCGGTGGACATGATGACAGCTGACAGGCTAACAAAAGTAGTATTGCAAATAAGCTACAATTAATAGTACTGCACTTACTTGCTTTCGAGCACTTTAGAACACTTTCACATAAAATGTTGTTAAGCCGTGAACTAAATGCTGTGGGCATGATTGGTTGAAAACTTGAAATCAAGCTATGATATTCACATCTGATTTGCAATAAAATTGTCTGCTAGGTAACTGTTTGTTGTACCTATTCTGGTTTTTAAAAAACCCTTGACATTTTTAGCAACATTTTTTCACCCCTGCTACAGTGGGCTGTATTTCTTTAACTATAACAGTTATATTGTTAAGGAAAAATGCGTCTGTGTGTGATTAGGGTGCCGTGGCGCGCAGTGACCTTTCAACGCGGCCGTTGGAGCTCTTCATGTGTAGTGTGTTGAAAAGACAGGGCTACGGCGAGGGCTTTCGATGGCTGGCTCAGTACATCAACTGAGTCATCTCGGCACAGTCTATTATATACTTCTCTTGTTACTGTGCCGCTGGAGGACATTCTGACTGAAGTTCTTAGGTTGAGTTCACATTGACACAAGTACGAGTGGTACGCATTAGCGTGTTATAGTGCTACACATGAGTTTGTTTGCATGTACTCCAAATTATTGATGCAAGTACTATACAGCTCTGTGAATTGCACCCGTGTGAGCAGTTTCCGTATGAGTCCTGCTTTTAACCAGCCAATATGAGTAAACTCTTTTTAATAGGATTATCTTAACTTTCACATATAATGTGACATACAAGGTGTCCAGAAAAAAAGAGCCTATGGTTTTTTCGACATATTTTTGTCAAACCTCAACCTATTTTCATAATTTTTGGCATGAGTCGTCCTGAGTATTCACTTTATTAAACTGTTTAAATATCTTCACTTTACATTGCCATGTCACTACGTAGAGCTGATGTAATTGTGACGTCATAAAAAAGCCGTTTTTATAGTATCCGAGGTGAAAAAAGCTAACACTGTTTCGGTTAATAACGGTTAATAACAAAATTAAAAATATGTTCATAATTTTTTGTAGGCAGCATTAATAAAGCAACATGCAACTGACAGTATACTGATAGTCCACTTCACCCAAATACTGACAACGTTTTACCGTGTAAAATAAAACACTTCGTATTCTTACCTTACTCCACACCAAAATAAACAGAAATGCAGAAAAATAAGCTTTTTAGCCTGTAGCTGCCTTATTTGTCATCAAGATTGGCAAAACTTGCTATCAACCAACTTGAGTCAACAACTTTATTACAAATGTGCTCTACCATGACGCTAACGCATGCTGCAGAAATGATGCTGCCTGCTGATAACGGCTGCTGCACAAGACGTTCCCGTACTGCACACGACGGCCACGTGTTATCAGGACGAAAAGCAAGAGTAGGTAAAAAAATCTGATAAAAAATTATTTATTTCTATGCCAACAATCATGAAGTTTTTTTACTGCAATTTTCTTTTATCGGCTTTCTTGTTTTCATATTGCAGAGGATCATTTAGACATTACCTGTCCGCAAAAATGGCATTTTCGATGACGTCCCGATTAAATTAGCTATATTTAGTGAGAAGTAAATTTTGAAGACAAGTTTTGGATGCTTGTGGTAAAGCATATCATTGTGATAATGTGTGCCAGAAATTATAAAAATAAATTTAAATTTGTTGAAGTTATTCAGGAAAAAGTGTAGGCTCTTTTTTTTCGGACACGGTGTAAAGTTTACACCATTGCTTTTTTATTAGGCGTGCAGTTGTGCACACAGAGTAAAATCATTAATAGTGTAGTAGTGGAATTACTTTTGCTTATGCAAAGCATTCAGTCATCTTTACTGGACATTGTCAATGTCAAACAGTGTATGCATTTTCTGCTTGTACAAGTGTCTGTAAACACTACGCGAATGAAGCTCGTACAAATAACTAGCGGCTCATATATTGCAGACTTGTACCTGTGTCGGTGTGAATTTAGCCTCATATTGCTTCTTAATTTGCCGTTAATGTTTGGAGCCTTTGAGCTAGCTACAGTGTCCGTCTATGTCTGTCTGCATTCTGTATATTATGTTGATCTTGGCCATGTGTGTGAATGCCTGCCCCTTAGTGTGTATTAATCTGCTGCTGTAACTTTGAGTAGGGTATATATAGGCTGTTTAACGTCATTTGAGCAAAAGATGTAATAATAACACGTAGTAGGTAATATTGCATATGTTTGTTATGTGTTCCTGTGTGGTCTCGTGTTCTGTGTTAAATGTTATGTCTGTATACAGCAGCATAATGAGGTGTTGGTGATGATAAATACCAGATTTTTTCGTCTGTTTATTACAATAGGTGTTAACAGTACATCCATGTTAAGAAATTTGTGTATGAACTCACACATGCATGGCAGTAATTGTTTCGTTGTTCTGTGACTGTCTGCATGTCTGTTAATGTGCTACAACCATGCTTAGGACAACTATTCTGCATGCTTTGCTTTTACAGTTTGGTAATATTTTGTTTCCGGAAATTGACTCATAATGCAGCATTTTAGTCACTGCTGCATTTCTTAGTGTCATTGTTAACTTGTTTCCTCAGCATTAGATGGTGTAATTACCAGCATCTTTGTGCTAATATGACAATTATATAAACGATGGTTGTGGACGAATGTTTATGGAAGTAATAAATTGTATAAAGCTGCAAGAGTTTGATGTACTTTTCTGTGACACTAAGCTTGGTGGCTGGCAAGTGCAGGATCAGTTATGCATACCTGTAGGCTGCATGTAGAATGGTAGTTATGTTGCGATCACAGTTAAATTTATAAACTTATAATCAAATTATATCGACCTGGTTTTTGTACTCTAATGTTGACTTGCAGTGATTCTCCTTAGAATGATAGCCATTTAACCACACAGAGTGAATGCCATGTGTGACACTTAAGTTTTCTCAAGTACTAACAAGTGTCATTTGCTTCAAGTGAATGAAACGTTAATATTTAAAATATGTGTTCAGTTAATACTAGTAATTGTGTTAATATAGTTTATCAATGAATAAGTGGCACAAGGTAGATTTGAATATGATGTTGCCATTTAAGTTAAACGGTAACACTGTTGGTAGTAACATGAAATCAGTAACACATTTTAAGGCTGAATCAGTTCTTTAACCCATTTATGCATAGCGTCCCAAAAATGGGACACCTAGTTTGACGCTACATCAAAAAATAAGTAATGCAGTAATGGGTTATACAACTATCAGTGCATATGTAACAAAATGCCTATTAGTTACCGGACGTCGCACGTTATTTTACTGGTCAAAAAATGAATATTTTGCTCAAATAACGAACTGGGACGACCATTTGATCAAGCTAAGCCCTAATTGTATTGTTTTGACATTAAAAATTGCCAGCTGATTTAATTTTGATTTTGGTCTTGACTTTGGGCTTAAACCAAAGTCAAGTCAACACTTAAGTCTTAGATTAAAGTTTTGGCAAAACTTGACCTCACCCAATGAATAGGGACCCCAGTCACTCCACAGTTTACCCACAGGTTTACCCCTTCTAAATTATCAATAGAATTACTTATTTTCGTTAGTTTACTTTTATACTGTTTTGTTTTATACTGCTTGATTTTCACTTCCGCTTGTACTTATTGACAGTATGGCGACTGCTCAAAGTAGTGGAACAGTAGGAAAAGCGAAGAAAGGAAAAAGAGGTTTAAAACATAGTTTTGTTTGGATAAAAGTATACTTATTAACACACAAGAAATAAATTAGCATTCATGGCTCAGTGCGGAACACGTCGTTATAGTCTTGTTGACTTCCCCCAGTCAAGACGCGAAAAGTCCGAAATTAAAGCTTTAACTTATGCACTATCGGCACTGGTTTCCGGTTGTTTTCACAGTTCAGTTGTTTTGGTGGTGGAATTTACGTCAGAAGATTTTACTCTGATGTGTTAACAGAGTTTCTACTCAGAGATCGACCAAGAAGTTAATCGACGCGTTTCAGTCATATTAGATACAAGAAGAAGAAGTCCGAAATTGACAAGTAAAATGCAAAATAAAATAACAAAACCTTTTGCAACTGTACGATGTCGGCATTATTACATTTATGGCATTCACACAATCCGCATGGGGTTTTATGGATTTTTTTGGCGATTTCGGGCTGCGACACAAGTCTGTATCATTCACAAGGTGGCATCACGGTACTATATCGTTAACAGTATGCGATCCAGATAGAGAATTTGGTATTTGTATATTAACTTAGCGTGAACACCTCAATATTCAGCTAAACTACCGAACCAGAACTGCTATAGGCTTTCGCGCGTCTCGTGAGCATTTGCTGAAATTTCTTGTACGAAATGTCGCAGTTCAAGTTACGTCCAGCCATTGGATTATAATGCTGTCACTAATCACGCCCCACTGTGTCTCAGCTGCAGCTGCTCCATCCTCACACACACAGCCGCTGCCCTCTGCATCTTGACGCTGATTTGAGTAAGACCATGCATGATCATGGCCCCCCATGTCTAGCTTGATACAGATGGCAGTGGCAGGCTGCACTCGGGTCATCAGTTGACGTACGTGCAGCGGCTGTTTTCCCGCTTCAGCGATTGTTAATTGCTGGGGGATGAGCCATGGCGAGCATTGGGAACTCCATCAAGCAAACTGACACCAACTGATAGGCCAACTAAGGTGTTAAGGTGTCTGCAGCCAGTCACATGTCGAGAGTCGGATAACACAAGAGAGAGTATTTATTTGCCAAAACACATTAAACATATTAAAATACAATCATATGTACTGAAGGCGGGCTGCCAGAAAAGCAAACGCTTATCAATGTTGGCCACCCATGAAATTATAAGTAATGACAGTCAAATTGTAACAGTGTCTGAAAAAGAAGAAAAAGTACAAAATGTCAGTTTATAACAATGCGATAATGACAATTTACATGACCAGCCAGAAAGTAGCAATATTAAACTTTAACACAGAGACATGCCATTGTAAAATAATTTTTTAAGTTTATACTTAAATGTAGTTATATATTGTACATTTTTAATATCTTCTAGGAGTTGATTCCACAAATTACAGCCTTTAAAATATATTGCCCTAGAACCGTTAGAAAGATTAACAGTTGACAAGTGCAAATTATTTTTATTTCTTGTATCATAATCATGAATTTTATAGTTCTCAAATAAATAATTATGATAAATATTTGGCAATAATTCTTTATGATAAATACATTTCTCAATAATAGAAAGAATTTGAAAACAGTGAAGTTTGGTAATAGGTAAAATATTGTAGTTAGCATACAACTCAATATTTCTACAGTAACTCTCTTTTTGCTGCAAAATTTTAAGTAATTATTTAATTTCATAAGTTTATCGAGATATGGTGTATATGTATTGGCATAAATTTCATTATTATATAATATATATGTATGCACAAAACTAAAGTATAACATGTTGACTCCAATAAGTAAGTAAGTAAATGATTTATAAATCGCCAAAGTCTCAGAAAGAATCAGGGCGCATAGGATGATGGACGCTAGGTGGCAGAAAAGGCTGACTGAAAGTGCAGGCTCCGTACTATCAGTTTCAGCTGAGAGCACAGTGGCACTTTAAACAGGCACAGAACACAAAAAAATACCGAACTTTCACTGATTTAAAAAAAATCGAAACAGGTATCAAATTACCTGTGGGCACCTGAGTAAGGGTAATGGGTATTGAAATGGTATACCTGGGTACCCGTTCCGAGCGCTAGCTGCAGTCGTAACTGTTTGGTGTAATGTGTAATAGCATGTGTTTCAGAACCATTGCCATTGAATGAACTGGCAATCAGGCACAATGCAGCTATGCTAGAATATTGCCGGACGTCAATATCTGCTTTAGCGGGGTCAACTGCTGGCATTCTTGGTCTTACTGGCCTCTATGGTTTTGCTTTCTACTTCTTGACGGCCTTCATGATGTCTGTATGTACTGTATTTATGATTATATAAAGTATTATGTGCTGTTTTGTATTTATTGCATTGCTATTATGGTAAATCATTAGCTTTTTAAAAATTTTTGTTGTTGCATATTGTATGGACATGCTGTATAATGCATATTTGTAGATGAAAGACTATGAGGCTATATTTAATAGATTTATGTAAAAAAAAACTGTTCAGTTTATATACAGTGTAAAGGTGACATCATGGTTGTAGGTATAAAACAGCACAAATCACAATTTAAAAATTCAAACTTCACCATTACACAGTCAGCAAAGTTCTTCTGACATTGTGTAATGGTGATGTTTGAATTTTTAAATTGTGATTTGTGCTGTTTTATATCTACAACCACGATGTCACCTTTACACTGTATATAAACTGAAC
>Ga0209367_1009509_pt1 | contig 13166 bp, 10 predicted proteins | sample WorMetLIZISLAND2_FD_187412 | JGI IMG/M metagenome (GOLD analysis project Ga0209367, IMG submission 187412) | Marine gutless worms symbiont microbial communities from Max Planck institute for Marine Microbiology, Germany - Olavius geniculatus... ... | reverse complement strand
CACAAGTCTGAATAATAGGCTATGCAACACATCCCTATAGGCCTAATCGTTAACTGAGTTTCAAACGAGTAGGCCTATATATTAACTTGTTTATTCGCCACTCAGGCAGAAGACAAATACAAATACAAATACAGAATAAAAAAGTACAGAATAAAGAAAAGTACAATACCGACAGTAACGGACAGACAAGACGAGAGAGAACAAATACTAATATAGGCCTACATAAAGTTCAAAAGTACACATTATTCAAACAAATGACCGAAGTAAACATGAACGAGTTGCTTCATTCTGCCAATAGAGTCAGTACTTGTCGAAACCACTGCATGGTTCTTCGACTGCCTCTGCAAAATAATCACAAACATTACAAAATTAAACATAAATTGCAAGCTAAGTTAGTGTAACTCGATGCGTCGAGTTCTGTATGCCTTCGTTCGCATGCAATATCCTACCGTTATCTTGATCTCTGGCCTTTGACCGCTAAAATTAATGCATTTGTCCATAAATACCATAATGCTTCAGTGGTCCAAGTTTGCTGAATTTCTAGATAAGCTTTACCCTCAAAAGACTAGAAATGATGGGTATGATAGCTACAAAAAATTCTTTTTTGACGAAAAACATGACAAAATGACGAAAACTAGCGGTCCTGGTGAAAATATTAATTTTTGATGAAATTTGACAAACGTTAGACTAATACATATCTGTCGAAAAGGGGTCTAAAAATTTTGTTGTCGGAAAATTTTCGTCCAGAAATGCGAAATCAAAAAGTCGAAAAGTGCCACTTCTGGGTAAATCCCTGCGCTGTGCAAACACAAGTACACTAAAAACAAATAAAATAAGACCTAGGCAATATTTTCTTTAATAAATAAAAAATGAGCGATTTTTTTTACTTAGTTTTGAGTTAATATGAGTGCAAATCCAGTCTGTTTGACTGTTGAGAAAAAAAACCTGAAAAGTAAAAAAACTAGCTTACTGGTATATATTTCAGTGGTCGAAAGTCTGACTGTTTTAAGCACGTTGTTTGTCTGAATTTTACTAATTTTAGTGACTGAAAATGAACATTTCACTTTTCGAATTCTTTCACAGAGTAGCAGTTCTCGGTGCCGACATCAGACAGTTCAGTACTTGTCAAAACCACTGCATGGTTTTTCGACTACCTCTGCAAAATAATCACAAACATTACAAAATTAATCACAAAAACTCTTAGCTCAAATGACTGTCGCGCTCTACGCATGTCGTGATGGTTATTGCGACTTGCCGTGTAGCCACAATACCGGACGATTGGCACACCATAGTGCGTTCAAGGTCATCCAAGGAGGTCATTGATTATAATGTCATTTGAAAGCCAGTATTCGGCTTCCTATTAGTGATCAATAGCAACCTAAACCCTATCTTCCACCGTTTTTAGCCACAATACACCCGTTATACAGAAGACGACCGACGACGACGGACGACAACCGCGTGTAAGACGCCTACAGCATTGCTGTCGTCTGGTGCGCTTTGACTCGAGCCGGCGTTCCCAGCATGAAAGAACCACACGGGCTGGTCCGTGACGACGGCAAGCGGCCTAACGGTTAGACACTGCTGCCATGAAACTTTGGGCGCAGCGCCACTTAGGACGACCGAGATTGAAAACTGTAGTTAAAGTTCACGGAGGGCACATTGAACAGTTGTTTACTTGGCTGCAACGTCTTGTTGTTGTATGAAGTTTTCGCTGTTTTACTTATACGCAAGCACGTATTTCCATTTGTGTTTCACCATTGTGATATAAATAGTATACAGTTGCATGGGGTGCTTTGATTCTATCGTAGGCCTATTATTTGTTAATAACATTTTGACATGCTCATTAGGTTTTGACATCAATGCGTGCAGAACGGACTAGCAATTTATGGCCCAAATTGTAGTTTTATTTATTTTTGTTTCTATACTTATTCAAGACTTAATTGTTCGTTAGCTAAGTTTTTGCTAAGGTTTTATAATTCCGATTCGTGATTAGTAAATGATTTCGAAAATCCGATACTGCGCAGCACTACTGTTTGTTTACGTTACTGGTATCGGCACAATTTCACACGGCACATGAGCCGACTCAGTCCAGTGTGAAGGGAAGAGAGCGCACAAAGGCTGGTCGTTTGAAGATTTCTGTGGTTCGATAATCGTGTTGTCGCTGACTTTTAGTCATATTTAGCTGAAAAAAACGTCACCATACCGTCTACTCGAGTAGCAGCTGTTGCAGTCGTGCGTACTGAGTGTAACTTGCGTGCTGAATATCGTACACTCTTCGGTTTTCTATCAGGGCTGGAAAGTCGAGTCGACTGGTGTTATGCACACGGCCGGCCGCATGTTATGGATGTTGGTTTATAGCGGAAAATTTTCTTGAAATATGCGGAACTTTTTGAGGCAAAATATGCGAAAAAAAAATATGCGGAATTTGGCAAAATATGCAGCGCATATACGCGGCATATACGCTAAATATGCGGCTTATTTTTTCCGCACATTTCCGGCATATGCAAATTCGAGTGACGGAGAATCATAATCATGATCATTAATAGGCCTTTTCTGCACAGTTTTGACATTTGTGACTTTAATTTATTCAACGTCTAATTATACCGGTAATCGTTTACCGCCGAAATATTTAGTTGTCTTAAAACAACGTTGGACAAGGAAAATGCTGAAAAATGCGATCGCATATGCGGAAATATGCGGCATATATGCGAAGTTTTGCATATGCGGCATAATTTTCGCATATGCGATTCTGAAAATGACATTATATGTGGAAAAATATGCGATACGCAGGTTTTGGCAAAATATGCGATCGCATATGCGATCGCATGTTCGCATATAACCAACATCCCTAGCATGTATAGAAAACGACAACGACGTACACGGCCGGCCGTGAAGAAATTCGAAAATTTCTATATACACGGCCAAGTACGACTACGATTGCAGTATTTTTTTCACCAAAATAAAAGTAAAATCTAAAATGTTCATACTGTCTTCCATCTGTAGTACTTGCTGTGAGACCGTCATAGGTTACTTTGATCTGTACTAAAAATCGGTCAAAGCTGGAGCGTATCTGCAAGCTTTTAACAACAGCTGTCTAAAACATGTACTCATTTCTGACTTGACATCAGAGGACACAGATAGCTACAGTAAGTCATAAAAAGTGCATGACATCACGGGACTCTATAAAAAGATTGCAAGATAAAATGCATAAAAGACCACAATGATTTTCTAAGCATTTAATCAAGACTTAGCATTTTAGTAGTTTAATAAATTTAGATAAATGCCGCTAGACAATGCAAAAATGACAACGCAGTGTCTATGATCACGGCGGCCGTGATCATAGACACCGATTGCCTATGATCACGCCAGCCTATTGGCAAGAGCCAATACAGTGGTTAGCTATTTTTAGAACATCGATGGGCATGGGCATAGATTAGAAAGGTGGCGCTAGTGGTTAGGGTTAGTTATTGCAGCTTATTCAGTTTTGTTAGCTATTAAATTTTTAGCGTGCAAATTTAAAGATATTTCGTACATTTATGTAGTCATAGATGTACACCCAAATTAAGGTTGCAACATTGGTTATGAATTCGAACCTAGTGCTGCCAGGCTTGACTGGCCGACTGGTATGAATGTGTGATACCTTGGCGTTGTACCTTGCTAAGGTTGATCTCATCAGTTGCTAGCTGCCGTGATTACGGCTGCCATAAAAGGCTGCGGCAGGCAGTATGCCACTGCCTGTCGTAGGCAGCCTCTTATGCCAGCCGTGATCATAGGCAATCGGCGGTCACGATCACGGCCGTCGTGATCATAGCACCGATCAAATGACAAAACCAGCATGCTGCTCATGACTAGAAACGGGTAAAATGCCAGACGCCGACATCAAGACACAAACTATGGACACAGGGGGTGCGAATGTCAGATGCTCAATGTGGGCCTACCGACGTCACTCATGTTGTCGATGCATCAGTGCCTGCAAATTCATTCACGGCCACTCGTTCTCAAATTCTTCACTTGTCAAGCTTACAGTCAAAGAATGGATTAAATATAGTATATAAGTGCAATTTTTTTTCTGCATTGCTTTAATGCAGTACGTTGTGCAAAATGTGGCAGAAATTTACGGCAGAAATTGCTGTGAAGTCTTTGTTCGTCACGACTGTTCGCATCTGAGTACTATTTATTCATTGGTCGTGTGCACATGCCTATTTTCTCTATACATACAACCGGCTGTGTGTATATTCACTGCGTGAAAAATTGGTTTGAAAAACCTGGGTTTTTACTTTTTACTAACGTTTTTAGGTTATTTTAAAAATCTAAACACCTCAGTTTTAAAATTTTACGTTTTTCAGTTTTTTACTTGCTGTGCAGTTTGTAGTACAAATCAAATTTAATTTTTTATCGGCCTACTTGATGGCATTCCATTCACTCAGAAAACAATCTGGAGAACGGTGCATAGTTTTCTTCTTGGGTCTTAAAATTTGTTTCCCATCTTCTCTGTACATCAAACCTTAGAAAGCTAAAAATGTGGCTCTTGCAGTTTTTGCACCATTTAGCCGTTATCGTGATCACTTCATAGAAGTAGTAAGTTTTTGAGCTTGGTTTTGGGTTAGGGTTAGAGTTAGAGTTACAGTTGTAACCCTGATCCTATCTCTAACCTGAAACCATACTTTTAAAAAATGGGAAATGGTTTCATTCACACTGCTGTGAAAGCTGGGTGGTGCGAAACTGCAAGAGCCCCTAAAAACCGTAAAACCTACTATACAGAGTTACCGACTTTCTCCCCAAACCCAGGTTTTTCCAGCACTGGTTGTTATATCCCCATGCAGTAAGGACTGAGGAATGATGGCGCTGGCGAGCAGATGTTGCAGTACAGTAGTCACTGGTTTATTGGCTATTCTGCTGCTATGCGCTGACCAAGGCGATACAGCCAGGGGAGGCAAGCGACGCCGATGTATGGTGCTCAAGAACGAATGGAGGTCAAAGGGCTTTGGTGACAACCAGCAGGTGCCCTCGTCACCTATCTCAGGTGAGCACAAATTGTCTGCGTTTTCAGATATCCAGTCATCTGTCTTTGAGGACGTGTGCTCATTCTTGACTTACCTCGAGAATAAAGAGCACCACCAGGAGTGTAGCCTGTGGCTTAATTTGATCCAACATGGTCTTGGCCTTGGCTTTGTCCTTGGTCTCAAGTTTTTGGCCTGGTCTTGGCCTTGAGATAAAGTCCTCGGCCATAATACCGAGGACTTTAATAAATTATGGTTATTGTTGCCAACAGTTTGAGCACAAAACTGAAAAGGTGCCGAGCATTAGTTTTTGAAATTACCGGAATCTGTAATACTAGTAATTGTCGCTGTTTTAGCAGCTTTGGATAGCCTTGGTTTTGGCCTTGAGTTTTTTGGCTTTTGTCTTGGTTCCAAGTCCTTGTCCTTATTTTTGGCTTTGCTTTTTTGTAAAGCCTGGGCCTTGGTCATGGCCTTGAGCACAAAGACGGGCCAAGATAAATGTAGCAGTTGGTTCATTGAAAGTCACATCTGGGATTAAAAGTAGGAAAAGGTTAAAAATCTGTTTGCTTGTTTGCTGTGCTATCTTTTTACCGGAAGTGTTTTGTGATGCTAAGATGTATCAAGTTTATTTTCGTCTGGGGCTGTGCCCTGGAACGTGTTGCAGAGCTTGCAAACTGTGCCTTCAATACCAGATTTATGCCTGGTGGATGTGTGTACATACAAATTTGTGTGTCGTTGATGTCGTGCACATCAAACACAAATTTTCGTGTTTTTGGTCTTGAGATGTCTGCGGGACACTGGAAGTTTCGACAAAAGACACTTTGGACCTAGGTCCGAAGTCAGACCTAAGACACTTCGGATCTGAGACACTTTGGACCTAAGTGTCTCAGACATTTATAGTGGTCTAATGGTTTTTTTGACTAAAATTAAAGTTAACTACTTAGTTACACACAAAGACTTACGTCTTGTTGTGTTAGAAAATGGCTTGTTTGCGGAGTCAGTCTCATTTTGTAGACCTATAGCATCAATCATGAAACTGATTCAAATAGGCTTACGATATAAGATATGAGAACCTACATTGAATCGCAACAAATGGTCAATCCATTTCATTCAACATTGTCATTACTGAGTACTGACCAAATGAAAGTAGTGTATATAAAGCACATATTATACCGATTTCTGTAACTGTGACTGACAGTTTATCCAGTTGTTCAATTGTCCAACTAATTAGGCCTACACTAAGTGTTCGAAATAACAGTTCTGCCGCTCAGCGGTGTCGAGATTATGGGTGCAGAAAATTTCAATTTTCAATCGTAATTTTTCTCTAAATGATCGTTTTTAGCTTTAAATTTTGCATTTTATGGCGGAAATTTTTTAAGAAGTTATTTTCTGACAGCCTCAAGTTTTGTGGGATATTGAACAGTTTCCGGAATTGCAACTGAGGTTGGTTTGAGCTTCATTTGTTACACACACCAGCTTTTTTCGTCTGATAAAAAATTCTTTTTCAGAGTGCTGCAATGAGGTGACATTAAAAGCTAGCCGGTCTACATGTTGGCGTTCAACTATCAGTAATTAGCGACGCTGTCATAAGGGAGAGAGGGATTGTGGGGACATCGCCCGTACGACCACTGGATTGCCACCGCCAGTTTGCAAAATCAGTAATTCTGCAGTCGATTGTTATCTAGCTTACATGCATGGACTAAATAATGTAGCGTGAAAAAACATATTTATTAATAAATGGTTGTCTGTGGAATTAGAGTTTGTTTTAGGGCGATTTTTGCTGTCTGTGTCTGTAACAGTTCAGTGTAGGCTTGGATAGATTTGGCCGGCTGTACACTGGTACAGGGGTGCAGATGCCTCTTTCCTTCACATGACAAAACCCTACTGCAAAAAATCTTTTTGTGTCATACCTTACTGTATGTGTATTTCTTGTAAACATTTTTACGCGAAATTATTTCTTTCAGCGCAAGCAATTCCGCATATTTCTATATATTTCTCTGTAGCGTGGTCTGTCTGTCTTCTGTTGTCACATTTTTGCATTCTGCTTAAACTGTTGTATAGATTTAGATGACATTCTTACAAATACACTTGTGGGATCCAAGGACACTTTGTGGCAGATGGGGTCCACTCCATGACCCCAGATGAAGAGCAGATTGGGGGGTTGAACCCCCAGCCACAACTTGCTAAATTTTGCATATTGTAGCCAAACCATCAGTCTTGTGCTGCCACCCAATGAAAACGAGGGAGGATTGATTCCACCTTTTGCGAAATTACTTTGGTGTGTGTGTTCTGTATTTCGTCTGTTATTGTTAGTCAACAATGAGATGGGGTTTTGATGTGGGGGAGGTTATCGTGGATGTTTTATGTGTACACTCAGGGCTGTGCATATGTTTTGTTATCAGCATCTTTTCCTGCGTCCGTACTTTCTGCACCCATTCCTAGTAGCAGTTGAACTTCCCTGCGGTCGATTATGGGACGATTCGTGTAGTGCTGTTGATGGACCTTGTATTATGACGATTTGTGCACTGCGCGTGGGGAGGACAGGACGGTGAATGCCACGAGTGCTGTTTTATTGGTTAATTTATTGCAGCCGTCCATGAAGATGACTAGAAGCGCGAAGTAAACTAACTAGTTAACACAGCGTTTCACACAGAACTCACTGGCAACTCATTTGACGAGAAACCATTGAGTCATACAGAATATTTTGCTATTTTGCATGTGGTGGTATTAAACCGGACCACGCTATAGTGCACGTCGTCAGATGATGTGCACGGGATGTCTTAATACCACACATTGCAGCCAGCAGTGTTTGGCAGAGATGAGCATATTGACAAGAGCAGATATGGAACTCTCTAGGGTGACTGGCACTGCACGCAGACAGCATCAGCCATTGATTGCTGAGTGAATGTGCCTGTGTGCATTTGATAAAGATTGGTTGTAGGACCATGTGTGCTCATACCGACCAGGGTGTGCATAGGAGTTTTTTGACTGTCGCGCTCTGGCGCTATGACAGCACTATTAGATACTGAGGCACTGCAGATTCTGTCTGTCTGTCCGTCCGAATTAGACCCCTATTACAACTGCAATAAAACTTGCAACAAACGCTGCAAGAAGTTGCACAACGTTGCAGACCTCATTAGCATAATATTGTGCATTTGCACAATTTTATTCATGAAGTTGCAAGTTGCAGCCAATCACAGCGTAGCGTCCGACTGGACCACGGCTGCTGACGCACGCCTGCGTGGCTGTCTCACAGTCGCCGTGCACAGCTTTTGAATTCCTATAGCCTAGGCTATAGTGTCTAAAACTGTAGGATATGACCACTTTATTTCGACACAAGAGTCAGAATAATAAAAAATAGGCTGAGATTTCACTAGGCCTACATGCTACATAGTCGCCACGGAAATAGCTTATCGCCTGTTTCGGCATAGATTTTTTCTTCTCTTTAGCCGTCTGTCCGGTACTGTCGGTTTTTTTGGTGGTATTGTACTTTTTTTATTCTGTATTTGTATTTATATTTGTCTTTTGCCTGAGTGGCGAATAAACATATTTAGCACAATGTGCGCTATTAGGCCTACCAGTGCACATTGTGCAGGTGATACTCCGCCCATTTTATTGCAGTGTTGCAAGTTTTATTGCAGTTGTAATAGGGGTCTTATTAAGACGATTAGACGGACGGACCGCATGCTTACAGTTTTTTTCGTCGCGTGCGGGCCAAAGATGACGTAATCACCATCTCTGGCTGCTCTACAGGGTGCGGCAAAAAAGTGGACCCCTAAAGTTTTACGCTGTTTTCTCAGCAACCGTTTATAATTTTATTTTCCACTTTTCCCCCAAAACAGGATAGCAGACCAAGACCAAAATTGGGGTAAAGGACGACCTCTACCTTGAAGGAATTGAGGCCAAATTTCAGCGAGGTCCGTTGAGGGGTATAGGAGAGGGCGTTTTAGATTTCCCGAAATTGGACTTACGGTGCTGGGCAGCCTCACGTTGGGCTTTCCTTCAAATGTCTAATTTAAAAACGTTTTTGAAGAGCTACAGCCATGCTGTAGAGTGTCTATGCCACGATGTATCTGTCGTCTGTCTGTTATGGATGTATTATGGCTAAACGGTGCGAGATAGGGCCTAGGTTGCTATTGATCGCTATAATAGGAAGTTGCATAAGCCCTTTCACATAACACGAACATCATTGACCTTGGATGACCTTGAGGGGGCATTATGCACTGGAACAGGAACTGCTATATAAACTGTGGCGCGTCTTCCCTAGCGACAGCTGGGCTTTTTTGTTTTAACCCCGATGATAGTGTACAGAATGTGTTTTTTGCTGTAGGCGCGGATCTGAGCGTGTGTGAGGCATGGACCCGTGGTTCAAGGTCGCGTTCAAGGTCATCGTCGACCTCGGTGTCGTGTTGCACGCGGCAGATGGAGGCCCGCCTGACGACCCACGCCCGGCACGAGCTAAGTCAACTTATCACCGGAAAACTTAGCGACGTCAGACACGACTTTAGCAGCGCCAACCAACGCTTTGAAAGTACGCCTTCCCTTTACACTATCTGGTCTATTCCAGTCAGAAATAGTAATTTCACACTAACACTTACCAGTGTGTAGTGTGTAACCAGACCGAGGCTGGATTAAGGCTTTGTGGGGTCTAGGTCCATCTTTATTGGGGGGATAACAGGGAAGATTATTAGAACTACCATTATGTTAATTACATATGCACACGTATAATGGAGTTCTTACAATTTTAGGTTTAGCTTGTTTTTTTTGTATTTTGTGTTTTGTGTTTTTGTAAAGATTAAACTTACTGTTCCGTTATTATGTGTTTGTGTGCATCCCGCGTGGAAAGGCTGTCCCCGAAATGACCTATGCTGTGTCGGGGTAAGACGTTAAACCCTGCTCAATCAATCAATTTATTGGGGGGAGGGGGCTCCATTACACATATGGTACAAATTACAATAAACTGTCCATCGTCTAATAACATCCACCAAATAGCCAAAATAAAAAAAATGACTGATGTGTAATTCCTTTATATTCAGCTACAGGGTCTGTGGGAGCGCCGAACCCCGCCAATATCAAATTTGGTGCATTTTAGCCTTAAAATATGAATCTGCATGGTGGCAGCAATTTTGCTTGAAAATCAACTACCCAAATTTAGCGCAGCTCAGCATGTGGCCCCTGAAGCCTTGGGCGCCATGGCCCAATTGCCGTATGCATCTAGCCCTGAACGGGACTAGAATGCAGTATCGTCATCGCCATCATCATTACATGCTTATGTTTAGCCCATATATATACGAGCCTTGCACTTTTCAGACAGTGGTTCAACCGACACCACTGACACCGGCCGACGGTTGGTTTACCTAGCGTAACCTACACTGTCGTTCGTTTGATTGCACCCGTGGAGTTATCAACCCGCTATACGGTTGCGTACGCAAGCGCGTTGCGTGATGCACTAGCCCTCCCCCGTATCCGTGCTCTGGCAGTGTAAGCTGGTGTCTGGCTGAGAGCTAAGGAAACGTAGGTCTGCATGCTGTGGGAAGGACTTTTACGCCTGTCATGGTGGCTTGGACGTGTAACGGTTATCACGTTGGACTGGTGTCAACTAGGTCTTTGGTTTGACTCTCGGTCGGTCACGATCCGGTGGTTACTGCTTGGCTGGATGACTGTCTGCGGACGGGTAAACCATGGATCTCGGTATATTACCAACACCAAGGTCAACTCAGTCTTACATCCCTTTGAGGTAGGCAGATCGAGTATGGTTGGGGTTAAGGTAGGGCACTTTCACCTCAGTCGGTTGGCAGGTGATTCCATATGGCAGGTGAGTGTTGACGCTTCGTAGCTCTGAGATGGTTTTCCCATTGAACAGCTATACCATTTAGCCACCACGGACAGTGTGGTAGACTGGCGTAAGGAGTAGGAATGTAAGCGCTAGCGTGGAATAAGGTGTAGACAGTCGTGAGACGTGAGCAGTTCTATTTGCCAACTGATTGACACAGCTGCATGCTGAGAATGATTAGTCTCTGTATAGTAGTCAGTGCCCGTCGGTCACGTGACCCTTTTCCCCTCCCTCTCCCGCCAGACGCACCTGTGATTCCTGGAACGGTTGCTGGTAGTTTCAATGCCTACGTGCTGTGGGGTATATAGTCCATACATAACCCCTTTAGAGATAACCCCTCAGCCCCTCTAGTACAGAACCGCCCTCCCCCCCGGTTCTTTTTTGATAGCAGCCGAGTCTGTTGAAATAGTGGATGCTGAGAAATGTCTTGGTCTTGAGAATAAGTGCAGAATTTAATAACTTGATTTTCACCTAAAGGTCTTCGGTACACTGCTGATAAATATTTGCACCATGAGAGCATGAACATGGTATAGAACGATGCTTGTCGATTAAGGGCATGTAGATCTGTCTTAGGAGGATCTGTCCTAACTCTGCGCCTGTGGTAGGAGGGAGTTCTGTCTTGAGGTGAGTGGGGGTTAAGTCCAGAGGCGTTTGATCTTGTCTTCTCTGTAGTAGAAGAGAGATGCCACGAGAGACCGCGGAAGGGGGGAGATTGCAGATGATGGTGGTAGTAGTGGGAATGTTGTTGACGTGTCGACGACGTCTGATTGGCTGAACGACGACTGACGTCATTGATAACGTAATGACAGCTGTCTGTTCGTCTCTCTGTGGTTGGACTTGTCCAGTTATCCAGTCACTCTGCTGTTCAGGCTTGACCAATCAAACACACAAACCCGGAGCTGTAGAATAGCCATGTGTAAGAGAAAGAAAAATTAAATTCAGTTAAAGTTGGTAGTCTTAGCATTTTAAAAACGAGCATTTTTTCCTGCACAATGGCCATTGTTAGCTTCAATCTACACTGTGTCCCAAAAAAGTCTCACTTTGTGATTGTCTATATTGTCGCCAAATATTAACCGATTTTCAAAATTCTTTCATCATCACATTCTGTGGACCATTAGCAATAAAGTGATCATTGAATATCCCGCCACATGTAAACCGTGTCGCCACACTACCTTGTGAAATATAAATACAAGAAAAACCAGCAGTCATAGGCAGCAAGCGTGTTGGTAAACAAAATACATTTTCAGCCAAAAATGCAGTGAATGATGTAGTGTAGCAACACAGTTAAGGTGTGATGGGATATTCAACAACTACTTTATTGCTAATTGTCCACTGTATGTTCCAGTGAAAAAAAATTTGAATATCGATTGATATTTGGTAAAGATATAGAAAATGACAAAGTGGGACATTTTTTGGGACACATTGTACATTGACAGTTATAGTTGTTAATTAGTGGAAAGTTAACTGTTGAAATTTTTTAGTTGTTACCAGTTCTACCGGGTAATAACTTTTTCCACGTTCATGGTTTTAGCTGTTTGTATTTTTGTTGCTAGCAGATAGCATCGATTTTTTGCTTGCAGTTATAGACCGGACTTTCAGTAGAAAAAGAAATTAGAAATTTTGGGGTAGGACCCAGCGTGGGGGGCCTGGCACCGTAAGTTTGATTGGGGGAGTCTTGGTCCACAGCTGCTGATTCGTCAAGCCATCAATTATAAATGTGGAAAAATGCCTCTCTCTCTCTAAAACCCATTCAGCGGATGTTGCTGACATTTGGCCTCAATTTCTTTCAGGTAAGGGTCATCTTCCCCCAATTTTGGTCTTTGTCTGTTCTCCGGTTTTGGCGGAGAAGAGGAAAATAAAGAAAACTAGAAATTTGGGGCAAAGCCCAACGTGAGTCCGCCCTGCGCCCTAAGTCCGATTGGGGGAAATTAGGGGGGGGTAAAATTTTTCCGGCATCAAAGTCACGTGGCCCGAACTCAAATGCATTGGCATACGCCAAACGTGCATTTTCGACTTAGGGTAGGTCAACATGAGCGCCCATAACTTTGTTCGTAGTGGACGGAATTTCACAAAATTTCTTTTGTTCAACGCCCAAAAGATCGTTCTCATCAACGCTGTTTAGATTTTGTCGCTATCTTCATTTGTTCCAGAGATATTTGCGCTCAAACTCGAAAGTTGTCGTAAATCGCACCGATTTTTGACGTTTTTTGCCCTCCCAAATTTTAAGGGGGGCGGTGCCCCCAAAAGTTGTACTTGCGTTAACACCCCCACCTAGAGACACGTCAAGTGCCAAAGTTTCGTCGGGCTACACCCCCTAACTGCGAAGTTATAAG
>Ga0209367_1009507_pt1 | contig 13167 bp, 7 predicted proteins | sample WorMetLIZISLAND2_FD_187412 | JGI IMG/M metagenome (GOLD analysis project Ga0209367, IMG submission 187412) | Marine gutless worms symbiont microbial communities from Max Planck institute for Marine Microbiology, Germany - Olavius geniculatus... ... | reverse complement strand
AGGCGGCGGAATGAATGAAGTGTAGGAGGAGGTAGTGGAGTTGGTGCGACAGACAGTTTAGTGAAGATAGCAAAGTGATCAGCTGGAGAACAGTGAGACACAGAGAGAGATGGTGCAAGAGAAGTGGCAAGTAGGCCTAGCACGAGTCATTCGTCGGAATGCTGGGAATGTGCATACCGCTGTATATATTGTAACTGTGTACACATGATCCTTCTTGCTTATGCATAAATAGTTTCCTGCGTAAAAATAGCACAGATGAAAAGTCAAAAGCATTAACCCTTCGGCGTTGAGCGGATCGCATGTAACAAGAATGGTAAACTTCTAGTAACGGTAAACCATGTGCATAAAAAGCTGTGGAAGTGAAAGCACTTGCGATTTTTATTTCTTTACAAAATACATTTTTAACGATTAGAGTAATTTATTTAATATTTTACTATTAGAATTAATTTGTGTTAGCTATTTCTGGTCATGACGTCTCATATTACTGATGGCGATGAAGAAGATTTAATTTAGCAATTTTTAAAAGTCTTACCACACCGTTATGAAAAGTTGATAAGTTTTTAGGCATCATCGCCGAAAGCGTTCGTACCGTCGGCTATTGCGACATATGCTATAATAGCGCGCACTGTCAGTCTGCCACACTCGTGCTAAAGTCGTTGGACAGAATGATACCATTTGACAAGGATGCTCTTGTATCCCCAACCCCAAGCAAGTAACATTAAGTGGCCTTTAGTCTTCTATGGGAAGTTGAGTTTTTGGGGTTTGAACTCCCGCTCAAAATGTGCATCGTATAACTATAGCGGCCAAACCGAAACAGAAGCTATAGCGACGCCGTCTAGTACCAAATGAATTTGGTTGCTGTTTATGCACCATGCTTGCAAACAGACAGGCCGTACAAGGGTAAAACGACATCGCCAGTGTTAGTGGAGCGAAAGTAATTAGTTGAACTGTGTATTTGTGCAGCACGTTAGATCGTCGTAAATGGCGTAGCCGACCGATGTATACAAAGGCCATGCTAGTAACACCACCACCATCATCCGTTATCATACTTTAGTTTATTTGCCCAAAACAACAACAGAATTACACACAGAACAGTAACCTAAACAGTAAAGTTTGACAGTAAGGCGCCGGTAATAACTGCTTTTAAATGTACCTAACGGTAAAAGCGGGGCCTTAGGCCTAGTTCGAGTACGAATCCAAGATACGAAAATAAAGACTTGATTCTGACTGGAGTCCACTGTGGGACGTGATTTATTTATTTATTTTAATATGTAATAAACGCTCGCGACAAACGCGCGAGAACAATAACATAGAAAAACAGTAAAAGAAAAAAACTGCAAACATTACTAAGGTAGACAAAAGAAATACAGAAAAAACATTATAAACAGACTACAAATAAACAAACTAATAACAGTTGCTAAGATTAAGGATAGGGTTAAATTTAAGGTTAGAGTTAAGGTTAGGAGTAGGGGTAAGATTAGGGTTAAGATTAGGGCTAGGGTTGAGGTTTGGGTTAGGGTTAGGGTTAGCGTTAGTTACATCATGACAATATGGAGGTGGGAAGAATTTTCCAGGTGCGACAAATTTCCCACGACACCGGACGTTGCACAGATATTAGCTCAAGGCAAAATCGTCTTCTTAATTACTATTTTTACTTGAAACTCGCCTCTTACAAGCAGCAACAACCATTTTTAGTGGACAAATTGACGTCGCGTTCGTCTGCGCTAGCCGCTAACGTAGACGAAAAGTCGTGTAGCGGCTAGCGCAGCAGCTGCCTGCCGTTACCCGATGCGCCTCAGTTGCCGCTATAGGATAGCCGACCGTACTGGTTGTCAGCGATCTTCAAAGTCATGCAAGGTCGATGATTTTCATCTTATCTGAAAGGACGTATGCGATTTCCTGTTAGTGATTAATAACAACCTTGGTCCTATCTGACTCGCACCCATAACCACAAATCCACAATACATCCGTGACAGACGGCGACAGACAACTCGTACCATAAGCCCGACCGTTACTATAAGTACGGTCGGCTAAAAATCCAACTTGACCTTCATGTGTGATTGCAGGCCGGGTGCCGAGCGTGCGGCTAATGCCGGAGACGGATGAGGTGAGTTCTCAGGCGGGAGCGGGCTTAGAGCTGAGGTGTCGTTCACGACGTGCCCGTCCACCGGCTCGTATTGTCTGGACGCGCAACGCTGTCGTGCTCGTCGACCGCGTCAACAGGATCCGCATCATTTCGTCACGGTAATCTAGACAATTGCTTGCATCTTCAACTTCAAACAACACTCAACTTGCAGTTGGTATCGTCCACAACTTTTGGCTTCGCCTGCAGTCGTGCGTCATAAAGCAAACGGTGGTGTAGTCTATGCGATACGATACCGCAGTGTCTGGAGTGGTATAAACTCGTACTGCGTGTCGCTTATCCACTCCAGCAGTACGTTATCTAGCACATCAGCGGTTTAATGCCAGAACGCATAATGACTAGCGTGAGGCTTGCGCGGCTCGCCGTCTCGCAGTGTAAGCTGGTTTCTGGCCTAGAGCTAAGAAAAAAAGGAAACATCAGCGCCGTCCTACGGGCAGGACTTATACGCTTTGTTTCACAAGTGCTTATATCCTACGTACAGTTGTTGATGGAAAATGTTAGTTGATGTAAGGAGTGGTAGCCTAATATCTGCATGGTTTGCAGGCGTGGTGCGTCGACACTGCGGGTGCGCAGACTGCGTGAAGATGACTCTGGTTTGTACGAGTGTCAGGCGATGAACGTTCTGGGTCAGTCTCAGCGGAGAGGCATTAACGTCGTCGTCGTTCCCGGTCAGTCACAAATCACAAATCACGATATATTACTAGTATTACACAATGTCATTGTAATTAAGTAGGCCATAAACCTGATTATTTGTAACAATCCACTTGCCATTTGATTCAGAGAAATATCAGTGGCGTCGCTGCAGAGGAGGCAGGAGGAGAGCAGTTGTCCATCCTAAATTTTTGGCTGTCAAAAAATTGTTTTTTGTTGTCAAAAACTGTCGTCAGTAAGTGCAAAATTTGGTGCTAAAACTTACAATTTTGGAAAAATTTAAGGGTAAAATCAGAATTTTGAGCACACATAATCTCCTCTATCAGAAAATTTCAACTAGCTGCACCATCTGCTTTTTTTCTAACCCTTGACACCGCTGGAGAGAATGAACTTAGCAGCATAGCGTGATAACTTTAGGACAAACAGTCGCTTTCTACTGAGACACTGAATAAGTAGGTTTATTATCAGTACTTGTCATGTGCATTATGCTTAAACAATAAAGCACGTCAAGGCTCATAAAACCCGAGTAAGAATGCATAACAATCAAACAATTAAACACAAATACAAGATAATAGAACCATAGGCGGATTTAGGGGGCAAAGGCGCCATGGCCCCCAAGATGCCAAAGTCGCCTTTTTTGCCTAGCATATGCAGTACATTTCTGCAGTAAAACTAATAAAATTTATGCATTTTAGGGGGTTTTCATGCCCAAAAAGTGTTTGCTTCCGGGACTGAGCCCCGGCGACAGGCTTCTCCCCAAGAAGTCCACCTTTGTTTTCAGCTTTCGGTCTTAATTTTTAACCTTTGGGGGCTAGTTCGCCTTTTGTGACTCCAGTTTTTGGCTATGCCTACGTAAGAGTAAGTAACAATAGACAATAAATAACGCCAGGGGAGTTTAAACTATATGAACCTAATTGAAGCGAACGCTGCAAGAAAAACCAGGAAAGGTTTTTTTGGAAAATTAGGGAGGTTGATTATTATTATTATTTTGCATTTTTCATAATATTTACGATATCTTGCAACCAGAAGGGTTCTGTGACCAAATTCGTTTTCGCCGGGACTTTGCCCCGGACCCCGCTGGGGGAGCTCATGACGCTCCCCAGAGTCCCTAGTCGGCTGGCCATTCCCTTCCCCGTCGACGCCTGCACCGCCTCACCTTGAGTTTGGAGGGATTGCTCCAAGGACTTAGGAGGATAGGTGCCCTTGAATAACGCTTTTTATCGCATGCAACTCAATCTCCATGGCAGTCTTTGTAAATTACTGCTGTACTTCTATACTGTTATGGTCATAGAAAAAAACGAAATTTAGCACAAAGTCAACGTAAATACGCCATTTTGACCTTAAGATCTAAAAATTTTTTTCTGGGGGCACTGCCCCCTTCCCAGACCCCTCCTCCTGTAAGGAGGGGTCCCCTTCCCACACCTCACCCCCTTGGCGCTTTCAGCGCCTCGACTCGGCTCGCGCCTTCGGCGATCGATCTTGCTCCCCCAACTTCAGCTCCTGGATCCACCTATGAATAGAACAGTTGCAGTCATAATGCAGTACGATATAAATACATCGTGTCCGGAAAAAAGAGTCTACACTTTTTCCTAAATAACTTCAACAAATGTAAATTTACTTTTATGATTTTTGGCACACATTATCACAACGATATGCTTTACTAAAAACATTTAAAACTTATCTCAAAAATTCACTTCTTACTGAGTAAAGCTAATGTAATCGTGATGTCATGGAAAATGCCATTTTAGCGGAAATATAACGTCTAAGTGAGCCTCTGTAATACGAAAACAAGAAAGCTACTGAAAGAAAATTGCAGTAAAAAGCTTGAGACATTGTTGGCATAAAAATAAGTTACTTTTTATCAATTTAAAAAAACTCAATCTTGATTTTCGCCATGGGGTAACGCATGGCAGTCGCGTGCAGTACGGGAACGTCGTTGTGCATCAGACGTTATCAGCGCGCAGCGTCATTTCTGCAGTATGCGTTAGCGTCGCGGTAGTGTACATTTGTAAAAAAGTTGTTGACTCAAAACTTGGTCAATAGCACGTTTTGTCACTGTTGCTGACAACTATGGCAGCTATAGGCAAAAAAAGACTATTTTTCTGCATTTCTGTTTATTTTGGCATGGAGTAAAGTAAGAATACAAAGAGTGTTTTATTTTAATACGGTAAAATGGCGTCAGTATTTGAACAAAGTGGACTATCAATACACTGTCAGTTGCGCGTTACTTTTTCAATGTTGCCTACCAAAAATTATAAACATACGTTTAAATTTGCTGAAGTTATTAACCGTAACACTCTTAGCGTTTTTCACCTCGGATACAATAAAAACGGCATTTTCGATCACGTCATAATTACGTCATCTTTACGTACTGACATGGCAATATAAAGAAAAAATATCACAACAGTTTAATCACATGAATATTCGGGACGAATCCTGCCAAAAATTATGAAAATAGGTTTAAGTTTGTAAAAGATACGTTGAAAATACCGTAGACTTTTTTTCCGGACACGGTGTATAGTTGTGCACACAGGTCAGACAATAAAAGCTCCCACTTTCTTTCCCAGTCGTTTGTTTAGGAGAAAACGATTACTGACAATAAAACAATTAACTGACGCTAAAATGCATATTTTTTACCTTCATAATGGAGAAAATAGGGATCGTTTTAGTAATTTTAAGTCGCTTTTTATTTACTTTGTGGGACAAAGTCACTGGTGATTCTCTCGCTCAAAACTTTAAGGGGGACGTGTCCCCTTTATTTCTAATTGACAGACCATGTGTTTACGTCAATTGCGTGATGGCGTTTTCTTTATAGGCCTATCCCAGAGAACAGTTACAGACTCCATTAGATTATAATCCAGCAGTTGGCTAAAACATGCAATAAAGATGTTTCAGTCATTTATTTTTTCAGACGAGACTGTATAATAAAACCTGGTTATGAATGTGAGTTGTTCGTATGGTTGATCTTTGTTGTGTTTAGATGTGGTGCCGACCAAAGTCCACTCGGTCCTCTGTCCAGCGCAGGGTTACTGCGAGAACGGAGGCACCTGCTTCATAATGGTCTCCATCGGCCGCCGATTCTGTGTGTAAGTCCGTGCTTGTTTGCTTGCAAAGTATTAGGCGCAAGCGATTCCGCCTATTGCTGCACACTTCTTCGTAACGTGTTCTGTCTGTCTGTCACATTGTACACCCGCTTAAACCGTTTGACGGGTCTAGATGTTGTTTGGCAGGTAGGCCTACACCTTTGTGCCCAAAGACGCATTTGATAAATGGGGTTTCTGAGCCCCAGGGGAAAAAGATTTGAAGTCAAAAGATAAATAAGTGAAGCTCCGGATATAGGCCTACACGTTTCACATTAATTCCGGTCACGTCACACACGCCGCGTTATAGACAAAAATATGAGACAAATAAACTGGTATGTTTTACTAGATTTTTATTACTGGCAATTTGATGTGCTCGACGGCTTGAAACAGTAGAGTCTAAGTTTAATGTCATCGTAATGTCTGTGGTATTTAGCTGTCCAGTAGATTTCGGCGGAGATCGATGTGAGGAGAGAAACATCGGTGCCTGGAAAGAAGCAGTTTCTGAAGCAGGTTTGGATTTAACGTCCCTGCTTGCTTCAATTGTTGTTAAATGGCTCTTTGTCGGCCGTTCTTTGTCAATATCATACTTATACTGCAATGTTTTTATTTTTGGTTTCAAGGAAGTTTATACGTTGTATGCACTGATGACTTTTGTTTGTTGAAAAAATAATGATAATAAGCTGCTTTATATAAGTAGCACTAAATCGGTTTTTTTCGTGTCATGTTGTTGTAAAAATTTAAACCATGCTCATTACTCACATGTGGTGATGTGACCCATGCGTTGTGGCAACACAAGTGAGCTTTCAATTCGGTCTAAATGCAATTCTGTTCTGTTTCAAACAATAGTTGTCAGCTCTGCTAGTTTGTACTGGATGGTTCTTGCTAATTTATTTTGCCGTTTGCCGAAGTTGTATATTTCGCTAAAAGAACCGGTAGAGCTTTTGGCAGTTTAGCCACATTTTTATAAAGGTGACTGCATTTTGATGATAATTTCCGCCATTGTATTGGTTGAATCAGAGTGGACGTTACGAAATGTGTGTCAATGCAGGGAGTGGAATGAACATAGTAGAAACGGTACTGCTGATATGCGGTGTGGTCGCTTCTGCCGTAACCGTTGTCGCCATAGCAATCATTATCTATGCATCAGCCAGGTAACAGTTTTGCAGACATCAGTGGCGTAGACAGCGGGGGCAGTCCCTTAATCTTCCAGACAGGACAAAACATGCGTTTAAACTGCAATAAATTTGCCAACTTGGTCAATTTATTCTCAGGAAAAATTAATCCAAGGTTAAAATTCTTGTCACTATATTTCATATTTTAAAGCTTACTTACTTAGCACTTAAATCCTCCGGTTCTTGAAAAGACAATGGGCAGCAAGAGTTCGCCATCTGCTTCTGTTTGCATAGCCATAGCTCGGACGCTGTTTCAATCAACTCCTCGGTCCACCAGGTTTTCTTTAAATGTAGACCGCCAAGTCTTCGTTAGACGACTTCGTCGTCTGCCACTACCACGAGGGGTCCATGACATGGCGTGATTGACTGGTCGTCCAGGTGGCATCCTGATGATATGGCCTGCCATCCGAAGTCGTCTTTCTGCTACAATGTCTTGTAATCTTCGCTACTCAGTCCAGCTTAGCACCTCCATGTTAGTCACGTGGTCCTTCCATGTAATGCCCGAATCTTCTGTAAGTTGCGTTGGGAAAAACGTCCAGCCGCTCACATATTCTAGCTGTACTCTTCCAAGTCTCGCTGGTGTATATGGCTGTAGAAACGATGAGGGATATTAAAGCTAAAATGCACTAAATTTGATTTTGGCTGGGGCTCCACCCCAGATTCTGCTGGCTGAGTTCACAGCGCTCCCTCAGACCCCTAGCTGCATTTTAGGGGGCCCTACTTTCAAGGGAAAGGAGGGCAGAGGAAGAGGGGAGGAAAGGAGAAGGGAAGGGAGGGGTAAGAAAGGAACAAAAAAGGGGAAGACAAAAGAGGGAAAAAAGGGGAGGGGAAGAAAGACGAGGCCCTCCAATACAATGACATTTCTTGTTACATAAGTAGTTTAGGCCTATTCTGATTTTTACTTTGATACACAATCATGCATTCCTGTTTTTGTTATTTTAGGGGTTTCTAACTATTGAATAGTAATAAATAAGTTTAGGCCTAAAATTGCTTATCGTGGAACTGAGCATTCATTAATTTTGTGATGTTTTTGCTGTGAGATTTTTAAAGTCCATAATTTAATAAAAAATTTGATCATGTATCATTTTCAATTATAGACTCAAAGTTCATTAGATTATCGCCGATAGTCTTAAAATATAATTTTAAATGCTGACCAACTACCTTATGTGCTTATGGTTTAAGATTGCATATTTTTGTGGATATTTCTAATGTACTGTTTGTACCATTAAAAGTATCGATGCATATATCTGGTTGTCTCCTTTTTGCTCATTAAATTTATGCCTTTGCCGTCACGATCACAGTGAAGCAAATAAAAAGACCATCCGTCTTGTTTTGATTGACTTTTCTTTAAAATTTTTTTTCCAATGCACTATGAGACTGATCAACTTAACAGTTTTGGCATTAAAAGGTCAAAGATTAAGAGGTCCTAAAAGGCTGTGGCTAGATGTTTGAGCGAAAGAATGTTGGATTTTTTTGCGTATTTTGGCTAAGTCTGTGACCTGCGATGTGATGTGTTGTTTATGTAGAAAATGTTATGTTGAACGCGAGCAAAATCAAAGACGCGAAGAGGTTGACGACAGTCGCGAGCCACCCAGTACTGCCAGTTTCTACAACTTGGTGTATATATGCTCTGTGATTGATTAGGCCTAAACATTTTATAAGACACTTACAGAACGAAAAATTCTTCTTTCCCTGGTGTGCAACACGACGTGCATGCGGCCCTCATAGCAGTTTAGTTCTAAAAACAGAGTGGTGTCACTGTAGACCCTACAGATTAATACATTGCTGTTCATCTTCACGTTGTCATCCGCGCTAGAAACTCACTGTGAGGAGGAAACCATGTTTACCTGACAGTGTCTTATTGCTTTTTAGGCGCCGTCGCGATGCCAAAAGCGATTCTGCTTATTTCAACAAATGCCTGCTGAAACGTGGTCTGCCCTCTGTCACACTCGTGCACGCTGCTGATCTTGACGGAATGAGATAATGCCATTTTGTCTCGGACACGTCGTGTGTTACCCGATTAAACGTTTTATTGGATACGTACACGTCAAACGAAAACTGTGTTTCGAGCGATGGCGCTCATAATAGTGCCACGTCACCATATCCATAAGAATTCTTGATTTTTACCAGTAATTTCTCACAGTAGAACGTTAGCCTTGTTTGCTGCAGACAGGACAACAGTATGTAGCCTTTATTGTTTGATATAGTACACGGTGTTTGTTTTCACTGATGCGTGAAAATGTGAGGTTGGACTGGTTTGGTGGTTAGGCCATACCGGTACTTAGGCGGATCAGAATGGCAAATAACAACGTACGGAAGACGTGCGTTCGGACACTGTCGCTGGCTCATCACTTGGAACGGTCTTCCGAACTATCTGAAAACCAGCGCACACTCTGTCCACCGTTTCGGCGCCATCTCAAAAAAACTTGTACTTCTTCTTTACTAGCACACTTTAAACAGTTAATACACTATATAATTACCTAGGTCTACCAACTTACTGAAGCATCTGACAGAAGAGTTTATCATAAACCTGCCATAAGGCAGAGGACCAAAGAAGAGACTTATATTTAATCACCTCTCTAATTACTTACTTACTTAATTACTGACGTGTGCATTTTAGCATCCGCAGCCTCGGCAGAGGCAGTCGACGCATCAAGTGAACGAAGAAAGCGTCGATTATGACGTCAGAGCAAGCACAGCGCCAGCGGCCGTTGATCAGACGGATAGAGTGATACTGCGACATCCGAACGGCGCCAATTCCAACGGCCGACAGCGCACATCAAACCGGTCGTCATCAGACCAGCGACGATCTCGACTGATGGCTGCCTCGGCCACCCTTGACTCCGAGGACCTTTTGAACGCGGGGTCCCTTGAACATTGTACTGGCCTAGACTCAGACGATTTTGAGAGGGAAACGACTTGCTAGCGACTCTCCGGCTTTTTATTTGCGTCTTTTACAAATGTTAGAATGTTAAAAAGTTTAACCGACTTAACTTCGATTAAATAGTTTTGATTTCGTTCGGTTTCATATAGGCATGGCTTTACATACTGGACCTACAGGGTGGGCCAAAAAATGGCACAAAATTTTTATATGCCAATAACTTTATCAAATATTAACCGATTTTCAAAATTTTTACACTGTCGGAAAAAGGAGAAAATTTGCAGTAACACTATTACTAAAGATCCCACCACACCTCAATTGTGTCGCTACACTACCTAGCGAAATATTAATGTCTTCAAAGCAACAGTTGAAAACAAGGCAATATCTGTAGCAACACATTTAAAAAAATTTACAACAAAACAACCTGTTTATTGCCTCAGTTATTGTCCAAAGTTACAAAGTAACTGTAATATCTCGCAGTTTTCACATCAAATGTTCAGTTTGTCCGCCTTGCTGCTGGACGACGCACTCAAGCTGATGACGCCACTGACCAATAGCGCAATCAACCAAACGCTCCGACAGTTTGCCCCACTCAGTGCTCCAGAATTGTCGTGAATTGTCAACACTGATACACCATCTATTAAAGACCCCCTCATACAGCATAATCGACAAGATTCAAGTTCGGGCTGTTTGAAAGCCACATGTCAGACTCAGTCAACGTTGATCATGCAATTGGCCATTCTCGTCGCCGGTGAGAGTGCGATGTCTGACATTTCACAAGGTAGTGTAACGACACCTATGAGGTGTGGTGGGATCTTAAGTGCTATTGTTACTACAAATTTTTGCTGATTCCATCAGTGAAAGAATTTTGAAAATCGGTTAATATTTGATAGAGTTATTGGCATATGAAAATTTTGTGCCATTTTTTTGGCCCACCCTGTATATAACTGTCGCACGTCTTTAAGGCATCGTAGCTACTGACAGTCAGCCTTCTGCTGATATCATAGGCCTATTATTAGTGATGTTTGGTTTGGGGTCTTAGCCCTATACCAATAACGTGTTCTAGCTGGTGATATCATTCAACTGATTATTGGAGTGTAGATGTTATGTGTTAGGATAAGCATGTTTTAGCGTGTTGCATAAAATGCTATTATATGCTTAATTTATGTGCAGTAAATAATTTATTGTCAGTATTGGCCAAAATTTCACTTTACGATTTTGGAGACTTACTAACCTGTAGTGGTAAGTTAACGATGAGATTATGAGAGTCTGCAATTAAGAGCCGTAGCATCAAGTACGTATGCTGTACTACGAACAATGGGGGCTTTGTATTTATTTTTTTTTACAAATTTTGCTTGTTTTTTAACTTACAAACGTTAGTGTTGTGCTGAAAATTATAAGCTTACATTAAAGCCCTACATAATTCAAGTATATTGCAGATCAAAAATGTGATAGATCTGGTGCCATTATATTGTATATAATTTCATTTGTTAATGCAATGCACCGAAAACATTCGACTGACAGAATAAATGCTGACTTCGTATTGAGTTTTTGTGATGTGCCAAGTTTATCGTGATTGTCACATATTGTAGGTCCCTACATGCACGAGACGACAACATATATGTGTATATTTATTTAACTTTTCTGGCACCAAACAGCTAAGCTAAACAAAATTCGAGGGTATATAATTCCGTATATTCGGTAAATTTTGTTTTTTACCCTGTACTTTGTTTTACATTTATATTCTCCATTCTTTGAGAGCAGTGTCGACAGCGTTCTGCTCCAGACTTCAACCAGTCACTTCTTGAGTTCATCGACATTCCTAAAAAGAGCCTGATAGACTCACTGGTACGTGCGTGACGCAACATCGAACGGACTAAGGTCAGGGCTGTTGCGGGGGGCACAGAAGAGACGAAATTTGTGTTCATTTGAACGCAACAGGGATGTGGTCTCGGTCGAGACGTCTCGGTTTCGAGACGGTCTCGAGACGTACTAACGTCTCGTCTCGGTCTCGTCTCGGACAAAATCCTCAACGTCTTAGTCTCATCTCAGTCTCGGAGCAATATGTCTCAGTCTCGGCGCAATAGGTCTCGTCTCGGGTCTCGGGCCATTGCGTCTCGTCGAAACGTTTTGTGCAGGCGCGCGCCGTGCATAGCCTACTGTAGCTGCATTTAGAGCGATATTAACCAGCATGACATTTATGGCCTAGAAATATTCGTTTACAGTGTTTTTTTGTTTTTCATATACTTATTTATAAAGCAGAATTATTGTCCTGTCAGTCCTTTTTCGTCATAAAATGATCTAGTCGCAATGAAGATAAAGCGCATGATGTCAGAATGAATACTATCTGCCAAATTTAGTCGACGTATAAAGCTATAATCAGCTGTAGTTTACTAATTTCAGTTGCTTGCAAATTGCGATAAACATAATGGCTCATGTCTACAGCAGTGCAGTTGCAATAATCTTTATGGTGCAGGCCGTTAATTATTCAGTTATAATTGTCAAAATAACGTGCAAAAACCCACAATATCACAAATAGAAAGCGCTTACCATGGTGCAAGTTAATTAATCCGTATAATTTTTTTTCATTGTTAATGTGTTTCCCCATACGTTACGGAAAACGTCTCGGCGAGACGTTGAAGCTCCCGAGACTCTCGAGAGTCTCGGGAGCTTCAGGGTTTAGGCCAGCGTCTCGGAAGCTGCAACGTCTCGTCTCGGTCTCGGCTCAGAAGGTCTCGTGCACATCCCTGGAACGCAAATTTCGCTTGTTCCGTTTTTCTTAGGTAGTGCAGCATGTCGGATTCTTTGCACGTTATTTTGTTTATTTCATCTCTAATTTCGTGTTTTTCGCTTTCCCAGGTAGTGTAGGAACACACGTTGAGTGAGTGTAGACTTGAATGGTCGTTTAATAACCAGCTATGTCAGAAATATCTGTACTAAAATTATCAAAATCTGATACTTCATTTTTTAAGTTACGATCGATAATGTTGAATTTTTTTAAAACCTATATCCGTGTAAGCTACGCCATCGACGTTCACTCAACGCGTTCCGAAGACAGACTGTCCAGAGTCCAAACAGTAGTAGCTTACATTAGGCCTATGCCATGCGAAATCACAGGCTGCGCGGTAGCGCCAGCCCTGTTGTAAAGGTGACCAGCCATTTCAATGGGAAACTCCAAAATTTGACCCCTCGTATTTCCCAAACCCCTTAATTTTCCCACACCAAAATTGGCACAAA
>Ga0209367_1009505_pt1 | contig 13169 bp, 6 predicted proteins | sample WorMetLIZISLAND2_FD_187412 | JGI IMG/M metagenome (GOLD analysis project Ga0209367, IMG submission 187412) | Marine gutless worms symbiont microbial communities from Max Planck institute for Marine Microbiology, Germany - Olavius geniculatus... ... | reverse complement strand
TGCCTACTAATGCGGTCAAATTTTATATTGGTCATCTTTGTCTGCTTTGTCGTCTTCATGACAACTCTGCCCTCAGTGCCCTGCTAAGGAAATGAGTCCGTAGACACCCTGTATAGCTTCAACCTCGAGTACGTCGCTGGACTCGATCACGTATCAATTCATGGGGTTCCGTGAGTGACTATCGCGCTTATGTAGGGTTCCGCGGCAGCAAAAAGATTGAAAAACACTGGCGTAAACACTAGATGCTGTTCCACTTTTGATGACCTTTTGTCATCAAATTGTATCAAATTGCATAGATTTGCTTGCATCTATATTTTAAATAATTTTTCTGAGGTAACACTCTTAAACCCAGTAAATTAGTGCCTCCCCCCCCCAAAAAAAATGCACCGACTTGCGCAGATTTGCTGCTGTATTTTCAAAAAACTTTCAAAGTCGATGCCTCGAACACTCATAACTAGGGAGGGCCACAGTCTGCTTTTCCTCTGCACGCGTCCACGGTGCTACGTATTCAGAGCTTGCCGCTGTCGTTGATTTGAGATGTGGTTTTGCCGCAGATCTGCGAGACACGCAGGCGAACATGTTGCTCGACAAACTACAAGTTCTCAACAGCATCGTCGACGACCACGAGGTAAAATACACGCAATAGTTTGCTTGAGAGACTGCTTATCACATTCAGCAAGTGAATTAAAGTATCCGGATAGTTTATGTGCATCATGAAAGGACAACGTGAGCCAATCACTGCTCATCAAGGCTTCAGAAGTCATCTGCAGAGTGCTTTGGTTTGAAATTTAGCTCGACGTACTTTGTTGCTTGCGATGGTTTGGCTTGAACGTCGTTGGTCGCATCACCGAAGTTAATCAACAGCGGGCCCGGTTAGTACCTCGATGGGTGGCCGTCGGTAGACGAATAAACCATCTCGGTATATATGTAACCAATCGCCCAGGTCAACTCAGCCTGGCCATCTCTCTGTGGCTAGGGGCAGTGAGTATCAGCGAAAGCTGAGATGCAAACAGGCACACCGCGCGATGCATTAGCCGCGTATCCGTGCATGGTCTCGCAGTGTAAACTGGTGTCTGGCTGAAGGCTAAAAATTAAAAGAAGACGGATATCATCGCCGCCTTATGGCTCGGAAAGGACTTAGCGTTTTTTTTACGATAGGCCCTGTCACAACGGTATAGTCCAAGCGGTGGATATATAATAATGCTCGGGGGTCACGCTTGATCGAGTTAAAGCGTCGTGTACGTGGTCTTAGGGAGATTAAACAACATTTGATGCATCGCTAGCTACTGCCGACCGAAAGGAACTTTTGCTCGATGGAATCTTTGGTATAGCAAGTACTGGTCACTGGTCGGTGCAGTTGATTAATGCGAGTCTATGGCTGAGTGGTCGTTCCGTCTTGCATCTCGTGGTGCGCGGAACTTGCGGACGACTAACTCGCGCGCTCGTCTGTGTGTCGTGTAAATTTTCCTGCGCGTCGTCGGTTATTTATACGCGCGTTATTTATACGCAGTCTATCAGTGTCAACCGCGCCGGTGGCTTCTTTACACAGACAAAGGCGGAGTGTGGAATACGCGGAACTTGATCCGCCTACACGGACCTTCAATACGATTTTTTTTCACGAATTTTCACATTTTTCTTCAAATTCGTAAATTTTTGCGAGTTTTAAAATAGGTAAGTAAGTAAGTAAGTAAGCTTTTATTTCTCAGCGGTTAAACGCTATCGGCATTGGCAACAAGCAGAAAATTACAGCGCAGCAAATTGCAATTGCAAGTTAATGCAGTGAAAAAAAATAACGGAGAAAACAAAAAAAATGCACAGTAATGCCTCTGAATAAAAATATGCAAACGAATTTTAACAAGTTTTTTTCAAAAACTGTTTTTCTTCAAAAAAATTGGTTAAAATCGTGATTTGTTTGAATTTCAAAATATAAAGTCACAAACTCTCGATTTTTGTTCGCCTGCAGTGTAGCTGGAAAGAAAATATAACACGCGCATTTGTACGAGAAAAAAATGTCGTTTCCGTGACGACATAAGATGCGGCCGTCCTCTTAGCTATACAAATGCAACAATTACTTATTTTGAATTTCCGCCGAAAGTTTACTTTATATGTTTAAAGTCGCAAACTTTGCAGTAAATTTATACGTAAGCGCACGCCATGTTTACGCGATATACAAGTCATTTTCTTGTGGCTTTTTTCGTCTGATGACCTTGACCTTTGACATGTTTTACCTGAAACAATTTTCAGCCGACATCGGTTGCTCCTTTTAAGGGGGACGTTGACTGTAATTTTGATGTTTCTACGTTTTTTTTCTTTTGAGTTTGGAGCACGTAGAAGACTGACGTAGAGTCGGACAGACAGACAGCGAGCCGGGCGGGCGAGACTCTTAATGCGGTTTATTAGGACGCCCGCATAATGACCTTCTCCGCTGCACACACACGAGTGGTAGCAATCGGACGAAGCAAAAGAAAAAAAATATTAAAGTAGCTATTTGTCTTTAAGATACTGTTATTAAAACTAGCAGCAAGTTATCCCAAAATAAGGTAACGACGCTTTAAAGGTGTGATGGGCTACTAATCCTAAGCTTATTGCGAAGTTACTCTCAGTGTGTCACTGAGAGAAGTAAGATGAATTAGACGGTCGGTCAGTGCCCGCTATAAAACATCTAGGTAATGCAGTCGCTTATTGTCTGGAGCGTTTGCGTCGACAGGTGCGTGTGACGTCATGTTGCTATGGCAACCGCTAGTTACGTTATGCGGCGGCAGCATGTTGTTCGCTAACCGTCAATAGACCGAATTATCCGCAGTAATGGGCAGCAGTATTTTCATTAAAATGTTACTAAAGTCTTGTTTTCTCCGCATCTCAGTTTTAGTTCTTGAGATTTTGATATCATTTACGTTCGATTTTAATTGCAGAAAATAAATAAACATTATATTTTACAGCATGCACAATACTTAAAAACAGTCGTTGCATTACAATCGAGAATGTGTGTTTCAATTTTGCATTACAGTCGTTTTGCGTTTTACTATATCGGCCACTAACCTATTGTTAATTACGCAAAAAAACAGCAGCTTATGCAGCTAAAAGCCCAGCTGTCGCTAGGATAGCCGACCCTACTGGTTGTCAATGACCTTCAAGGTCTTTCAACGTCAATGATTTTCATTTCATCTGATAGGGCGTATGCCACTTCCTATTAGTGATTAATAGTAGTCTTAGCCGCATCATTCACCGTTCTTTCTACCCCCGTCCATTCAACTACGAATTTGAAAACGTTTTTTTGATCTAGATCGCTGAAATTTTGCGTGCCTAGTTTTATGTAAAATGTGTAAAAAAATTTTCTTGAGACCTACCCGTTAGCCAGGGTACATCCCTTGCAGACGGGCGGACAGACAGACAGACGACAACTCAGACCTTAAGCTCGATCGTTACGTACGTACGGTCGGTTAAAACAGTGTTGCTGGTTTGATTCCGTTCTCATCTATAGATCTCTTTGGTTCTAGTTTTTACGCGCCAGAGCTAGCATAACTATGGCGCGTATTAGCTACGGTAATTATGTTCGTCCGTCTGTCTGTCTGTCTCGGTGTCACGTCCCGGTACTGTTCCAAGTCCAGGTGAGATAGAGACTTTTGGTTTTCACCGTATGATAGCTTAGAGTCTATAGTATTTCGGACAAAATTTCATGTTTGTAGGTCAAGGGGGTCTGTATGAACGAGGGGGCGAAACAGGGACATTCCCCCTGAAAAGACGTTATTATGCCGTTACTGGCTCGTTTAACGTGAAAATGGTTGCAAATAGGCACAGACATGCTGCTTATCATAACAAGCACTGGCGACGAGCTTTTTAGGAATGTCAACATCGATGACTTTGAATGACCTTGAACCCCCAAAATAAGGAGTTTAGTGAATTTTTCGTGATTTTGTGCTGCGACACGCAATTCAAGAGTGAATTGCGCCGAAATGGCTGGAGATAGACCAAGACAATTTGCATACGAAATTTTCAGCATTAAATGTAGATTTTAGCAGTCCAAGTCCAGACGCTCTATATTCAAAAAGGCCTGCGCACGCGGGTGTCGAAAGGAGATACCTTTCTAAAAAGTTGTTATTTATCCGCTGTTGGTTTGTCTATCCTGAAAACGGTTGCAGATAGGCACAGACATGTTGCTTACCATAACAAGCACCGTTTTCGTGCTTTGTATTGATATCAACATTAATGACCTTGAACCTTAAAATAAGGATTTTTAGTGATTTTTTTTGCGATTTTAGGCTGCAAAAAAGTGAATTGCGACTAAATGGGTGGAGATAGAAAAAACTTACCAGCGACAGGAACTGCGATAGGCTATGGCGCGTTTCATGAGCATTAGCTCAGATTTCTTGTAGTTTTAGTTATCATTTTCGTTCCAGCTCTCGGAACTTCTCGTTCTCGTTTAGAAAAATAGCACCGACAGTAATTTCAGCATCTGGTCGTCGGCGCAAACTCTCGCGAAGTCTCGCGAGAAATTAGCGGTGAGTAATGGCCGTTACGATGCGACCTTGCAACGTATACTTAACCTATACGTCGCGCGTACGCCTGTTATACGACCATGTAGGGTCTTCGTGATCACCACAGCCGTCGTTAACCCCTTTAACCCCGCCGCCTGTTTACGACACTGCGAGTTGGAGGTCACATGACAGGGAACATACGCAGGACAGACGGACGAACAGACGGACGGACGGACGGCCAAGACCCGTAATGTGGTCCATTACGACGGCCACATAACAAAATTGTTTTTTTCGTCCACTTTTTGTTTCGCATGTCTGGGCATCTTAAGGCGTGTACAAAGGGACGTAACTGAACTGAACTGAACTGACAAGTTTTAGTTTTTGATGAAATGACCAATGGGCAAGCAGAGCGAGTCCATTGGTCATTGGTTGATGCGTACGTGCGCATAGTCTCGTAGTCACCGACGCCGTTAGACAGCGCCTACTGCAATTCATCACTGCTTGCCCATTGGTGATTTCGTCAAAATCTAAACCGAGTCATTTCAGTTCAGTTTTGTCGCTTGATACGCGCCTTTGGGCTACAAATTCTGCACCGACGACGGCGGCTATCGCAGCGTTCGATTTGCGACCGGTCGCCTACTTCGGTTCCGGTTGTCGCAATAGTTTGGCGGGAAAACAGACGCACTATCTAGCATTGCCATCAGATAGTTTTGAGCTCAGCCGGCCGAACAGTGATGGGTCGAACGGGATATTCGGTTTATCGCTCGACACGATATACCAGCCGTTAAGTATATAGGGCCTACGCAGATCGTACGTAGCTGATGGTTGCAGATATGACGCCATGTTTTCCTGCAGTCGTAACAGGTTTCTGTATAATACGAGCTATTTATTTCCCGCCTTGCCTGCTAGCGCTATCGATTTGTAGGCTATTCGCTTTGCCTATCACGCTAAATGTCCGACAGACTATAGTGTATAGTTGAGTATTTTTCATCTGTCTACTACTCGCTAATGAAAATACACTGCTGATCGTTTAACCCTGTGTTATTATTATGCAGATTTCCTGATAGGCCCTATGCAGTTCTTGCCCGTCTGTCTGTTTGTCTGTCTGTTTTGTAGAAAAATTGGTGTGAACGTTTCCCAAAGGTAAACGGTCGGTTAATCTTGAGCTCAAAGATCAAAAGTCAGGTTTACAGTTAGGGGTATCTGTCGGCGGATGACCGCATAATATGTCGGCACTAGACCAAATATGTTTTTTGTTTGGTTCAACGATATAACTTCGCTGTTTTTTGAGGAATGTTTTGATAGCTGCATAAATTTTAAATCAAATTGATAAGTTTTGTATGCGACGACGTCTGTAGATGTTCTGTATTCTAGCAGCAACCGTCGGATTTGAAATTGATGAAGATTAAAAAAAGAAACTTTTTTCTGGAACTTTTAAAAAAATTTAAGCTATATTGTTACAACGTTTTGATGAGCGCTTGCGTCAAAATTGCCAGGGTAAACCTATTTGGATTTGCTTTTGAATTTAGCTTCTAACTTACTGTGATATAGCTACTTGTGTAATACGTTATAGGCCCCTACTCTACGCTGAAACCTATTCTATTTTATGCCTGCCTTTGACCATCTACACTCTCCTCACAGTCAACTATAACTATACGACATTTCCGCGTTTATCCTTTCTTTGTATGGACATGGACAGTATATCTTTGATGTGCTTTGGCGTATTGCTAATGAGTATACGTCTGATGGATAGATAGCAAGGACTAGACACATTATTAAAACCCGGACGTCGTCGTCGTCGTCTGACGTCGTTTTTTTCCCACTCATTATTTTATCACGACAGCTGCCGCTGCTGCTACTGTGTTTTTGTTCTTATTTTGTTGTATTTTGTTTTTTTGCCTCTGTTTTTCGTTTAAACCTTATCCTCTTTTACTGCTTTTTTTTGTTTTGTGTTTTTACGTATAGGCCTATTTTATCTTGTTTTTATTATTATTCTTTTTTTCTCTTTTTCTGCATTTTTCTTTATTATATTTTTTGTCTATTTTTCTTTTTTTTATTTTTTTGCTGCTGGCTGCTGCTACTATACGTCGACTAAAAATAACAATTCCCAGCAGTCATGGTTGTCGGCATCATTATATAATCAGCGTTGGCGTCGTTATGCGTGTACATCATACACATAGACCCTAATGATGATAGCAACTGATGAGATTTTTGGATGTTATTTTCGTCAGGGCCGCAGCTGGGTCTCTGTTCTGTTATATTCGGCTAATCGGATGATTTTGTCTCTTTTTTGCGTTTTTGCTCGCAGCTGAGAACGTGTTGTTCCGAGAGAAAAGACAAACCACAAATAGATTTGCTTGTGAAATTAAAATCGATATTTTTGGTAAATTGGTTCGTTGTGTTTATTGAGCATTAGTGCATTACCACGGACGACACCGCTTTAGCTTGCAAAAATGCATACAATGTTCAATTCAATTTAATTAGTTATTTGTTGGTTTGTTAGTTGGATCAGGCAAAAACTTACTGGCGGATTATGGTAAAATTTTTAGAGAATGTCAGGCTTGGACAAACTTAGAGTGTCCACCATTTTGGTAGTGATCGGGTTTGGCATCCGGATCCAGGATAGTATTTTACCATTACAAGATAGAGCAATAAGTTTGCCCGCGGGATTACAGGAAACGTTACGGACCGATTTGGTCGAGATTTTCAAAGAAGGTTAGCTTTGACTTAACTTAGAGTTGATTAGATATCTGTGGCAAACAGTTTTGCCGCCTGACGATACCAGTTGAAAAAAATGTCATAAATTATTATTATTATATATTAATTATTTTTCAGTTTACTACTAATGGGGTGTTTACACGATCCAGCAAACGTCCAGCAAACTTCCAGCAAACGTCCAGCAATTCACGTGTATTTTGGAAGTTTGCTGGACGTTTGCTGGATCGCATAAACTATAACTGTGAAGTAGCTTTGCAGATCTGATTGATTGACTAATTGGCTGATTGGTTGATCGTGTGGTTAATAATTGTCCTGTGTGTGTTTTTTTGTGTTCTGTCCAGACTTTAGCTATGCACGAGCGTCAGTCGCGAGCCACAGCGTACTACACGCAGTGTGAGTATATACCGAACTAAATCCTCTAATGAAAATTTTAGTTCTTACCAGTGTATACATAGTACCATAAAAATAATGGGAGAAAAATAAATATTACGAATATCACAAATGATAGATAAGTATAGGCTACACTTACGTGTGAACTAAACTAATAAGGCCTATGTTGTCGCTCGTAGGTCTAATGAATAGGTACTAAGTTAAAAGTTGAAAATTACAACAAGAAAAACGACATTGGTTTTGATCTTCTAGTATGTGGAAAAAGATTAGGAAATTCGGACCCATGCTTGAAATTCAACAGTCAGAAATTGCATCGCATGTTGCAGTCAAACCATTACAAATAGCAACGTGGTTACTAGGCCTATATTAACAATTTTTAGCAAGAACTGAACAACGCCCTATACAACGGTACCGTCGCCGACTTCATTCGACTTTTCGTTCCGCCAGAAATGACGTACTTTTGGCAAGGTCTATTGCTAGCCAATCTGCTTTGACCTTTGTTGTTATTATAATCGACGACGTCACGTGACTTCAAGATCCCCAAAATTTAGACTGTGCAATAGAGCATTTTAAAACCGTCCGCTTGGCCTTTCTCTTTCTGTGTAGTTCCAGATTTTGATTATAAAAAACTCGCCGAAGTACGTTTGCGAGCCAATCAGAGGGTTTGCGGTCTTTCCTCGTTACCGTGCGGTGCTACCGCGGTAATTTATTGCGAAGTTGGTTATCCGCGCATCACTACCGGCCGGCGATGACAGAGGGGTTAGGCCGGCGTCACACGTGGGCGGGCAAATTAGTCCAATCTAGTACGGAAATACTCCACCAGGCGGCAGTAACGGTGACATATCGTTGATTAGCGACATCAGCGGCCCAGTGATTGGTGATACGTCAAGCCGTTTTACGCACTCGCACGTCGGTAACCCTTCGCCGCCGCCGAGGACGACCAGCTAAAAAAGTCCACAGGTCATTTTGGTTACTTTTTACGTCGTAGGGGGTCGGCGATGGTACCGTTGGATAAAGCGATGACGAGTTCCTATAGAGTGTCTATAGTGACCATGTCTCTGTCTGCAGCGGTTTGGCCGCAATTTTGAATGCAAAGTTGTTGCCTGCAGCCATCGCGTACTTGCGCCGAATTACCATACCGCATTCTAGCGTTAGTTGTAGCGTTCGATATAGCAGCGTCACCATAGCGTATTATGGGACTGCAGTCACTCTGGGAAATCGCTTTTCGGACGCTGGCCTTCGGGTATAGGCTTTACGGTTGGCCCACTTTAGTGACAGCTGGGCTTTTTATTATAAAATGATTTGAAACTGAGAATGAATGTGTACGCAGTACGGTGCCCAGCAGCCCTGTACATGCAGATGTCGAAACTATTCTGCAAACGTCACCAGGCAGAAAGTCGTGTTCTACGTAATATGACGACTGATGACGTCACTCATACGTCACACATGGCGTCATCACGACGTGTTATCAATCACGGTCCAGCTAAAAGACGAGACGTCATCGCGGACACGTTTCGGCCCTTTCCGGCTTCGTCCCATCCCCGGGCAAACATGCGCGCTATCGTTCATCGTTAGAGATGGGACGCGAGGTTTGCGGACTTCCGACGAGTGGACTGCAATCCGCCTGGGTGGAGATCTAAAGCGGGCACGAAATTGAACTAATTAACAGCCCGTTTACACTACGAAGCTTGCTCGACGAGCTGGCAATTGATTAACAAGTTGGCTTGACATAGCTCGTCGAGCCAGCTTAACAAACCAGCTTGATGAGTGCTTGAGTTTTCAAACATGTTCGATATTGCAAGCACTCATCATGGTAGCTTGTCAAGCGATCTTTATCATGTAAACGCTCTATAACATTCAAAAATGGCCAAATTTACTTAGCACCGTCGGCGACGTTGCTGCGGCTCAGATGATATAAGTTTGGTCGCTACATAAAATTCTCATTCTCACTTCGATATTGTACCAAAATTTTTTTCGTCTGCATAAATCGGAATGGGGACCGAGAGCGGAGGCGGTGTTTTGGGGCATAAAAACCCCGAGAAGGCATGTAGCGAGTTTAATAAATTTCGTTATTAGTTTTTCTGCATAAACGTGCATTTACAACTGAAGGTGAGCGACGATCGCCGCTTTCTCCTACTACCCTACCGACCCTGCAGGCTTTATCATGATGCGCGAGCGGGACAGACGTACGGACTGAGAGACAGACCACGCCAATGTAACGTCCGTTGCAGTAGTCGGCATGACTTTCAGCGGTGCCGCCTAAAACTAATGAGTTAAGACTGTCCACAGATGACTATTCAATGACATTAGCGGATCAAGCGTTAGAGCGGATCGTGCGCAAGAATCGAGGAATCGCGGCGGAATGGAATTATTTAGCGTCTGCCCGCCCTTACAGCCGATGACAGTCGATCGATTGGGATGGGTGAAAAAATCACACAGCGATTCACACTCGCTTCTAGATCTATCTTTGGTGCCAAGTCTCGCGCCGTAATCTCGTCAGCGACGAGATTTCGACCACGCGTGATGTAATATCTACTACAGAAAACTACTACTGCTGCTGCTGGTGGTAGCAGTAGTTCTTCCAATGTTGCTGTTAAAATGGAATATTGCAAATAAAATGTTCATATTATGACTTGCTGAACGTTCTTACTCAACTTATTTATAGCGCTTTCCAGTGTCACAATTATTTTTTAAATAACATTTTATGGCATAGTTTATGTGTTGTAAGTGCGAGATATACAGCGCGTTTTTTTTACAAAAAGTCAATGATATTAACATAAGTATTCCGAGCTTATGCTTTTGATTTTTTTGGACTTTGGCAGTTTTGTTGTACAACTCGTTCCAAATTTCCGTAAACTTTCGATTCGTCGTAGAGCTTGTCAGTGGCATTATTGGTTGAAAAAGTGGAAGTTGCAATTTTCCGATAGACAGAGATAATTTCCGACAGAAGACATTGCGGGTGCTCAAAATTTTAATCTGATCTCTACATTGCTCCAAAATGTGCGTTTTCAGTTTCAAATGTTGCATTTTGGACAGAAATTTTCTGAAACAAGATTTATTCCCATAATTTTTCGACAGAGCAAAATTTAGCGGGGGGATGGCGGCCACGACGTTACTCGAGCTTGTTGCGCACAAATCCAAAGTCGGCTAAGTGGAATTTGTTCTCTAACCTTTGCTGTGCTGTACAGCTATGATATCGGAAGACAGCGACTACACGAGTGACGTAGGCGGCTACCCGCCTGTTCAACACCCGTGCTACGGAGTCGCGACACTCGACGACCTCGACTACTATCCCAACGACGTCATCGCTTACCCTGGTACGCCAGTCAATCAGTCAATCAATTAATTAATCATTTAATCAAGTAATCAATCGTTTAATCGTTCGACGTTAGTCTGCCCACTGTCCGTTTGTCCGTCCCTTACGCGACTCCTAATTCGAAAACGAAAAGCTGCAGAAAAAACCGCAAACTAGTTCTAATTTTTCTCACGACATTACCCCGTTTACACGATCAAGCAAACATCGAGCAATCATCGAGCAAACATCTAGCAAATGCATTCAGAATACACGTGCACGACGTGTGCTCTAATTGATCGCTGTTTGCTCGATGTTTGCTTGACGTTTGCTCGATGTCTGCTCGATGTTTGCTCAGTGGGGTACAAGAATAACCGGTGTGTTGATTGTCAGCTCATGGATCAAAGTTTAGGCGGACGGCCGCACGATAGTTATGTCGGTACTGGGCTGAAACAGTTTTTCTGTAGATTTTACATCCCCGTTAGCAACGACAGTATTGTTCTTAGCGCTGTCGCTAAGTTGTCTTGTTTGCTTTTTCGCTGTTAACACGATAACTCTTGAACCGCTACATTTACTTAGTTTGATGCAATTTTGCATAGCCGCAAAAACTATATTAAATTTTAAGATCACGGGTCAAACAATGGTCAGAGTCACATGAGCGGATTTTCCAGTAGGCCTACATTAGAACTGCGAAATAGAACCATGTTGTTAATTATAGCTGCTACTAGGCCGATAGCAATTGGCCGACGCTGACGTATCTAGGCCTAAATGTATCGCAGATTGCCACAGCGGCTACCGCGGACATTTTTAGCCTTGCACAACAAAGATTGACGGTCTAGTTAACATTATGACCTATATTAATATGCGTTTTATTCACGTACTTATTTGCTGACGTCCAAATGGGTTCTGAATGGATTGTGTTGTTTACAGTCGGGTACGAACTGGGGTACTCGGGTGGTCACGTGATGCGGCAGCCGGACGCGCTGATTGGTCGGCGCTGCTATGACGAGGACGCTGATTGGCGGGGAGCGGGAGGATACATGGACGAGAACGCCGCTGGCGACGTCTACCGGTCCGCAATGGCGGCTTACCGGTGTCGACTGGGGCCCGACTGGGAGTTAGCGGAACCGCTGTCTTATAACAGTCGACCTCCGCGATACTTTGCCTGCGACAGGTATGTAGCGAGCGAAATGAACTGAACTGACACGGTTCAGTTTTTGATGAACTTACTAATAGGCAAGCGAGGCCGAGTCCATTGGTCATTGGTTGACGTGTGCGTGACCGCAGTCAGGTAGACCACCGACGTCATTAGACGGTTCCTACTGTAATGCATTTGTCAGTTCTTCACAAACTAAACCACGTCAGTTGAGTTCGTTTCAGTCACGTCGTTCTGTACGCGCCGTTAAGTGAGTACACTCCTTTAAACTTTGCCGCAGTGAAAACGCTGAAAGTACGAGCAGTAGCGTCGTGAATTATAAAAAGTAGTCAGTGCCGAATGTTGCAAATTTCCGACAGAAGTGATCAAAATTTTAATTTTTTTGGAAATGTTTGCAAAATGAGCGTTTAGCTTTAATTTTTGCATTTCTGGACGAAAATTGTCGGACAAGAAATAGATTTTCCAGCATTTTTGACAGCCCAAAATTTAGGCAGGGGCATTGCCTCTGCCACGACGCCAACGACTGCGAAAATGAAAAACGCGAGGATGAAAAATGCTGGTTTATATTGATTATTTGCTACTAAATTTGTACTTGTAGATCTTTCACTAGCAAAGTACCCGTCTTACTGGCGGGTCCATTCCGTTACCCAAAAAGCAACTCAACCTTTCTATTCCTCTTTAGGCTGCCCATGGGGGAAGTCGAAGACAAGGCGGGGGCGCACGTACCTAAGGCCCAAGGACGCAAACGCCGCGATCGTGCAACACAAAAGGCGCCAGATGGGTCTGACAGACAGACAGACAGACAGACAGACAAACAAACTTTCCGCGCATTATAGAAAGATTAACGTCATATAACGGCCTATCGTGTGCTGATGTGCCGTTAAGAAACTATTTACTCACTAATTTACTTACTTTTTACGCGCGAAAGCAGCTATGCTTTCAGCGCGTCTTAGCCATCGCAATTCTGTCCGTGCGTCTGTCCGTCTGTCCGTCTGTCTGTCACACGGGTGAATCAGGCAAAAACGGTGCAAGCTAGGATCACCAAATCTTCACCGTCGGCTGCCCGGAAGACTCTAGTTTCAGGAACCGTAAAGCTTTTCCATAAATTCAAAGGGGGTCACCTTGAACGAGGGCCCTA
>Ga0209367_1009503_pt1 | contig 13169 bp, 7 predicted proteins | sample WorMetLIZISLAND2_FD_187412 | JGI IMG/M metagenome (GOLD analysis project Ga0209367, IMG submission 187412) | Marine gutless worms symbiont microbial communities from Max Planck institute for Marine Microbiology, Germany - Olavius geniculatus... ... | reverse complement strand
CAATAATTGTCCCGCCTGCCTCCTTCCTCCCCCCCGCCACGATGCCACAGTTTCATGCATTAATAATGATTACAGCTAACACAGTTATGACCAGATTTTGACACTAGTTTTAAAAAAATATTTTTGTGAAATTTAACGTTAATTATAAAGATAAACGATGAAAACGGCTTACGCGAGTTGTTTGAGTTGCGTAAACTCAAGAATAAGATGAGTCTGCGCATCAGACGGTTTGAGCATCTCACGACAGATTGGACAGATCAGCTGATGAGCATTTCCTGCACCCAGCCCTGCTGCTGCTGCTTCAGCGTCTGACGATGACGTCACGAACCAGCGGTGATGACGACCTGCCGTATATATTACACCATATATGTGACATCCTTTTCAACTTAATCAACATAACGCTATACAGCAAAATACCTCATTTTTATGCTGTTTAAACAATTTTAAAACTTGTTTATGTCGGCAGAAAACGACGAACTACGTACGTAGTGATGACATCAGTTAATGAAAATGACACAAACTGCTTATGAATCTAACAAAGTAGAAAACTCAAATACCAAAAACCGTTCAGTTTCTTGGCCCACTCATGGTCTATAGGGCGTAAAAAATTCTGTGCTTTCGGCTGCAGTCGACAAAAAAACTAAGGACGAAGAGCAACAAAATGTATTTTTTTATTTTTATTATTTTATATCATAAAATTACACAACAAATCATAAAAACAAACCGACATACAAAAACACTAAATAGTAGCCGTGAAAACTTAGCAATGTTACTGCATCATTACAGACTAGATGCAAACAGTATTTTTCAAAACTTTGAAAAAAACTAAAAACTGCACTGATATTTTTAAAGGTCCAATAAAAAAATTATGGACACGCGTTTTTTTTCTACGGACGGGCGAAAACCGGAAACACGGGATTTTTAGGCCTACGTAGATATAGGAGGTAGGCCTAATCGTGTTAATTTTTTTTGACTTATTTAGACAAATCTATATATGTATAACGACATAAATGATGCCAAAGTGGTTAAAAAAAACGTGCTTTGGAGTGCTGGTAATCGTATAAACATCAGAATCAAATGAGCGAATCACAACTCATCAGCACGCGATGATAGTGATGCATATCGAATTAGCATGATGAAAGCCAAGTCAGGTCAGGTCAAATGCCGAGTCGATCACACGTCATAATTCACAATCAGGTCAGACCCAAGAGTGTCTGACCCATACGGCCTATAGTGGGGACGATGCCACTTTCAAAAAGTACGGGACGCGTTAAGTAAGTAAGTAAATAGAACGTAAGTTTATACAGCGCATAACGTTAAAATTAAACCAACTACGTATTTCACTAAAATTCATATAACTATAGAAATACGTTCTGTGATGGAACGAGGTATCTGTCCCATTGCCACGCTATATACATATATATAGCATAGCAGCTGCGTTTCAAAGTTTGATGCTCTTGTGAGCCTGCAGCCAATTTTGTTTTTAAATAAAAACGGTTGGTTGTCATAACAACAGTGGTTTTCAAAGAAGAATTTTACATGATAACATTGCATAGCTCGGGCCCGAAAATAGGGGGTAGATGAAAACGGCGTGCAATTATTTTTTGCGGGAGCCGAGTTATAGTCAATTTTGTCCCAAAATTCGTTGCTATAGCAACGGGGGTCAGCAGAGGAGAAATTTAATGACATCATCGGATAGTCTGGACCCGAAAATAGGGGTGTAGGTAAAACAGCGCGCAATTATTTTTTACGTGGGCCGAGGTGTAGTCAATTTTTGTCCCAAAATTCGTTGCCATGGCAACAGGGGTCGTCAGGGAAAAAAATTCAAATGACACCATCGGATAGCGCGGGCCAGAAAATAAAGGTTAGGCGAAAACAGCTAGCAATTATCTTTCACGGGGGCCGAGTTATAGTCAATTTTGTCCAAAAATGTGTTGTCATGGCAACAGGGGTCGGCAGGGGAGAAATTTAAATGACAAAAATAGGGGGTACGTGCAATCAGCGCGCAGTTGCCTTTTACGGGGACCGGGTTATACCGCTTTGAAATCTCCATTGGCCGTAATGCAAAATTTTGCAACTTTTAAATGGTTGCTATGGCAACCTGCTATATATGCTATGGGTCAATAGAGGGTAAATTTAAATAACACTGTTAGATTGCCGCTCCCAGAAAATAAGGGGTAGGTAAACACAGCGCGCAATTATCTTTTACGGTGACCGAGTTATACCGCTTTGAAGTCTCCATAGGCCGCAATGCATTTTTTTAAATTGGGGTAAAATAGGGGAAGGAGTTATCAAATTTTTATCTTAAACAAACTCGATCTTACTTTTCGGGCCCCGAATCACAGTGCAAAATTTAATCAAAATCGAATCAAAATTGCGGCCGTAGAAGTGTTTAATGACAGACTGACAAAATGACCGAATGACAGACAGACGCAAGTGATTTTATAATCTGTCACTTGCTATGCTATAGCAATGGGACAGATAAAAATGTTCGCAGTGTTGTATTTGCTTCTTATCGTATACCGGAATTAAAACATGTTCTCTGCCGCTCTCTTTTTCTTAATAATAATGTTTGTAACTTTATTGTGACAATAGCTTTTGTGGGTAGGAAAATTACAAATAACAATTTTCAGTACATTAGTATGTTTTTGTTGTGTTTTTACATATTACAGTTTGAAAGCATTGCGTAAAAATACAAAAAATAATTTACGTCACTGAGTTCAAGGCATCAGCACTTCTGCTTTTAGGACTCGCTCAATCAGGTGAACAATGTGCATGCAATACAATTGTAAGAACAAATGGCCTATTAACCTCCTTGGCAGTATGAATTTGGACAGAGTTTCTGTCTAAAAGCGGTACATATATCTGCCGTGGCGAGTTCACCGCGGCATTCGCCTAATGACATTTAAATGTACACTTTGAGCGTTCAACTGTATACTCCCACTGGACCTGCACTCACAGTACAGCCGCGGCGCCGATGGCAGCTGTCAGCCGATGTAGCTGGATGCGCTGCAGCTTGTGATGTTGATAAACTAGCTCAACACAGATGACACCTGGCAGTCGGATGGAAGGGAAAAGAATTTTATCAACTGCAACTGACCACTGACTGCGACTAATTGACAGCACAACAGACATGGTCCGCTGACGGTTCTTGACATGCATTAGTGACTGGCACCCCGGCACCTCGCAGCACAGATGGCAGGGAGACTGCTATAGCTGCGCTCCGAGTCTCAGTCGGGGTTACCGTTTTTAGTACATAACAACCGCCCCGAATAACGCTCGGGATTACCACTGAGGAGGTTAAGAATAGCGAATTGCCAGAATCTCAAGCAAATTGTTTCATACGACACACACTAATCACGTTTTTTAAAGTGAGGCGTATGCAAATATCGGCATGCATAAAAACGGTTTGCTGCACGAAGTGTTTTGATTTATAAAGCAGACCTTTGATGGCTGCAGGTGACTGGTCATGGGTTGCAGGACTGACGACGTCTCTGATGTGGTCTGAGGTTGGTTCAGACTCGACAAATGACATCGGACTGCAGCCGGACGAGCCAGCAGCAGCGTCAGGCCTTACAGGTCTTCTACAGTCGTCGTCGTCAGCGACGACACTGTGCTGGGACCCGGCGTAGATCCTCGAGGACGGAGTCGCCTTGCCAGAGTGAGCGCGTCCCGCCGAGGACCCGGCACGAGACCAGCAGTGGACTGGTGATGTGGTCGTGGTCGAACGATCGTCTTCTATGTATTGGTGGTGGTAGAACCCTACCGGTGCTTCACGCGCGTTGGTAGCATTGCCGCTGAGTCTCTTGACGGCCGGCAGGAAGGCGGACGGGTACGCTGCCGCCGCGGCGGCTGCTGCTGCTGCTGGGCCGTTGATGCCGGCGTCATGATGATGATGATGATGACGACCTATGGAGCCTGCGGCCAGGCGATGTCCAAGCAGGGCGGCGGCACCAAGGCGCGCCTGATGCAGCTGAGCGGCGGCGATTGCCGAGTCGAAGTGCGACCTGAGCAGCGACTGATGGAGATGCGAGAAGATGGGAGGAAGTTGATGTTGAAGTGCCGCTGCCGCTGCAGCTGCCGCTGCCGCTGCAGCTGCCGCTGCTGTGTCAGCATTCCCAGCCGCCGCTGATACGCTCGGAGCGTGGCGGAAGAACGGGAAAGCGCCTCCTCCGAATGCGGTGTGATGGTGCGGAGTAATGACGCTATGGGGCGCTGGTGGTGGTAAGGTGGAAGACGAGGAAGCTTTGCCAGGGTCGCTTTGATGAGACGCGTCGTCTGACACCTGCAAGGGAGCCGAAGAGCGCGCGCCACCTCGGTGACATCCGGAGGATTCCGAGGCGCCGGAAGCAGCGAGGACCATGAGCGCGGGGCTGGCGCTGAGCGGCAGCGGCATGTAGGGGGCACCTGCTGGTGCGCCGCCAGCGCCTGTCACTGATCCCGCTCCACCGCCACCGCTGTAGTCGAGCGCAGCACCTGTTGACGCACCCTGCCCCACGTGACCCGACGATGAGCCACCGTGCTGACCGCCACCGCCGAGGAACGGACGAGGCCAGAAGTTTAGTCGAAACATGTCTGTCAAAAACTATACTTGCTGATTTTCAGGCGACTATGGAATGACTCTAGTCAAACAGCGCCCAACTAGTTGCGTCTGTTTGTCTGCATGCCTGCAGTGCGGTCAGTCGTCTGTGATTGTTCGACGCAAGCAGTGGATCGATCAAACGTCGTCGTCGTCGTTGTCGGCAAATTAGTCGGCGACTAGCTGCTGCTTTAGTGCTGGTGGTGGTCGGTCGGTCGCGTGCCAGCATGTCCACTGACACGCCCACCCACGTCAGTACGCACTCTGCACTGTCTATCTATCCGTCCGTCAGTCGGTCGGCGAGCATCTCAATTCAGCCGCTCGTCAATGCGTCGTCCTCGCCGCCGCTGATAATGGAGACGCCGTCGCTACGGCGTACTGACTGACTGACCGGCGGACTGCTGGCACTTGGGTGTCAGGCGCTTAATGCAGACTCCGCCGCGGCGCACGCCGGAATGCAATAACGTGCCTCGGCTATATGCCGACGATTAATCAAGACGATCCATCGACGGACGGACGGACGCCATTGTCCGGCCTGCCGTGTGATTTATCCGACACTGGTCAAGTGTTCGTCCCGTCGCTCCGCCCCGCCTTCAGCAGCTGACCAATCAGACTTAAGCGATCGACGACGAGCGCACTGCTGCAATATGCTCGTTGAAGTCGCTGATTATTGGCTTACCAACCACTGCAGCAAGCCAGCAGACTGCAGCTTCCACTACACGTGCCATGCCCTTCCTGGTTCCGGCAGTACTCTTGCTGGCTATAGCCGCTTGCGCATCAACTGCATGCGTTGTGAAAAAATGATGTTAAGCCAGTCTGGTTTCAACCAGCTCAACGCACATAACGCCAGGGCCCTGCGTACATTTTTGACGCAAGTGACAAAGACGTCGCAAGAAACGCACACAAGCAACGAACGCAGTGACGCAAGAAAAAATGCAGCGCAGTAAAAGCAAGGAACACAGCTGACGCAGTTTACATAACAGATGCAATAGCCAAAACAAAACGATGAAGCAGTGTTTATTATAGTGCAGCATGCGTTGCGTTGAAACTACACTGTGTCTCAAAAAAACATCCCCGACATTTTCGACTGTAACTTAAAAACCAATAATCAGATTTGAACAATTTTTGGTACAAGTATTCCTGACACAACTTGCCATCAAATGACCGTTCAGTTTCCCACCTCACCCAATGTATGCTTCTGCACTACTTAAGGAAAGCAGATCAAGCAAAATATGCATTAAAATAAACAGAAACCTGAAAAAACATCCCCAACATTATCGATCGTACCTTAAATAAATATTAGCAGATTGTAATAATATTTAGCAGAAATATTTCTGACACAACTAGCTATTAAATATATGTTTTAGTTTTTACCTCACATAACGTCTGCTTTTACACTCCCTGGGGAAAGCAGACCAGGCATAATATGTGTTAAAATAAATGGGAAAACGTCAATAAATTCCATCCCTCCTAATCTTTGGGCTCCAACAGCAGCTCTATTACAAGGTCTGACTGTCTTGCAGCAGTGTGTCTACCAGATGAAGTTTAAGAATGTTTGTGTCAAGTCAAGAAGTGATGGCAGAGCCTGTATTGGTCTGGAGTAGAACATTATCGATACCGCTGTCAATGAATGGAGAAACGTCTCCTTACCTGTGTTCGCATAGTGGGCCAACACTTCAAGCAATTTTACTGTAGGCAGTTGAAAAATGGACAACTAAATGAAATGTCAGCCAAAGTGTCAGAAATGTGAACAAAATGTGTTTTTACGCGTTAGACTGTGTTAATTAAGCAATCATATCGCATTGGATAAAAAATGATATTCCGCTGGTTGTGCTTTCCCCAGGTAGTGCAAAAACAAACGTTGGGCGAGGTGGGATACTAAACAATCATTTGATGGCAAGTTGTGTCAAAAATATTTGTACCAAAAATTATCAAAATCTAATAATTGTTTTTCAAGTTACAGTCAAAAATGTAGGGGATTTTTTGGAGACACAGTGTATACACTGTGTCCACAAAACGTCCTACTTTGTCATTTTCCATGTCTACGCCAAATATTAACCTATTTTAAAATGTTTTTGCCGGCACGAACTATAGACAATTTGCAATAACGTAGTTGTTAAACATTCCACCACACTTTAACTGTGTCGCTGCACTACCATGTAAAACATAATTTTTTCAAAAATCACTAATATCACTATAATAGATAAAAAATCATCTTTTGAAACAAATTTTACTAATTTTTATACAAAAATTATATTATATTTAGTTTTACATACATTTCTGATGTTAATGAACAAAAACAGACAATATTGTCGTATATAATAATTTTTAATGCACTGACGATACCGGTGATGTAATATGCTATTTAACAATGGAGACAAATCGGGGATTAAAAACTTGTACCGGTTTAAAAATAGAGTTTTCGGAAAACACTGCCAGAATTTTTGAAGATAAACTGCAACAGGGAAAAACTGAGAATGTCATTAATAGAAATTTGGGAAACATGCAGTACTGACCAAAGGCATGAGACTGGCTGACTGAGGCATACACCTACTGAAGAAAACGCGACCACTGTGGACGAAATGGTGGGCTTGCTAAACCATTAAGACTAGAAACAAACATAATCGTTCAATACGCCAGATATCCAAAGAAACAGATCTAACAAACTGAGGTATCGTACAGATCATTCACTGCATTTTTGTCAAAGTGTATTTTGTTCACCAACACGCTTGCTGTCTTTTATTGTCATTTTTTCATGCATTTAAATTTCACAAGGTTGTGTAGCAACACAGTTAATGTGTGGCGATATATTCAATAATCACTTTATTGCTAATTGTTTACTGAATGCATCAGTGAAAAATTTTTGAAAATCGGTTAACATTTGGTCAATATATGGTCAAATAAATTTTACTAAGCTTATACAATTACATGAAATTTACTGATTTTTAGAATAATGACAATTAAGTTATGATAACAATAAATGTTAATAAATTGCTAGTAAAAGACTTCTTTGCTTATACCGCGAGTCAAAAATCTGCCGTCAACTTTTGACATAACTTCATTAAATATTCAAAAAATTTCCAACATTTCGGGAAGAGAGGGTTTGAACCCGCTAACACCCACCCTTAAATACGGCCCTGCCCTACCAAGTCAAGCTTAGTCAAGTGCTGCATTACCCCCAGCGAGTGATGACGGCATACTTATTCATGGGTGCCAGCAGAAAATTTTCTAAGGTAAAGTGGGGAGGCTTTAACGTCGAATGAAGTGGTAATGAGAGTAGACTATTTCACTCTACAGTCTGTTAGAAAAACCAGGAAGCGAGGTCAGATGCGAAGTGGGGTCCGAGGAGGAGCCCCGGCCGAAAATGAATTTGATGCATTTTAGCCTCACAAAACACTTTTGTCAAGTTCTGGTATAACGATGACTGCCCCCCTGAAGCCATAAAAGTTGCCCCCTTGAGAAAAGTTATACGCTTTGAGCGTAGTCAGTCCTTAATGGACGTAGACGGTAGACGCCGCTGTGTTGAACATCAATCATCACGCACAGTTTAAATTCCACGCTCAGCCATTAGCTCTCGAAAATTTTTCAGATTAGGCCTATCTATGTGAAAATGAAGTGTTTTGGTACATTTTTGCACTATTTTGGTAAGTAAGTAGCCCTCTACGACTATACGCCAGTGGCAATACATTGTATTATTTCTGCATTTCATCTGTCGCTAACTTCTGTTAACTTGCAGGCACAAGCTGCAGGTTCCACCTAGCGAATGCAGCTGAAATGGTATCCCCACTCACCGACCGGGTGGGTCTGAGAAATGCAGCAGAAATTTTTCTGCCACTGATATCATGACAACAAATTTCACAAAACCACTGACAATGTGATTTTTTCTTCGCGTCAAATGTATTAATTTGAGATGGCAGGGCTTAGGTTGCCTACAAACACAGTTTCGTCACGCGCTTAGACTATTAGGTCGCGAGATCTCCGAGGTCCGGGGGCCGATCTCCGCGAAATTTTGCCACGTGTTCGGAAGCGTGTTCAATTTCCAAATGCCGGTTCTAAAATTTAAGGGTTTGCCCCCGCCCCCCCAAAAAAATTTGGGGTCGAAAAACACGCTAAATTTGGCCCGATTTCGAACACCTTCCCACTTTGAGCGCGAATATCTCAATCCACTCTTTGTTAATGTGTTGTGTCAGTTCGTCGACGTACGATCTTAAAATGCATACGATTAATGTTAAATAAGTAACAAATTTTCAATTTTATTTGTGGTCTCGGTGATTTTCTGAGCCGACGCGTGCGCTACTATTCATTGAATTCATTGTTGCATACAAACTACATCTACATTTTATTAGGTAGTGTAGCGACAGTATGGCGGTGAGGTGGGCAGAACTACAGTTATTTACGTCAACTTTTTACGACGTTGCATGCCAAAAATTGTTAAATTCGGCCATTGTTTCACGGAGCTATTCAAAAAATAAAAGTGGCTGCACTTTAGCTGGCTCACCGTACATAGGCCTATGTGATAAGAGATTCTACAGTCGCGTTGTCTGATTCTGATGCTTGGTGTACCTGGTAGGTCCTATTTACTACTCTCTGCAGAGTCAATGATGTTCAGTACTGTCATTATGCGGCCAACCTAATAGGTCGCATTACGAGTCTTACCCGTCCGTCTCACGGTCGATCCGTTCCGTGCGGAGTTCTAACTCAAAAATGTACAAAAAACAGAATTGGTGTAAAAGCTCCCGGTAGATGAGTAGCCTAACCGGTTTGCCAATTTTTAGCTCAATCAAAAGGTCAAAAGGTCAAACGTTATGAGTCACGGCTAGAGTTAGTGTTGCGCATCTCCAGGCCGACGGCTGCATAATAATCGGCACTGGGCAGACGAATTTTTCTAGTTTCAGTCACCGTTCGGTAGGTAAAGCCCATGTTGTTCGTTAATCGACGCTCCGTAGATTTGCTGTCAAATCTATACAGATTGCCTCAGCGTAGACTACATCTAATGTGCAGTTTCTGCCGTTGGTTGCAGTGTAGGCCTATAAGTTTAGTGGCCAAGCTCGACTTCACAGAGAATCTTGATTCCGCCAATGCTGCTGAGGTCACAAGGTGCATCGTCCCACTTCAGGAATCTGCAAATATCACAGCACAACTAACTTTCACCTAATCTCCAAATTAGTTGTTCAACAAGAGACTGTCAGCCTGTCAGTTTATCAGTCTGTCTATCTGTCTGTTTCATTCATAGCGTCCATATCAAGGCCAACGATCAAACTCATGGCCACATGATGTTCAAATAAATAATAAGAAATGAAAAAGTGGACAAACTTTGCAAAAATTACTGTTCCGTCAGATGTCACTACCAAAAAACTGACACACGTAGGCCTAAAAGATGAAATGTCAAGGTCAAAAAGTCAGCATATCTTCTCCGTTCGTTTATGTCTGACCTCGACAGTGAGAATGTGAGAGCAACAAAGTTTAAGATGAATACGCTGGCTAAACTGTTTTACAATCACCAGTAGGCTTAATGGTAATAGGTCCAATTCTAATGTGCAATATTCTAGAGTCCAGTACAGAATTATTCACCTGCTTTCGTCGGTACCTTCGCTGAACGACAGATATAAACATTCCTCCGGAGTATAGAAACTAAACAAGCAACACAACACGATTTGAATTTTAACGTGATTAAAGTCTATTCGACTGTGCAACAACCTGCTGACGTCATACACATCATACTGACCTACACAGTAGTCTAGTAATGCAGACTTTCAAATAGTTTTGGTCGATAAAGGTTGCAATTTGAATAATCCCAGCTTCTTTTTTACAGTTTCATACTGGAAAGTGTTTCAACCAATGAGTGTAGTCTAAGCGATGGCGTCATGAAAGAATGGGACAGGTGCAATTCCTATTTTTGTCCTAAATCTTTGTCCGTCAGAAAATTATCAAAACATCTTGTTGTCGAAAAACCATTTGCGGGGAATTTTGGGCGAAAATCGAGATTTTGAGCATCCACAATTTCCTCTGTGGAAAGTAGCAGCAATTTCCTGCTCTGTTTACTTTTTAGCCCACTACACCGCTGATTCTAAGATATGCGCAAATTTTAGTTTAAATTTTTGTTGACTGACTTGTCCGGTTTGCCGGGAATGAAAGCCGTGAACCCGGAGATGGTGCCATGAGTGCGTCCGTACGAGTCCATCCACTTCCACTGATCATACATGCACGATCCACTGTGTCCACCGCGAGGACGCCGTGCGCCGATCCAGAATCCGACGCCATCCAACAGCTTGTCTGCACATAGAAATTAATTACGCCAACCTTACGTGTATGCTATCTCCAGCTACGAAAATTCAATGACCGAGCTAAATATAGCCCTAGGTAATATACGCAGCCCTAACTCAACGGCAGACAGGAGGCTGAACTGTTTTTAAGACTATACACAAAAGCTTACAAATCAGAGTGTACCACCTACAGTCAAAAAATTTTTATGCAGAAATACAGGGTGGGTCAAAAAAGTAAGCTATTGCACTTTGTCCATATCTTCGTTAATAATTGACCAATTTTTACATTTTTTCCACCAGTAGACTCTACAAAAAATTTGCTACTAGTGACATGCATATCATATCCATTATGTCGCTACACTACCTTGTAAAACATAAATATCCAAAAAATCAATAATATCTGCAGATAGGCAGAAGGTCTAGTGGAAAATGTTTAAAGTATTTAACTGAAATGTTAAATATAAATTATTGTGAGTGTCAAAAAATTGGCATATAGTTACAGAGTAAGTATTCATCTTTTAGCACAATAGTGCACAGCTTGTACAATCGAAATGCAGTGCTCATGCAGTTAACTGAGCAAGATTGCAGCCACCAACCAGCATTAATGTACATTGAAAATCAATGCATAGTAAAATCGTTCAAATTATTTGAAAAGATGTTTGATGGGTCCTCCATTGTTCTTGTCACTCAGTATAACTCATATTTAACATTTTAGTAGAATACTTTAAAATTAACTACCAGACCTTCTGTTTATCTGTAGATATTGTTGATCTTCGGATATTTATGTTTTACAAGGTAGTGTAGCGACATGGTAAGCGTGGTGTGCATGCCACTGAATATAGTGAGTAGCAAACTTATTCCAGAGTCTACTGGTGAAAAATTGTGAAAATTGATCAATATTTAGCGAAGATATGGAAAGAGTACAATAGCTTACTTTTTTGGCCCACCCTGTATGTTTTACATGTGTTCTTTCATCATCACAATAAATTTGTTTGCCGGCTATGCATAAATCTGCAGAGCCTCTTGCAGGCGGGAACAAAAAAAGGCAAAATGGAGATACATTTTATAGACAAAAAGAGGCAAAGAGAAAGGAGTGCTCGCTGCTTTCTCGCTTTTATCGCTATAAAATCATGGTAGACAAAAACTGTCACTACACACATTTTGACTATCTTATCAACGTTCCAATGCGATCGCACTACAGAAACGGTAGACCGCGTTATATGTCATCTAAACAGCATGAAAAAAACCAAGGTTGAGCGTAGTTTACTTCAGTTAGACTTGCCGTCAAGCTGCATTTCCTGCAGTAGGAAATCTTCGATGAAGACTTGTTCTCTGATTGTGTTGACGTGCGCCAGGTACCCGCCGTATTTGCGGCACAGGTCCTGCGCGCCGTAGAACGTCATCGACTTGTCTATGACTAGGTACTTGGAACCGTTCAAACTTCCACGACTGTATTCCACCCAACCGTTCTCATCTGCCAACAATTGTCAACACCACAGTACACACGTCACTTAGCGGGTGGTCTACAAAAACTAAGCCCAACATTTTTTGTAGGTTTACTTTCATAATTCCATTGAATATTAATCGACTTTTAAAATTTTTTTAATAGCCAAATCCAAAGTAAACTTAACTTTCACTAATAGTTAAAGATCCAAAATGTCTCACCATAAACTCACCGTAAAATGTAGTCAGCATGAGAATACAGAACGTTACAAGCTAAGCTTAACTATGAGAGCCTTGTAGGCCTAACTGTAAGCTGACTAAATTTTACAAGGTTGTGTAACGACGCCTTTAGGTTGTAATGGATATATTAATGACACTTAATTGCAAATTGACAGCAGGGAATATCGATAAAAAATTTTTAAAACAAGTCAATATTTGACTAATTATCTGTCCAATGCAATGCATAGCATTGGACGGAGTATAAAATCACCTTTGTGTCCATGCGTCCGTGCTTGCGTTCGTGCGTCCTACATGTCTTAAGCTATCTTCCTTCCACCTTTCCTTTCCCTTCCTCTTTCCCTTCCCTTTCTCCTTCCCCTTTCCTTTCCTCTTTCCCCTTCTCCATTTTCCTTCCCCTTTACCTTCTCCTTCTCCATCCCCTTTTCCTTCCCCTTCCCCTTTTCCTTGCCCTTTCCCCATTATCTTTGAGGCGCCATATTTCCGTAACGGTGCCAGATGGACCCATGGTCACCATGGACCACGGAAAGGAAGTTGACCCCCTGAAGTCGAATGGTCACGTGACCGATGACGTCACGTGACCACAAAAGGTCAAAGGCGTGACCCCATTATCTTTGAGGCGCCATATCTCCATGACGGTGCAAGAT
>Ga0209367_1009502_pt1 | contig 13170 bp, 6 predicted proteins | sample WorMetLIZISLAND2_FD_187412 | JGI IMG/M metagenome (GOLD analysis project Ga0209367, IMG submission 187412) | Marine gutless worms symbiont microbial communities from Max Planck institute for Marine Microbiology, Germany - Olavius geniculatus... ... | reverse complement strand
CACAAAGAGCAACCACAAACACAGTCAGCAAAACACATCAGCTACACACAGGAACAATTCCAATGTTTCTGAGATTAATTATCAGCATATTGCCAGACGACCCCCAGTGTGTACTGTATACATGACGGAGATTGTGCATAATAGTGTTAAAACTGGGGAGTTTCAGATCGAACAAAACAGCAGTGACACTGTGATATTTGCTGTACCCAAAAAGCATTTTAATACATTTATGATAACAGCGTCTAAATTTGACATTCAGTTTAAGTACAGTGAGCAGCCAGCCGGCAAACAGTCGTCGCCACCCTACAAATAATCATGCCATAAACAGTATCGAAATGCTGCACCAGGAAATTCGTATATTTTCTGCTCCACCGTGAGCAATCCCCTCCCAACACGATTATCACGAGGGCGTAGCTCCAGCTGACAGATTGAAAACGTCGAAGGTCTTCGCGGCATTCGGTTCATAGTCATAACGGTCGTGCAAGGTCGATGTTCACGCAGTGGCAGCGAAACAGGGGGCCCATTTTCCATAGGTGTCTATTTTGACCTCCTTTGCATTCCTAAACAGTATCTAGCTCTCAGTACCGATCCTTTAAAGACATTACTGGTGGAGACACTTGGTTTAATTGGTTAGTATTCAATGGCGAAATATAAGGGAAAAATGACAAGATATGTTTATTTTCTCGTTGGCACGTCCGCTGTCGTTTTCCATGAATTTAATATGTGTGACTTTTTTGCTGTTTTTGTTGTAATCGAAATGCTAAATTTAACGTCACCACATTTCTACTTCGCCATGCAAACACGCCACTTTGAGATCAATAATGCTAATTTTTTGAGGAAGAGCACTGCCTCCTTTCAGACTTTTTCCCAGCAGAGAAGATACGCCCTTAATTCTCCGGCTTTTGTTCTTCGACGATCTGACTTTAAAGCCCCCAATTTGAAATGGCTTCTACCGCCACTGTCGATTTTTGCATGCGTATTGCGAGCAGCTGATATCGCACCCAGCGCAGCAGCCACGCGCACAGCACGACCTCCCACGTCGTGTTCACGTAGCATTTGATTTCGCCAGTGTTGACAAATTACCGCGAAGTCCGAGGATAACGAGTAACGACATTCCGTTCGTAGGTCATCATCATCATCATCATCATAAGCAAAGCCATAGAATGTTGTGCGCCGTGCACGGCGTGCAGTACACTTTTTTGACGCCATGACAGAATTTACGCAAGTCTAAAATATGAGCTTACTAAAGCTAGTCATCATGCAGATTGCGAATTAAACAGCGTTCGTCGTTAGCTAATCTAACCGTCGTGACGAAATTACAGTTTTTATTTGCAAAAAATGGAAGAATGTATATTCATTCATTCATTTATTTGACTCAGGCAGCATGGCCCATAAAACACAAGAACACAAATACATAATCGGAAGACGACGAATTACGCCATTTAATGATAACGATACATGAGTAGTCGAAAATTGGCAAAAAATGTAACTGAGAAACTTGCACATCGCAACGATGCCACTTTTTCGGCCCACTCTGTATAGGGCCAAAGCAGGCGCTGATACACAGGATTTACTGGCAAATATTGCCAGCTCCACTACAACGAAACACTAGCTGGACAGTGCAGTGCCTAGCAGAAAGATGTGGCCCAAAACGACAGGATCGAACGCAGCCGGATCAATAACATGAAGCTGACAGCGTGCGGGCGATGGCCAGCTGTATCGTTTGATGAATTGGCCAGGAATCGTCTGACAAGCCCCTTTCCGCCCTTCAACAAAAGACCTTCCTCCAATGGTGAAACGTGTGGTGCTTCAAAAAAAGATTAGATCGGTATTGGCAGCTTAAGCTATAGGCCTATGCGCCGATGTTCATTATAATTATCATTATTTATTTGCCTAGAAACAGCGTGACAACAGAATCGTAAATTAAGCAGAATCGCAGAACAGCAACGTAACAACAACGCTGCACACTGACAAGTTGTGACAACTGTCCGGACTACAGACTGAGCATAAAGGCTTATTTCCACCACGGCTGCGCGTTGCATTTCGATTTCGTTGCTTTTCGAAGCCGTGATAGAAAAACACCTGCGCTCGTCGTGCGCTCGTAGAGCCAGCTTTCTCGTGTGAACATGAAAATTAATGAAAACGACTATACCCTTGATAATAGCAAAACAGATGCATCAAATTGAGTTGAAAACACAGCATGAAAATTGAATTTCTGTGCACAAAAGCCGAGGCGACTTGTGGCCATCTAGTATTGGCTATAAGCTTACTCCTTTTTCACCAGCCAGTTTCGTTTGTGACTTTGAAGTAAAAATGTACCATCGGTGTAAATACAGCAGGTGCCGCCGCAATATAATTAGGCTTAGTTTTTCATTAGTTTTTATTAAATGCGTACAATACAGGAGAGTTTGTCATTTTGTCTCATGGGGGTCTAGTCTGTAACCCGGCCTGGGGAAAGTCGCCAGAGGGTATGTTATTATGGACGTAAAAAATGATTTTCGTCATGCCAGAGTCGGTGATTTGTGGGCTATATGGGACCATGTCGTGCACAGCATCACTTGAATGGTTATAAAAAAACGAACACGAAAGAGCGAAAATCGATCAAACGGCCACAGCTTTTCCTTCCTGGAGGGAGGAGTGCAGCAGAATGGACCGAGGGTTATCGTCCCTATGCATACACTCAAGGTGCGTTCTCACTGCGCAAAGTACGGCGAGTTAACGCGCGCTAAACGCGGGGACTATCTCAATTGAATTGGTTATGTATCCGCTCTTCTGGGGTAAGGTAGGGCTTAATTGAGCAGTCAAATGAGATGGTCCTCGCGTTCAGCGCTCGGCGCGTCACGAGCGTTAACGCGCCCAGTGAGAACGCAGTACGCACCTTCAGACTGACGTGTGCCCACGATAATGCAGGCAGCGTAATACCCTGTTTACACGATGAAGCAAACATGAAGCAATCGTATTCAAAATACACGACGTGCACGATGTGTGCTCTAAGTTTGCTTCATGTTTGCTTCATCGCGTAAACAGGGTATAAAATATTAATAATCAATCACTCAATCAATCATGCAATCGTACTCGCGTTTATCTGATTTAGACCAGTAGCAATTACCGGTACACACACAGACAAAACACGGCAAGACTGTAGATTAATAGTGGAATGTGCAATAGCCGTTTAAGGTCATCCGAGATCGACGATTCTGGAAGCAATCGAATGAGCATAATTTTAGGCGAATTTTTTGTCGCAACGTTTCTGAGATACGCATTCGGCATAGCAAGCCCTTCAGATGCCATTGCTTTGCATACGAAATGTACCGGTATCAATATTTGACATTTTCAATAATAGCAAAAAGAATATTGTCCAAACAGTTCGCATTTTAAATAAAGTTTGCTTTAAACTTATCTTGAAATTTAGCAATTTTTGTTGGATAAATTTAAGGAACTCAGCTGGTTGATTAATGAGCGGCTATTTAGCGAGGTTAATGCGCTGCTCTTTGGTCAGCTGAAGCGACAAACTTAGTAGACCGTACGCTAATGGAAGCCGACCGTTGGGTCCCACTAATGGTGGAAAGACTTGATAAATCGAAACAGGGAAATGGAACTGGCGTAGCTGCAGACTGCCGAGTCGGAAGAGAGAATTAAGAAAGATTCTTTAATTTTAGCTAAGAAACTAGAATGCATAGGCGTTGAATTCCCGGGGGCGAACGTTTTCCTTTTGCACAAGTTAAGTCAAAAATATATGTAAACATTTCTGTCGTAAATTGCTTGTTCTTGAATCACATAATTAACCTGAAACACATCTTCCAAAACTGTCACGAATAATGATGGCTCAAAATTCGCCGGAAACTTATTTTGCGACTTTTTGTAACCAGGTTTTCCTTAGGCCCGCTAAGTTTACATCGTTGCCCAGATTGCCTAAGGCTGAATTTAAGAGGCATGTAAGTAAGTAAGTAAGTATGTAAGTAAAATGTGAATTTATATAGCGCATATCGTTAAATTAACCTATAATGCGCTGGCAATGCCCGATGAAGGAAAATGGAAAGGCAAGAAAAAGACGACGGGAAATGTTTGTAAAAAAATAAGAAAAAAAGATAAAAACTGAAAATTGGCTGTATAAAAAGAAATTCGCCAACGGTCACCCACGGTAGCTTTTTGAAACCTGCCCCTATGGCGGAACATTTAGTTGATCGAGGAAACGAAACGGCTCCGTTAGTGGCAGCTTTAGATTGTGACGAATGCTTTAATTTCCAGTAGAAATGGACACATTTCCGCAACGTTAACTTGAATCGACACTATCGTTTTTAGCCGACCGTACTTAAGTAACGGTCGAGTTATTGGCATGGTTGTCGTCCGTCTGTCTATAACAGATGTATTGTGGCTAATTGCTTTAGGTTATGAAAGAAAATTTTTTTATACGAATAATTAACCATGTGTGTTAAACTTGGGCATGCAAAATTCTCGGCCAGAAAAAGTCCCTCACAGATCAGAAAATGTCGCGCTCTGTCTGGCATTCTTTACGCTGTAAGGACTTTTTTGTGGGACCCCGGTTTAGCCGAACATGGTAAACATGTTTGAATCAGCCTCTGGTCAAAGGTCAAGGTCGCTGGACGTCACGAACCTCATGGAAATAACGCACGTTTCGAGTAATCGCGGCTGCAACAGCACCTAGGTGGTCCGTGTTCTGTGCACGCGATAGCCGCACGGGGCGATGGACAGCGAAAAAGACTATTTGCTGGCGAGATTTGCAGTAGCGGCTGTTTGACGCTTTATCGTAAAGAATTCTGACGACAACTCGGACGGCTGCATATTCTGTATGCATTTGTCGCCGAAATTTTGTGTCTGCCAGTCTTGTCAGCGAACAGAACATTAAAAGTTACAAGTTGGCTTTTCTTCAGCCGGGCCACTTTGAATATCGTCTTGCAGCAGCTTGCCAGCGACTGCAAAGTTTTGTCACAAAGTTTTGTTATTATCTCTGCGAATAGATTCGTTAAGTCGGAAGAACTTTACAGTAATAAATTCATCAATTACGACCAAATAATTGTTTGTAAATCAACGTTTTGACCTCCATCTGAAGTCTTCGTCAGGAGTTTTCATTCTCCTGACGAAGACTTCCGATGGAGGTCGAAAAGTTGAGGTCATCATCATCATCGTCGACAACCGTGGGCTCAACGCCCGTTGGTGTCTGACGCCATTGTTACTATCGCTGCCCACCGCTGCCTAACGTTGAGGTACAAACAATTTTTGGTCGTAATTGATGATTTATTACAGTAAAGTTTTGTTACAGCGGGTCTTTGTCGAAAGAATTTTTGTCACATGAGGTTTTGTCGTAGACGGGTTTTAAAGCAAGTTTTTTTCTGTTGTGGAGAGATTTGTTTAAGTGATGTGTCATAATGGGTTTTTGTCACATGGTTTTTTATCGTAACTGGGGTTTGTCGTAGCATGTTTTTGGCGTGGAAAGGGAAATTTTGTCATAGAAGGTTTTGTCACGGTTTTGGTCGTAGTGGAAATTTGTTTTAAGAGTTATCAGAGCAAGGTTTTGTTGCAGTGTTTTTTTGGTCGTAGAAGGTTTTGACCTGGGTTTTTTGTCGTATAGCCGGTTTCTTTCGTAAGGTCTTTTTTCTCGTATTGATGCTTCTGTCGTAAGGGGGTTGTCGTAGCGATTTTTTGTCACATAGGTTTTTGTCACAAATAACATTTGTCGCAGCGGGAGTTTTTATGTAGAAGGTTTTTGGTGCTTGGGAGAAGAAGTTTTCCGACGCTTGGCATGCTGTAGCCTATATCACGTCCAAGCTTGTCGTCGGCGACTGCAGTGCATGCGAGCGCTTGCTTTCAATAACGAGCTAGGACTGAGTTATGTTTTATGACACCATACATCCAGCCTCCGGTCGCCTGTCGCCACACAATAACACGCTTCGGCGCCCAGTCGTTTACTCCTAGCAACGTTATGCGTATTAGGCCTGTGATCGGCATACCGCCGTAAATAAGTGTGGTGACTATTAATTCACGGAGTTTGGTCTGCCACACAGCCAGAGACTTTCGAACACCAGCTGGCAGTGCCTATAAATTGCGGCGGGAAAAGAAGTGTGGGGGGAACTCTAACAAGCGAGCGAGCCGAGATATTTAGCTTCCATAATCTCCTTTGTGGAAAATTTGCAGTGTCTATCGAGAAATAATTGCAACTTCTTATCTCGCCTACTTTTTCGACCCACGACGCCACTTTTAAGGCGCGTACAGAGCGATGTAACTGAACTGAACTGACACGGTTTAGTTTTTGACGAACCCACTAACGGGCAAGCAGGGCGAGCTTATTAGACATTGGCTGACACGTACGTGAGCGTAGTCACGTATGCCAACGACGCCGTTAGACGGTGGCTAGTGGCTACTGTAATGCATTGCAGCTTTCCCATTGGTCAGTTCGTCTAAAACTAAACCAGGTCGTTCCAGTTTAATTCAGTTACATAACATAATAACATAACACACGTCTATTGTTATCGCAGCCAATGGCTGGATTAGATGTACAATACATTATATTAAAACATTACAACCATGATAAAACCTAACTAAAAGCTGCCAAAAATATAAAATACTAAACTTACTATTAATTTGTAATAGAATACGAAATAAAAACAGTTTAAAATATATTTGTGTTTGCTTCAATATTCTGAAAAAGTCCAGTTTTTCTAAGTTGAACTGCAATGTGCGCGCCTTTAGTAATTGTGAGTAGGCCTATGAGCGCTGTAACTTTGTGATGGTGGCTGTAGACATCGGCTGCTGAAGAAGACTTCTGAGCCGGCGGCGGCACATACTCAGCTACGCACGGCCACACAGACGTTGACGTCTGCCTCACGCTGGATCAAACCCGGCCCCACAGACGACGACTCTGCCGACGACGCACAACAGGCCAGTCATACGATACGATATAATACGATAAGATAAGAATTTGCACTTGAAAACTGTAAAAGAAGCAGTCGGTTTAATCTAGCGCATGAACGAAAAAGAACCGAAATGTTTTAGATGGAAATAAAATGAAAGAAACTGAAATAAATGTACAGTTATAACGTACAGCATAGTAATCAAAAAAATTGGCTGAGAACAGAAAGCCAACGAAAAAGTAAAAGAAATAAGGAGAACTAAAACTGGAAGAAAAAAACAGAAACAAGGATAAAGCCGTAAGCAAGGCCAGAATCTCTGAGTTCAGTCCAAATAGGTGCCAGGTGTCTATGGAGGGTAAAGTTTGGAAAAGAAAAATTTTGAGATTGTGAATAATGCAGGGTTATAATGACAAGAATGATAATGGTGACACTAGTGAAGTGAGGCGATCATGGAAAATGACAAATCGGGCAGCTAACAAAGAAATATAATATATTTAAACTACGGTACTCCGTGTCTCAAAAAACGTACCACGATTATTTTTTGAATAGCTCAGTGAAACATTGGGCGATTTTAATAATTTTCGGCAAGCAACATCACAAAGTACTTGTCGTCTTGTAATTTTGTCTACCTCACCTTAACGCTGTTGCTACATTCCCTTGTGAGATGCAGAAGTCGTCGACCTAGTTGTTCCTAGCGTAGTCATGGCGTTTATTTGCTCCGCGAAGTTTATTCGAAGATGCTTATTAGATATGCAAATCTGCTGCAACGGAACATTAGTAACGTAACTTTTTTGCTTATTGTCTCAACCTAAAATTTTGCAATTAGCTATATTTTATTTTCTGCTGTTGCCAACGGCGTCGTTTGAGCGCTGAGAAATAAAAGATTACTTACTTGCTAACTAAAAAAGCAATTAATTACACCGTGTCTCAGAAAAAAATAGCCACTTTTTTCTTTTGAATAACTACAGGAGACGGACGAGCAGACGGGCCAGGGTCTGCTGAAACCCTGTGATGAGAAGGATGGCGGCAGTGGTGGCGGGAAGTCGAGTTCGTCAGCCCCTCCGTCGTGTTACTCAATGTCGACGCTGGCGACGGCTGGAGTTGCTGCAACTACGTTTCGTCAGAGAACCATTCGAACCACCAGGTCCGTACTGTAACCCAGATCACATTTCAGAAATTTAATAAACTAGACAAACGACGAAGTAACGGTTTATTTTATTTTTTCCCCACTTTTTTCCTGTTTTCCCCGCTTTTCTCTTTCTCTATTTTTTTCTGTTTTTGTTCTGGTCTCACTTCCCATAGAAGTAGGACTTCCTTAAACAGCTAAAAGGTCTAGGGAAGCAGTGTTGTTAACAAGGACTTGACTTTCAAGGCCAAGGCCAACGCCAAGAACTTGGCCTTTAAGGCCAAAGCCAAGGCCAAGGACTTGACCCTCAAGGCCAAGGCCAAGGCCAAGGACTCAAAATTTGTCCTCGAGGACACGTTAAGTCTAATGACCAAGGCCAAGGACAACAACACTGTAGGGAAGCACTGTAAGCTCCATCAGAGGACCATCAGAACCACCAGGCATGTATAAGCTAGGTCTATACTACCGCCGATAGGACTTTATTTAGGCTTACCGTAACTGATAGATCGACAATTGGCACAAGCGAAAAGTAGAAATGAAGAAAAATTACGCAGTGGTAAAAGACAAATACCAGAATCGTGCACTAGCCTTTTGTACCTGGTCTTGCAGTGTAAACTGGTGTCCGGCACAAGGCTAAATACCAGCTAATGGCCTTGCGTAGCGGTAGAGCGTTGTGTCCGATCAACGAAGTTGCTTTACACCGGTCTGTGTTAGTAACTTAGATATGTGACTGCATGCGGGCGGGTAAACCATCTCGGTATATAACCAGCCGCATACGTCAACTCAGCCTTCCATCCCGCCGGGGTAGGTAAATTGCGTACCGGCCTATCTGCGGGGCGCGTGTCATTTGTGTCGGGTAGCAGGTAACACTGTGTGATCCCATTATACAGCAGGTGACATTCCGTAGCTCTGTGATGGGCTATAAAGAGCTATAACACCACTTTTAAACGAAACGGAGACCAGTGCCGCTTTATGAGTTTTAGGACTTGGTAAGGACTTTAACGTACATATTATCGTCAGTTGAAAAATTAATATTCTTTACGACTAATTGATCAATCAATCGTTAGTTTCTGCCGCCCTAAGAGTAGTGCCTGTGGTTTGTTTTAAGATCGTTGTCAAGTCGGTCAGCTTCCCACCTGTCCTCGTACGACTTGGCGAGCGCACTGCAGACGATCAACCACATCATGATGACCAAGACGATGGGACATCAGAAAGCAACTCGGCTCGTTGGACCACAAGATTCCACCGCGTCGCCGCGCAAACGCACCGACAAGGTATTCATTTCTTCGTTTAACAAAAGCCAAAGTAATTTGGTCTGCAAAAAGCGGAATCGCTGCGGCAAGTCCATCTGAGTCCTCGTCTGTATTCGCCAGATGACAGCACGAAACGAACGCTCTTGCTGCAGTTTGCAGTCGAATGTTTTGACTGGGGGCTCGATCTCAAATCGGTTCTTTCGTCGAAGGTAGGGGCCGACATCTAGCACAATGTATGACTAGACTGCACTACTGTAAAGCTGTGACTAAATCCGTTGAACGGTTTAAGCAGAGTGCACGAATGTGACAGACGACAGGCGACAGACCGACAGACCACGTTCCGTAGAAATGCGTAGGAATAGGCGCAATCGCTTGCGCTGCAGAAATCGATTTCGCCTAATAATCACAATAATAATCAGTTAATAAAGAGGCGAATGCACAGGGAGAGAAACAGACGAACGGTCGCAATGCGTAATGCCGCTTCGTAGAAAGATTGCATAAAAAGTTAAAGCAATTTTGCCAGTTCCTTAAAACGATTTATATACACCGTGTCCGGAAAAAAAGAGAGTCTACGGTATTTTCGACATATCTTTGACAAACTTAAACATATTTTTTTAATAATTTTTGGCAGGAGTCATTCTAAACATTCATTTAATTAAACTGTAGAGATATTTTCTCTTTACATTGCTATGTCACTACATAGAGCTGTCGTAATTATGACGTCATCAAAAATGCCGTTTTTATTGTATCCGAGGTGAAAAACGCTAGGAGTGTTTCGGTTAATAACTTTAACAAATTCGAACATATGTTTATAATTTTTGGTAGACATCATTGAAAAAGTAACGCGCAACTAACAATGCACTGATAGTCCACTTTGTCCGAATACTTACGCCACTTTACCGTGTAAAATAAAACACTTTTCGCATTCTCACTTTACTCCACACCAAAATAAACAGAAATGCAGAAAAATAGTTATTTTTTGCCTTTAGCTGCCTCAGTTGTCAGCATTTGTGACAAAACTTGCTATTAACAAACTTTTAAGTCAACATTCTTTTTACAAATGTACACTACCGCGACGTTAACGCATGCTGCAGAAATGACGCTGCTCGCTGATAACGGCTGCTGCACATTGACGTTCCGTTGTGCACGTGACAGCCACAATTAACATCGCAAAAATCAAAATTAGGTTAAAAATTTTAATAAAAACTAACTTATTTCTATGCCAACAATGTCTCAAGCTTTTTACTGCAATTTCCTTTTGGTAGTTTTTTTTGTTTTCATATTGCAGAGGCTCATTTAGAGGTTATCTGTCCGCAATAATGGCATTTTCCATGACGTCACGATTACATTAGCTATACTCAGTAAGAAGTATATTTTGAAGATAGGATGTTTTTAGTAAAGCGTATATTTGTGATAATGTGTGCCAAAAATTATAAAAGTAAATTTACATTTGTTGAAGTTATTCAGAAAAAAATGTAGACTCTTTTTCCGGACACGGTGTATAAACAGCAAATCTGCAATACTAAGATTTATGATGGCAACGCACATCCTTTCACAGGAAGTTCGTTTACTGCATAGATGTTTAAAACATTTTTTATGTTTTTTTTAAAAAAAAGTTTAAAAAACGTTTTTTTATGTTTAAAAAAATTTTTAATGTGTTTTTTTTATTTTAATGTGTTTGTATTTTTTAATGTTTTTTTAATGTTTTTGTTTTATTTTTAATGTTGCGTTTTTGTTCTTATTAAAAATAGACATACAAAATTGCAAATATGATGCATTTCTCGCGGGCAAATTTCGTTTAGTCCTGTTTTCGATTTGTACCATAATCACGGTTACATAATAACATTCAGTGCATTCCGGTCTTCAGTCTTCACAAATGGCAGGTTTTTGTTTTTAACATGTTACTGTGTCAAATGTGGTTCAGTGTTTTTATGTATGTTTTACATGTTTTTATAAAAGTAAAAAACATGCTTTTTATGTTTTTCATTTGCAATCTAATGTTTTTAACATCCATGGTTTACTGTGACAAATAGGCCTATGCATATGTTAAAGGTAAAGGTAAAGGTAAAGGTCGTCAATTTGTATAGCGCATTGTCGCAAACACGCCTTTAATGCGCTTTCGTAACTAACCAGAGCCGCCTGCCGCACGGCCACCGTGTGCAGCCTGCAGACACAGGCTGGCGCAGCGGCCGGCTAGGCAACTCCAGTCAGCTGTACCAAGGTTCCCACCTTCCGCAACCCATGTAAATGAGTTACTACTCATTTTACCGTCCCACGGAGGGTAGAAGGCTGAGTCGACCTAGTTGGCAGGCTTCGCACCGAGATGGTTAACCTGCCCACAGGTACTAACCGGGCCTGGCGTAGAGTAACTTCGTTTTAGCCGAAATGCGTTACCAACTACGCCACGCCACCAACCAATGTTGTCGATGATATGCATGACAGTAGGTGATAGAACGACTGACGATTGGACCATAAAACGTTATGACTCATGGAAGTGGTTTTCACTGCGCAGACCGGCAATAAACAACCATCACACAATGTGCTTTATGAACTGTAGGGGCCTATTGACTGAGTGACGTTCATACTTGAATAAAGTTTGCTATAGCCCTATTCGCCGTTATTCGGCGTCTCATCGAACAGATTGACACGGCGTCAATTTATTTTGTGTCATCCCGTGGGCCTGCTCGTTATGCAGAATAACGGAAACGAGACATGCCGTCAGTATGCAGACCGAAGATTGCAGAGCAGTTTCCGACGATGTGCGGGTTTGAAGCCTATAAGGTTTGAAGTCTTGTCACGCAAGCTTGTGGTTATGCCTGCAAGATTGTGTGACGTTCCGTCTACACCATTCGCACGGCGACGGACGTTTGGTATACCGTGTGGCCTGTGGAAAGGGTTGTTACCCTGTGGTCTTGCGGTAGACGTTACATGCACGCTTCGCTTGGCCTACAAAATCTGATGAAAATGTCGTACACTATATTTTTTGGTTTTTAAAAATATTTTTATATGTGGTTTTAAGTAAAAGTGACAAACTACAAACAGTAGTAATTGTCAGATCGAAAACGATGCTGTGCTTCGTTTCCATTTTGACCGGAGAAAAGCATACAGGCTACTTGTACGGCTGCCGGACAAATAGTCACCGCGTTTGCACAATACGTCTTTATATAAAACGGGTATAAGACGCATAATAGTTTACTGCTAAGTGTGTCAATAATTTGTTTTTAATTTTTAGCAGTCTGTTAGAATACCTATTGAGATACGAAGACATGAAAATTACTTTTACTGATCACCAACCGCTATATCATTATTGCCGGTTCTTTTAACACTACACCCTGCTAATTTATTAAACAACTCACGTCACAGATGTTTGCGTTTTTTTATATTTCAGTGCGCTGAAAACTCGCATGTCAAAAAATGTACACTCTAGGCTTATAAATAAGTAAGTCCGTCTGTTGCAAAATTTTTGTGTGAATAGGGCATATCGTATTTTTTCGATTTTTCCTATGCTTCACCTACCAGTCGATAGCGGGATCATAGCTGCAGCCCGAAGGCCAGATGGCCGCACATTAATGGGGTGTTTACACGATCCAGCAAACGTCCAGCAAACTTCCAGAAAATGTATTCAAAATACACGTGCTAATGCTGGACGTTTGCTGGACGTTTGCTGGATCGTGTAAACACCCTATAACGTGTGTGCAGTGCACCACTGTTTTACGTCCGGTTCCTCATCTATTATGCATTCGATAATTTATTATTCCGACTCGATGTCGATCACTCTGGAAGGCGATCACTCTGGAAGGCGATCACTCTGGAAACAAAGCTCAGCATCCTGAAGACATGTGTGTTCAGTACAATGCTGTACGGTTGTGAAACATGGACAGTTACAAAACGCTGCGAAAGCCGAATCCTGTCCTTTGAGAGA
>Ga0209367_1009501_pt1 | contig 13170 bp, 6 predicted proteins | sample WorMetLIZISLAND2_FD_187412 | JGI IMG/M metagenome (GOLD analysis project Ga0209367, IMG submission 187412) | Marine gutless worms symbiont microbial communities from Max Planck institute for Marine Microbiology, Germany - Olavius geniculatus... ... | reverse complement strand
CTGTACTGTACTCCTGTCTTTGCGAAATCCTGCTTGTTCGTCCGCCATGTGTTCTTCTATCTGTGACCTCAGTCTTTCTGTTAGGATCATCATTAGCACTTTGCCGAGATGGCTTGTCAAGGCAATTCCACTAATGCTAACACACCTGATATCAATCAATACAGAATTTTTAAAGTAACCTTAGTAATACATGCTACTGAAAAGTCAGTAAAACTTTGTGAAAAGATAAGTTTTTAGTCGCTGATGGAAGCTGGATAACTAGTAGGCTATGTTAATTGTTGGGTCCTAAAACTGAATCCCACCACAGTCAGCTTGCGTTATTGACATGACACAACCAAGGTCACTGGTTGCATATCTTTGCTACTCCACTGCTTTAATTTCATGTATTTTCTTTAAACTTCTAAGCTTGGCAACCTGTGAAGCAGATATTTCCAAAGTACAGTGTATTCTTGTTAGCCATTTTTCATGGCAGCTATTCCACTAATGCTACCACTCGAATAACTATAAAATTATTTGCACAGACAATCATGCTCTAATTGCAGGATGTAATCAAATTTGTACATCTCTTAAAATTTTCCATCCCTGAGTCCTCACGCTAAGCAAATACATAATACATAATACAATTATAGTCTTTGCCAAGTATTCTAGTTACTTCGTACTTAGGCCTACTTATATGATACCAGTGAACTTAAAAATCAGTTCTTAGTTTTTCTTACCGACGTCATAGCGAGTTCCAGCAAGATTGGCGGTCAGCTTCTTCCGGCGTTTTTGGGATTTTGCATTTGACGTTTTGTTTTTATTACTAACACATCCAGGGACTTCGGTGTCAGACTCGCTGTCTGTTGAAGACAGAATTTCAGTCTTCTTCTGACGCCGTCGCAAAAGCGCTTCATCACTGTGCTGATCGCCAGCCTGAGTGTCAAACAGTGCAATGTCTTTACTGCCACATCCGTTCTGTGTCTCGGAAGACATAAGACTGATGGCAGGCAACCTCTGGTCGCTATTATCGTCCGTGTCACTGTCGCTACTGCTGTCACTCAGTTCACCAGATGTCAACACTGTGTCAGATGGTGTTCCAGCAACACGCCGTCCCGTTCCAGAGCTCTTTATCACCTCCGACGTCCCGAAAGACTTTGTGACACGACTGTCCTTCAGGTGGTCAATAATACTACTTGGATAATTGGAGCTCGAACGCATAGACAAGGCTTTGCCAACTGCCGGACCATCAAATATAGTTGCTGCAGGTTCACTGTTATACAATTTACTTCTGACGTCATTTATAGCAAACATGCTTGAAACCTGAGTGCCAGAATGTTGAGATGGTTCCTTCAATGCCTGTCCTACTGTACAGCACAGTTAAATCCACATTACAATTTTTTATCTTGAAATTCAGTTAAATAAACACACATTATAAACTTCATTGAACATTCTTAATATAAAATTTCTACATCTCAAAAATATTTTTGCACCTTTTCAGCACCATACATTATTATTACATGTAATACAAAAACCGAAAACAATTTATTTACTCGATATAACACATTACAAAAAGCATACCAAAAAATAATTTAAACTAAAAATGTTACTGTTGTAAAACCAAAACTGTCTGCATAGCCTGCGCTTTTTATGTGCATTAAACAAACAGGCAGATGATTCTGCTACAGATATAAGCATTCCGAGTTTTGAGAATTGATATATCAAACTAACAAGAAAGCCCAGCTAACGCAAAGGGGAATGCATGATAGCGGTGCATGTTTGAAGGCCCACTGTAAACAAAATCCAAGCTCAAGGATCCCAGCAGTTGACATTAGGCACGATGATTACGAAGGCTAGTATCTGTAGCGTTTCATTTGCGCTCACCAGTTTGTAACCGGTCTTTTAACCACACCACACCACAAACTGTGGGACAGGCCTAAGTACGTAAGGTAGGTCTGTATCTGGTGTGTTTCTAAGCTTACAATTTCGTGAGCGGAGCGAGCAAGAAAAATTTTGGACCTTAGGTTGGTGGTTTGGCGTAGTGTTAACGTGCTTCGTCTAATCAACGAAGTTACTCTACGGCGGGCCCGGTTAGTACCGTGATGGATGACTGTCTAAGGGCAGGAAAACCATCTCGGTACGAAGCCAGCCAGCTAGTTTGACTCAGCCTTCTAGCCTCCGTAGGATAGTAAAATCAGTATCAGCTTTCGGGCTGAGTAGTAATAAATGGTGACGATTAGTGTAGTACCAGTAGCTGCCTACAGGTGGATCTGAGGTTTAGATCGATTGGCCTGGTCCAAAGGTCGGCAGCCGCCTGGCGCTCGTGCTGCCCTGGCCAATGGAACCGGGTGAACTTTCGCAGTGGCAATTCACTGCTACGCTGACAGCACTATAAACATTGTCGCGGCTATTACTACTACTACTTCTATCCCCCTTACCACCTCCAAAAAAATTCTAGACCTTTTAATTGCATTCATTTTTGACAATAATTCATTCTATGAGGGTCGTTCAATAAATAAGTTACAAAACAGCCACATTCTGTTAGTTTTTCCAAATATTAAAAATCGGAAATATACGTTTTGTAGGAAATTTAATTCTGAGTAGCAGCTGTGAGTTTTATGACGACGACGTCACCGTGACGTCGTTTATAAACACTGCCACTGAAATCCTCCCGTAAGGAACAGCGTGCCGTTATTTTTTTTGTGGGCCAAAAAATAAATGCAAATCACATTCACTCTGAGATGCATCCAGTATATGGTGGCAAGTGCTTTAGAAGCGAACAGTTCATGTTTGGTGTAACAGAATGCTAAGTGGACAGAAATTTGTATCATGTACCCAGATGCAATCAGTCATTCTTCAGTGGCATGGACAGCAGCCAGCATCGTTCTTTGCATCAGGCATTCAGAAGTTTGCTGACAGATAGCACAAATGTTTAAGCGAACTCGGATGACATGTTGAAAAATGAAACATTAGTTTTTTAGCATTTAAAGAGATGGCGTTAACTTGTTAAGTATGTTCATTTTTTCATTCCTATGCTGTTTGTCACTTTCGAGTTATGATAGATTACTGGTGGGAAAAATAATACACGTGCAGACTGTGTTCTGTGAACAGATGACGTCACAATTTCTACACGTATTCAGAACAAAATTCCCTACAAAACGTATATTTTGAATTTTTTAGATTTGGAAAACTGACAGAATGACGCTGTTTTGCAACTTATTTATCCAACAACCCTCATATAAAACGATGAAAATTGGCTAGATTGATTGATTGATCCATCATTCATTGTGGCAACCACCGCTGTAGCACAAGGCCCCTTTGAGACGTGGGGGTCCTTGGCACAGTGCCAAGATGCCACAATTGCCACCCCCTCTACAGACGGGCTTGAGCATAGCATAAGCAGTTTGAGTCACCTATATGGGTCTGTATATGCATAGTGTCTGCAGTTCAAGATAGTGGCATATATCAATCTCGCCACAATGCATTAAATGATTAAAAATTTGCATCTAGTCTTCTGGTGCATAATTAGTTGATGTCTATGGTCAAAACTTGAAGGCCAGTCACCTTCGCATCAGATAAAAATAGTCAGAACGTTTTAGATAAATATGTACCACTCCACAGATTACTCGCATCACAGACTTCCAACATGCATCTATAAAGTAACTATATAGTAAAACCAAATATATATACTGGATAAAAAACTATTTAGATTCAAAAATAAAATGCAGAAAAAATGATGATATGGAATACCTGCAGGCTTTCTGCTGGAACTTTGACTTAGCTGATCAGCAGTCACAGCAAATTCTCTGCTTCCAAGTAGCTGCATTTTTGAAGTAAGTAAAGAAGATCTAAACTCCATTTGGCTGTCGCCATACCATGTGAACTGATTAGCATTAGTTTTTACTGATGCCATCAACGTACAGCCAGTGAAAACCTGTTGTCACCAGTGTTGGATAGTAACGAAGTAGTTCTACTTCGTTACTCTACTTAAGAAAAAAGTTTTTACTTTCTAAGTCTCTACTTAAGTAGATTTTTGAGCTACTTTATACTTTTTGAGCTACTTTATACTTTTCGTTACAAAAAGAATGTAGTTATTTAACTAACTACTGCAATACAACTGAAAACAGGTTAAAATATTTTTTGAAAATAATTTAGCTTTAACTGATGGTAGTAGTAACCAAGCTCATTAAGACGTTGCTGCATCATAATGTCTTGCCCTTCTGTTGTATCTTGACATTTAAGTCCGTAACACTTTTTCTGATTGTATCATAAAAGTACAGGCCTATAAATTTTGCACAGAAGTACTGACACTATTGACTAAAGTTTTTTTTTCATTTTCCTACTGGGGATAAGTAAAGGTAAAGTGACAAGTAAGTGGCCAGTATCAGTATATAACTCTAGATGTACCGTAACCTAACCATAGCCCTGACTATAACCATAAAATTCACTAAAGTCTTCTGGCATTTTACCCTGTTAGAACTGCATTATGCACGTATACAGTGGCTGGATAAATTCTGTAAAGCAAAGTTTGAATTTTTAAATTGAAAATTTGTGGTTATTTTATTTCTTTATCTGAGTCTTTTCCATCTTTTTCAATACAAAAGCTGCACTTCAAGTCACTTAAGCTGTAAAATTGTGATTTAAGTAAAACATGAGCACAAATTTGACATAAGCTAGATGTAAAAAAAAAAGTTGCAGAAAAAAAATAAAATACGTTAAGAACGTGGCAAAAAAGTTTATTACAATAAATCTTGGTACTTATAAAACTGCAACTAGAAAGAAAAAATTTTCAAAGGCAAATGATATTCATCCAGATCCAGCATGCAGTTCACAGCCAGAAAAAAACAGTCAACATTCCCTTATCTGAATGGCTTTAAGCCTGAAGTTAGTTAAATGTCAGTATTTGTTTGATTTTTGTCAAAGGTTAAAGGTTAAAAGTCCGAATATAGCTCTTAATGAGCGAACCTATCTCAGAGCTACGGAGCGTCACTTGTCATATGGGATCACACAGTGTTACCTGCCACCCAACAGAGATGAACGCGTCCCGCCTTAACCCCAGCCAGATAGGCCGGTACTCGATTTACCTACTCCGGAGGGATGGAAGGCTGAGTTGACCTAGGCGGTTGGTTACATCCCGAGATGGTTTACCTGCCCACAGGCAGTCACCCGTCACAGTATTAACCGGGCCCGGCGTACAGTAACTTCGCTGATCGGATCAGACGCGTTACCACTACACCACGCCTACTGCCGGTGGATTAATTGGTATACGTTTTAGTTTTGTATATATTTTGTATCATGTACTTCTTTCCTAGAAACCTATATACGGAAGGTTCCTATGCAGGCTATACATAATGTTAAGATAAATCGACAGAAAGCATGCAGGTTATTGATTTGATACTAAAACTCACTGTTAAGTTTTCAAAGATAAACTACTTTTCTACTTAAGTAGAAAAAAATTCTACTTCTACTAAAGTAGATTTTTGGAGTCACTACTTCTACTTCTACTCATGTAGAATTTTTGACTACCGTACTTTATCCAACACTCTTCTTCGGCGTATGGTCAAACTTCAACAAGTTGAAGACTCCTGACCACTGGTTGTCACCACCGTATCGCTCGGTACAAGTGTGTGACAGTTTTATTCAAACATGCTGCATTCTAAAATATGTTCAAACTGCAGGTTATCAAGCTATCAAACATAATGCAGATGTGTTTCGCATAAAAATACGCATTATAAAACACAATGTTTACATTACCACAGCTTGTTTTCACCACGTGACAAATGCCATGGTTACCGTTCCAGAATAAGTATGTAAGTATAATGTAACAAATTACTGGTAGTATTCGCTGTTTAAATGTTCTTCGTTCACGTGATTTTTGTGGACTTTTCCTTAGCAACATTTTTGGCGTCCTTAGCGATACTGGATGTACTCATGCTCGTTTATAAAGGCACTTAATTTGGTACGATGAGTGATGTTAGTGAACTTCATAGCGCGCAAACACCTGAGGTTAGCAATCAGCGATAAGAATAGATTAGAGGCTTTCTTGAGACGAGCTGGCAAATCAGGCTATTATAACGATAATTCTTTGGCCACTGTTGCTGCTGCGGTGACGGCCCGCCATAGCCAGGGGCCGCCATAGCCAAGGGCCGCCATAGCAACAATCCCACATGGTAGGAATGGCTAGCTCCGCCACACTTTCCTATAGGCTACTAGGGTTAGGGTTAGGGTTAGGGTAGCCTATACTAGGCCCGTCCACAGCAGGACGGGCCTATAACTATGCCCGATATTGACATGAGTGACGGGCTTCAACTTCGCGGGGCGGTTACAAATTCAAGAAACAAGTTATCACATACCTTGATAACAATCACCTGTACAGTGGGACGCTGAGAGGTAACAACAAAAACCATTCAATTAATTATAAAACTCACTTCAAAACTTCTACAGCCAACAATCGCCAAAATGGCCATTTAATCATATCCAAGAAGATATCTCAAAGTAGTGCTGGGCAGTAGTCACAATTTTATTCAATTTCGACCACTGTTAGTGCCAAATAAACTTATTCGTTATTCGTGCTTTTTGTGCTACTAGTCATTGCTTATTTGACAATTTATGCATTTTGGTTGGTTATGTGTGACTGTGAAGCTTATGCCTTGCCTAAATCCAATGCGATGTACAAAGTTTATTGTAAACTAAGCATCTTAGAAGAAATAGTTATATGATAAAAAATGACTTTGACAAGGCTAATAAGGCTAATTAGGACGAAGTTTTTGTCTAGGGTTAGGGCTAGTGGGGTCCTAACCCTAACCGTAATCCTAACTATGGTGGCCCCTGGCTATGGCTATGGTATTGTGGCTATGGCGGCCCTTGGCTATGGCGGGCCACAATCGTTGCTGCACTTTTTATGAGTATGCTGAGATACACCATATTGCTTAAATTCAGGTATCCTAATTTGGGGTAGTGCACAGATTTTAACTATCAAATATCCATTCTTAAATTTGATCAAATTAGTTATGAAATTGCTGATATATTCTACCAGTTTTTACGCGCGAAGCATTCTGCTGTCGCGCGTCTTTGCCATCGTCTGGGTGTCTGTCCGTCTGTCCGTCTGTCACACTCGTGATCTGTATCAAAACGGTGCAAGCTAGGATCACGAAATCTTCACTGTGGGCTGCCCCAAGGTCTCTAGTTTATCGTGACAAACTTTCGTGCCACTGGGTGCAGGGGTTCCCCTCGAACGAGGGCGTCATAGAGGGGTACCCCCTTGAAAAAACGTCATTTTGCCGTTATTGGCTCGAATAATGTGAAAACGGTTGCAGATAGGTACATAACAAGCACTGGTGACAGGCTTTTTGGATTTATCAACATCGATGACCTTGAACGACCTTGAAACCCCTCAAAAAGAGGTTTTTAGTAAATTTTTTTGCAATTTTTGGATGCAGCGCACATTTCAACACTGAATTGCGACGAAGTGGCTGGAGATAGACCAAGACAACCTGCGTATGAAATTTTCAGCATTCAACGTAGATTTCAGCAGTTTAAGTCCCGACCCCCTAGGTTCAAGGAGACAGGCGGGCGTCAAAGACAGCTACCCCCCTAAAAAGTGGTAATTTTACCGTAATTATCTCGTGTAGCGTGAACGCGGTTGCAGATAAGCACAGACATGCTGCTTATCATAACAAGCACTGGTGACATACTTTTTATTGCTGTCAACGTCGATGACCTTGAATGATCTTGAACCCTCAAAAGAGTGAATTGCGCCGAAATGGCTGGAGATAGACCTGGACATTTTGCACATGACATTTGTTTAGCATAGAACGTATATTTTTAAAAATCTGCACGTAGTTATTTTACCGCTATTGGCTCATGTAGCTTGAAAACGGTTGCACATTGGCAGAGACATGCTGCATTACAAGCAATGTAGTGACAAGCTTTTTATTGGTGTAAACATCGATGACCTTGAATGACCTTGAATTTCTAAAATAGGGGTTTTAGTGTTTTTTGGCAATTTGTGGCTGCGGCGTAAATTTCGGGGGTGAATTGCGTCAAAATGGATAGAGTTAAATCAAGACAACCTGCGAATAGGAACTGCTAAGGCTGTCGTGCGTTTCATGAGCTTTGCTCAAATTACTTGTTATTTGATGATGATGTGGGCAGAGTGAAGTGCTGCATGCACCAGGTGTCGGTGCATCCCCTAAACGAGTAGCCAGGTAAAAATTTAGTTATGTAGTTTTTGCTGGAACTAAACAACATTTGCAGCATTTAAAAGCATTTACGGGTTTCTTAATGCGTCAAAAATTTGTTTGCTGCTTAGGCCCATGCCCTTAACTAATGAGGAAGGGACTCACTGACACTGACAATTTGGTGAATTAAACAGCTTAAGCCTTAATGTTGAGTAATGCACAAGTAGAGAGCACTCGTTGTCCCCTTCCAGGACCCCCTTCCCTGCTCTTGGCTTCTGGGCATTGAGTTCCGGCCATCTATGTCTCAGGAATGCGCCATAAGACAAATTCTTGGCTATGCAACTGGATGCTGTTGCTAATGATAATGATGGTGATGTCGTTCTGTAAATTTGCAGAATGTTGCTGCAGAATCGAGTCAGTCTACAAATTCACAGGACAGTCTTTCAGCGAATTCCCAGAGTGTTGCCACAGAGTTGAGGAGTCGTTCGAGAAGTTCAAAGAAGGTTGCCGCAGAGTCGAGTCATTCCAGAAATTCACAGAACGTTACTGTGGAGTCGAGTCGTTCAGTGAATTCACAGAATGTTGCCACAGAGTCAAGTCGTTCTGCAAATTCACCTAGCGCTGCCGTGGAGTCGAGTCATTCTGTGGTTTTGCCACCAACCATTCCGGCCAAGAAGCCTTGTCGACCTAGAGGCGTGGACGTGACCATCAGATATGGACCGTATGAAGCGTGCGGAATTGTTGACCACCGACTTCACCGTCTGCAGGGCATACAGCGTAAGGAACTGCACTTTCTACTCGTATGTAACAGAACATCGATACTGGTACACTATAAATTTGTCAAATTTTCTGCAGTCTTTGTTTTTTTCAAGATGTTGTAATTTTGTGAATTTATGTAGTCATTGCTTTAAGCCATGGGTTTATTCAAAAATGTAACAGAACAAAGATTATTTCACTGACAGAGCTATGTTTTACATTCTAAAAGTCAGTTTATCATTTAACAGTATTTACTTTTGTCATTAGTTAGCACTGGTCACTTGTTTTCTATTAAAATTGAAGTAAGTTTATGGTTATGAAATTATGTTTTAGAGACTTTCAATTAAGCCATGTTTAAGTTGTAACAAAATGTAGCCGGGTCTTTAATACAAGCTGGGAACTTGACTTGTTCTAACAGAAGTTAGAAGCTTGTGTTACAAGTTTGATGATAAGTGCAGATGTACTCGAGAAGGCCAGACACAAGACCCACTTGGAGCCTATGAACGACTGGAATGTTGTCGAACTGATTGTTCGTGGAGAGACAGTTTTCACCTGCGACATCCGCGATCTTGATTTTGGTGATGAGCTGCAAATATTACTTTGATAAAGCTAGATTGAATGTTATTTCCATGTACTATACTGAATATTTTTCAGTTGTGTTATTTGTTAGTTTTGTGTTTCCTTGCTGTATACTTAGCTTTTCCAATTTTTTTATCAAGTAATGCATTTCACTTCAACATTAGTTGCTAGATGGTGGCACTATGATACACATGAGGTTGTTTATGCTCTATGATTGTTTCTTACTTTATTATCTGTTCATAACACATGCTTTCTTATATTCTGATGTACACAGGTGGAGATGGTTTACTGGATGGTCTCTGCATGGAAGGGTTACAGCAAGTAGACTCAGCCTTCTGACTTACTGCATATATACTGTACATGTATATAATTACAGATTTGTATAACTTATTAGATGGTACACCAGTAGCGAGTGCTTGTTAGTTTTCATTTTATGAAAGACTTATTCTTTAGTTTATGCCTCTGCTGTATTTCGTTGTTATTTATCATTTTTATTATAATGTTTGATCTGTGTTTACATGTACTGGGTGTTTACAAAGCAACTAATTTTTTCATTACAGGATTTAAAAATAAAAACAAATTGCAATGTGTGGGATAATGAGTAATTTTTAATGCAACATATGCAAACAAGGGAATGAATAACTTTGAAGATGAAATTTTTCAAAAATAAAATCAGATTTAGCATTATTAGCACTGTGCTACAACAAGTAATTTCAGCAAAGCTCATGAGACGTGCGACAGCCTTAGCAGTTCTCATTCGCATATTGTCTTGGTCTATCTCCAGCCATTTTGTCGCAATTCACTCTTGAAATGTGTGCTGCAGCCAAAAATTGCGAAAGAAATCGCCAAAAAACCTATTTTGGGGGTTCATCGTTGTTGAAGGTCATGGATGTTTATTAAACCAAAAAGCCCGTAATTAGTGCTTGTAATGATAAGCAACATGTCTGCAACTATCTGCAACTGTTTCCACCCTAGAAGAGCCAATAATGGCAAAATAACGTCTTTTAGGGGGTACCCCTTTTTGACGCCCTTGTTCGAGAGAAACCCCATCACACAGGGGCACGAAATTTTGTCACAAAAACTAGTGTCCTTGGGCCAGCCCATAGTGAAGATTTTGTGATCCTAGCTTGCACCATTTTGATACAATACAGCAGTGTGACAGATGGACAGACGAACAGATGAATGGACAGACACTAAGGCCATGGCTAAGATGCGCAAGGCATTTCACTGTCGCATGTAAAAATCGTCAGAATATATTTCGGTTTACTGTTAGTGCTGAATGCCAATGTTATGTTCAAGTGGACTAAACATTTGTCTTATAATAATAGTCACACTTCTTCAAATTTCTAGTAGTTTTAGAAACAATAATAAAACAACAATGGAATCACTTTTCATTCTGCCACCCCATAGATCATATACACACCCGAGTAAAACAGTGAGTATAACAAATACTGCAGGGAAATAGCAATTATCAATAACAAATAGTAACAACAGATGTACAATTGCTGTACACAATATAACAACCGTGAATTAGAATTAGCTAAAAAAATAAAAACAATAAAATGCAACGCACAAAATTAGCGACATACGCTCTTAGCATTATCAATGATCTGCATATACATTGTGGTCCATAAAAAAACGTGCCACTTATTTTTTGAATAGCTCCGTGCAGCATGGGCCGTTTTTAATAATTTTTGGCGTGCAACATTAGGAAGAAACTCGACGCAAACGAAACGACTTTAGTTTTGGCCACCGGACTTTAATACTGTCGCTACACTACCTTGTGAAATGCGGGTTGTTGAGCCTGTTGTTTGCGAGTGGTGTCAACGTTTGCTGCTTGCATTCACACCGGAGGAGAACATTTTGAGCACATGCTGCTGTAATAAAGAGGATATGATGTGACACGTGTGACTTTTTGAGATACAATAATTGCCAATCGTGTTTGTCGCTTTTCAGTTAATCATTTCTGAGCCGACGCGTGCGCTATCCAGTATGAATTCATTGTTGTAAATGGCCAAACTACGACTTCTGCATTTCACAACGTAGTGTAGCGACAGTATTAAAATGAGGGGGCCAAAACTACAGTCACTTGCATCAAGTTTTTTCCTGATGTTGCGTGCCAAAAATTATCAAAATTGGCGAATGATTCACAAAGCTATTCAAAAAATAACAGTAGCATGTTTTTTACGAACCACGGTGTACAACTTTATGCGTAAAAGCATCGTCTATAAAAAGCATTTTCAACAAAAAATGACTTGAATTGAGTACAAACAGATCAGTTTTAAAAGCGTTTTCATGGTGACCTCTGAATGGAGTCTTTTAAAGCAACCTATCCCAAAAAGAGTAGGTCGAAATTTCTGTAAAACACATTCTGTATAACACATCAAACAACAAACATGCATCAGCAGAAAATCTTCCCTGCCTCGTACTTTTTCAGTTCTATTTGAACTGTGAAGTTTTCTGCAGTTTATCCAGGTTAGTAGGCCAGGTTTCCAAGACAACTTTTATACATGCATCTTTATTTGCCAAAACTTGACAGTAGCTACAAACCCGTGCAATAAAGATTACTAATAAGTAAAAAAGAGAGAAAAAGAGCACAACACGCACAATCTAAGCGTTCTGTGGCAGAACTTTTATAGCTGGTCAACAAACCATGGGCCTTCGTGTTATCTGAGAGCATTAGATCATTATAAAACTTTTACGCTGTTGGTTGGTTTTCATTCATAATTATGCCAAAAAATAAATATACCAACATACACTATCTTCAGTCTTCTTCCATCCACTTTTTTCCAAGATTTAGTCCAAGCTAGGTTACCCATGATAAAACGTCAACATTTTTCTATAAATTCATAATGCATCTTCCCTGGCGTGACAACATACGACATTTGTTCTATTGAAAGCAGGATTAACACATGTATACATGATGTGCTGATAACAAAAGCATGTAATAATATGACAACTGCCAGTTATAATTCTGAAAACATCATTACCATATAAAGTTTATTATTGCCATAAAACAAGAATGATGAAAATGATCAAAAAATGTGAGAGATGACCAAAATGCATTGTGCATCAGATCATGTGGACTTTCACCGCAAAGCGCAGAAACAAAAACAAACATCATACAGAATAAAAATCTTGCTAAACATTTTAGCATCTTAAATGCACGTTGAAAATAGGACATGGCTTCAATTCAGGTCAACTCAGCCTTCCATCCCTCTAGGGTAGGTGAATGAAGTCTGTCTGGCTGGGGTTCAAACAGGGCACATTCACTGTGTCGGGAGACAAGTAACACTGTGTGATCCCATATGGCAGGTGGCGCTACGTAGCTCAGTGTCAAGATCGTCGGCCGCCACCAGTCCATAGTCGTCGTCTGCGTGTACCGCCCGCCAGGAGAAGTCACGTCGTTGTGCCTTGCGGAGCTGTCAGACCTGTTCGACCAGCTGACTTTGCTTGACTGCCAGTTCATGGTCGTCGGCGACTTCAACGTCCCAGGCTCAGTCGCCGGACACCGTGCCACCGACATCTTTGCTCAGTACGGTCTCACACAGCACGTCACTGCACCAACCCACGTCAGCGGTAACGTCCTCGACTTGATTCTGACGCGGGATGACGATGCCAGCTGCGAGCTCGTGAGAAAACTGGCCACCTCGTCAGTGTGCTTCTCCGATCATCACCT
>Ga0209367_1009500_pt1 | contig 13170 bp, 9 predicted proteins | sample WorMetLIZISLAND2_FD_187412 | JGI IMG/M metagenome (GOLD analysis project Ga0209367, IMG submission 187412) | Marine gutless worms symbiont microbial communities from Max Planck institute for Marine Microbiology, Germany - Olavius geniculatus... ... | reverse complement strand
CATTAACCCTAACCCTAATCAAAGCCTAATTTTTAACCTAAACCCTGAACCCTGAACCTTAACCCTAGGTTTTGGCTGGCCAGATTTTGATCGTACACCATTGCGCTACCTAGGCCTATGGTGATCTAGTCTGTCGGTATTGTGTTACTGCGGCATGTCAGGAAATAGGGACACCATTTTTTAGCGAAGAAGGCCAGCTCTGGTTTTCAAGCACTAGGAATGCATGCATGCGTGTCTTTTAAAGACAGATAGGGCATCGCAGCATGATTTAATCAATATGACGACAAGTTTATTTTAGCAGACTCCTACACAAGTGATGTTTCTTAGTTGTTTATCACTTTTAAAGAGCTTTCTATGCTTTAATTTTTATGCGCAAAAACACCTACTGCTTTCAGCGCGTCTTAGCCATCGCAATTCTGTCCGTCCGTCTGTCTGTCTGTCCGTCCGTCCGTCTGTCACCCGAATGGATCAGTCAAAATCGGTGCAAGCTAGAATTACCAGATCTTTACCGTCGGCTGCCCGGAAAACTCTAGTTTCAGGAACCGTAAAACTTTTCTATAAATTCGAAGGGTTCACCTCGAATGAGGGCGCTAAATGAGAGGGGGTGAGCAAAATTTGCGATTTTTGGCCAATAAATCGTTGTATCTCAGTAACAGTGCAAGATAGGGCCTAGGTTACTATTAATCACTAATAAAAAGTCGTATACTGGCTCTCGATTGACACCGAATTTAATAACCTTGAATGACCTTGAACGCCAAAATAGGGTTTTATGGATTTTTTCGGCGATATCGGGCTGCGACACAAGTCTGTATCATTCACAAGGTGGCGCCACGGTACCATCGTTACCGGTATACGATCCATATAGAGAATTTCGTATTTGTATATTAACTTAGCGTGAACACCCAATTTTCATCTAAACTACTGAACCGGAACTGCTGTAGTCTCAGCGAAAGTCTAAGTCAAAAAGTGAAGTCGCCCATTGTAACTGACGTCATCATCATCATCATAGAAATTTTTTTACTGTTTTATTTATTTCATGGGTGATGACGACAGTTATGGTTTTGATTAAATTGATCATCAAATAACTGCAGTTTAATGGAATATTGTACCTGACATTTGTGTAATTTTTAATATGGATTAAATTTTTGCTTAATTTTTTTTAGTTTTGTTCTGTTTCTTTTTAAAATTTATGTCTAGTGTTTTGGTTTGTATTTTTGTGTTTTAAGCATGGGCATTTTAATTTGTCTCTTCGTTATTTGCCTGCAGTGTCATTATGTGGCCCTGCCTAGCAAATTATGTGGCCTTGCCTTTTTAGGTACAGTGGTCTTAAATAATTGGGAATTTACTGAGTTTTTGCTGAATGTTTTTGGAGATATACATTGTTTCAACTTTTTGAGTGATTTCTGTATTTTGCTTCAGTATTGTTTATTGCAAGCATAGAGGCTATGTATGTGTGTCTCAGAAATGTTTGGCCAAAGAAAGAGTAAGCAAAAAAAACTGTTAGCCGACGGCTGCTGTATCCCTCTATGAGTTAGCATGATTTAATACGTAACAGGTCATTAGGTAGCCTAATAATGAGCTAATAGTGAGAGATTAGCACTAAAAATTTGTGGCAGTTTCGGACAAAATGCTGTTAACAATACAAGACTAAGCACGATGACATTCGTGCTAAGTAGTGGCCTACCAGTAATTTTGTGTTGCTTATATGAGAAGTTGCTTAGTTTTAGGAATTGTTTTTGTTACATTATTAGGTGAACTGTTTCACTGGTACCACCTCATTTACAGTAGCAATGTGATCGTCTTTGCTTTAATGTATTTTCATTGAACGCGACTTGCGCCATGTTCTGTGGCTTAGAGTGCATTTGAGCAAACTAATATTATTTGCACTCTGCGAAAAATAGCCTCTGTGTTAATCTCAAGACATAATCAGGGACTCAGGGTGTCACTTGTCATATTATATGAATGTGCTCAGTAAGTTAGTCATTTAGTGTTAGAACAGAACAGTGAAACTTTGCAGAAATTATTGATATTGGTTCAGTTTGCTTGAGTTTAGTGAAATGCATGCAGCCACCGCATTTTTATGCACCTGTGTGTGTCTCTACACGGTGTTTCATAAAAAAGACCCCTTTTTCTTTTTTCATAATTCACTCAAATGATGAGCAATTTGCATGAGATTTTTACCAGTTGTAGCTGAATAAATATGAATTCGAAATGTTTTAACAAAACGTGGCAGTTGATTAAATATTCTTTGCCAGTCGTAATGTAACGCTGACATTATAATGTGTCACGGGTCCTTTTTTATGAAACACCGTGTATATTCTATATGTGTATGTAAACACTAAACAAAAATGAGCAACAATGGTATACAAAATAACTGCGTCCTGAGCACCAAGTGCTGGATTTGTACAAATTATATATCTAATGGGCACCAAACAGAAATGATATGAAAAGTAACTGTGTCCTGAGCACCTAACACTGTAACACTGTATGTATGATATTGTATACAAATAATATCTGTGTGAGTAGTGAATACCAGTATAAAGTACATTGATAAAAGTCGTGTGGTGATATATCATTTAGTTACAATTGTACACATTACTGTCATATTTGTTTGCATCTGTGTTGCTGTTATAGGAGTTTTCCTGCAAACCATCTAGTGGATATGTTAATTCAAGCTTACACAAAGTACAACGTGGTGAGTGTATGTTTCCAAAGGTCTTTTCTCCCAATTTCACTACTTGGGGGAAGTCGTACGCCTGCTGCTGCTAAGCTTAGTTTGTCCCCTGCATTCTGTAACTACAAGATAAAATTGAACTGTTTCTCGGGACATTTTGTTTTGGTGGGTCTTGTAAACTGCTGAACAGCATTATCTGGTGAGCTTGAAGAAATTGTTTGTGAAAGTGTTTTATTCGCTATTCATAAAGTAATGCTGTATAAAACTAAGTACCATCGGGGCTGCAGAACGTTTTTATGTGAATTTGTAAAAAATACAGGCAGGTGTTTACCACCAGGGCGGCAATGATTGTTAATAATTGGGTGACAGTAAATCGACAGAAATTTCTTCAAGAAAAGAAAGAACGAACAAGGCAGTTGTTGTCGGTTAGTACAACTAATGTACTTATCGTTATTCGTTTCTGTTTTGCATTTGACACACACTTTGTCACAGTCGCTTTTGATGAAATTTTTTTTATCTGTAAATACAACTTCGTCAAAACTTGGGATGCTTTTTTGCATACTTGAAATAAATGCAAAGGCCATAGAGTCTATGACCTAGACCCATCAAATGGACTAATTCTTACCACGTGGGGGAGTTGAAGCCATTATGTTTGTTTGAGAAACCTATGTCCCTGGTTACAGAAGAACTTTAAAGCCAAGCTGGGATCCACAGCTAAATGGTAGAAAACTGCATTTGGACGTTTGTTGGTGAGTCAAAATTTGTGCACCAAGTTAAGTGGTTAGGTAAATGTAAAATGCAATAACTCTGGAACTTTTTATGAAACAGCTTAACAAATGACCACTTATTTTTTTGCTTATAAACTCATGTATTTAGCAAAGTGTGTTTTCTGTTATTTGGATTAATATTTGGGTCACCAGAAGTCAAAAGATCATGATTATTGGGCACTGTATTAACAATAGATAGCACAGAAATTTTACTGAAAATTATATGCTAGCCCTTCTGTTAAAACTAGTTTCTTACTTTTAGTTTTTGGTGAAATGGCTGCAACGGACACCCTGCTTTGCTTGCATAGTTGTCGTTACATTTCTAAACTGTACTGTATAATACTGGAGTTATTTGTATTAACTACTGCAACTATTTGTCATTTTATGTTGCTCTGTAGGAAATTAGTGCAGAACATCATGATGAGTTCGTCGAAGCTGAGACACCTCCCTGCGATGCCACCAGTGGTACCAGCAGAGTCACCCACATGTATCCTGCTGTTTGTATCGATTCCAACCTTTCGCATTTTACCAACACCGTGACAGCTGCTACTGTGATTGACACTATTGTACCTGGTCGTGAGAGCTCTGAATTGGATGATTCAGTGGCAGATGAGGATTACGTTCCGCCATCTGTAGTTAGCACCAGTAGTGATGATGAGTCTATGGAGATACCAGTAGTTAAGTTAAGTAAGCGTAATATGCTAAATACGCGACATTCACCTGCCGTCGCAGAGTTGCCAAACAACATAATGCGTTCTGGTAAGACAGTAACGTCTAACCATGTTAGACAGCATCGAATACCACGGCCATGTCCTTTTTGTAGTTCCATGCAAACAAACTTGCACAGGCATATCACGCTGAAGCATAAAGATCGAGATGTTGTCCAGCATGCGTCAACATTACCAGCTGAAGAAAGACGTAAAGTGTTTAGCAGCTTCAGTAAGCAGGGTATTCTTGAATTTAATAAGCAGCAGTTGAAAGCCAGACATGATAACTTTCACAGTGAACGATCCAAGAGTGATAATAGTAGGCTCGTCATGTGCCCCTTTTGTAATGGTTTCTACTCTAAGTCGTACATCGGACGCCATAAGAAGAATTGTTCAGTGGACTCTGCAATTGATGTGGTTGCAGTGCCAGTTCATCTGCTAGCATGCAGCGCTGTGACTGAAGAGTTCAAACAGGAGGTACTAGTTAACTTCCGTCAAGATGAAGTGGGAAGCATATGTCAGCGCGATTCAGCTATTACTGAGTTTGGCAGTAAGATGTTTCACAAAGCTAAAGAAAAGCAAGATAAAAAAGCAGAGGTAAAAAACAGTTATGGCTGATATGAGACGGTTAGCATCACTGTTTGTGACGTTTCAGCATCAGTTTCAAGGTGTGACAGGCGTGCCACAAAACAGTTTGGATATGTTGAAGCGTACAAACTTTGTACAGTTGCGAGAATCAGTTGAGGCGTACACTATCTCTGAGGAGAATACGTTAAAGGCGAGCTTGAAGTTGGCCATATACTATCTGCTGAAGAGGTTTGCCAAAGTTTGCAAAGGGATGCATCTCATTAATGTTGATGACGAAGCTGCTGCACAGGTGGACAAATTTGTCCAAGTCCTGGAACTAAACTACCACAATTTGTTTGGCGATGCAACTTATGCCTTGAACCGCAACCGTCAGGTTAAACTCCGTCAATCTGAGAACTTGCCATGTAAAGAAAATGTAATGAAGCTGAGACAGTATACTGTGAACAGGATTCAGGCTTTGCTAGCAGATCCATATAAAGTGTGGGACTCACATTCGTATGTTGAACTTCGTGATTTAACTGTTTGTCGGCTTACGGTTTTCAATGCGCGACGAGATGGGGAGCCTGCTAAGCTAGCCGTCAGCGAATGGAAGGATGCAGAAAATAACAGCTGGCTAAATTCAAGCCGTTTCCAGACGGCAGCCACAGATTCTGAGCTTGCTCTATTCAGAAACCTAAAGGTCACTTACCAAAGTGGGAAAAGAAACAGCCACTTAGTGCCCGTCCTGATACCGAGTGATGTTGTTGCAGCCATAAAAGTACTGAGCTGCCCTGCAGCACGTGAGATGGCTGAAGTTCAGTGTAATAATAATTACATGTTTCCTTGCACGCAGCAGTCGTCCACTCACGTCATCGGTTGGCAGGCAACGCATCGTGTTTGCGTTGATGCCAATGTTGACCAACCAGATCGATTAACTGCCACAAAGATGCGCCACAGGGTTTTTACCTTGTATGCAGCAATGGACATTCCAGAAGCAGAACAGCAGTTTTTTTACAAGCATATGGGCCATAGTGAGGGCATAAATCAGAACATTTATCAAGCTCCCCTGGCAGAATCTGAAGTGGTGAAAGTTGGATCGCATTTGCTTGACATGGACGGCAAACTGCCCGGTTCTTGCCATGACTCGGGTAATTGGGAAGATGTGGAGCCTGATTCAACTTTAGCAGATGTGGAGTACGATTCAACTTCAGCTAGTAATGGGACAGCTGGTCATGAAAATGGAGATGAACTTATCTTGCCATCAAGATCCAAGCATGGATTGGCTCGTAGTGTTGGTAGCATAGAGGATGAGCATGAGATTGTCACACATCGTTACAAGACTCGTCAACTCAGAATGCCAACCGATGATGCGAAAACATCTCCGGCTGCCTCACACATGTTGCCAAATAATACAGTTCCACAGCACAGCATTCGTAACGACACTGCAACTGGGCCCATGAAAGGTAATTCGCAGTTTGCAGAAATTGTGTAAAATATCACAAAATGCTGGTGCTAAAGTCTGGCGCATTAAGTCTTTGCTACAATTTTATTACTGTGGCTTTCATGTATATTTTAATCTGTATGGTACGATTATGTCTCTGAAGTGCTTTGCTGGATTTTAACTGGGTTTGAAGTTATGGCTGGTATGGGCACGTAGGTGTGCTATCGTATCACTTTTTGAGTTGGCATGTAATTGGGTTTACTCTCCGTAGAAGCACTGAATTCATGCACAGTCAACTTTTACTGAATATTTAATTTTTGCCTTGTCTTTTACGTGAACGTGTTAATATGCATATAATGTAGTTATCACTGCATGAAAATCAGCAGTAACGGCATAGAAAATAACCGTGTCCTGATCACCAAATGACTGACATACACAGATGATCTTTTTTGTGTCTGGTAGCTATCGTGGTAACTGTATGTATGTACAAAACAGGACCTTGTTGAAGTGAATAGCACTTTAATGTATGTCTCCAAAGCTGTTAAGTAATATCTGTACATTTCAGATGCTAACATTGTTGGTGTTTTATGTGTTAATTTTAGTCGGAAGATTTACTCGTTGGACTGACGAGCAGAATGCCCACATACGAGAAGTTTTCCACAAGTATATAATGTCAGGAACCGGATTGCCACGTGCGTATTACATTTCATATTAAATGAGCTTGTCCCGCACTATGTTGCTTACTTTTACTAGCAAAGTACCCGCCCTATTGGCGGGAACTTTGCTAGAAAATGAATGCACGCAAGAGTTTGGGAGGGGAACGGGGAAGGCGCTAGAGGGGGCTGGCAGACAGACAGACAGACGTTCCGTGCATTATAGTAAGATGACAAATAAGCTTTGTTCTGTGTGCAACTACTTTGTCTTTGTCAGTGATTTACAGTACTTCCTTATTTGGCTGCATACATTTCTTGGCTTACTGATTACTATTTTAGAACCATAATGGCATGTAAGGCATACATCATAACAGTTGCCGTTAATGTAGGCCTACTTTTTATGTTATTTTTGCACTGATGTTTCTTTGTCCAACAAATTCAACAACTGATCATCAATGTAGCATACTTACATGGCAGGCCAAAAAACCGGACCTTTTTGAGCATTGGTAACTTAGCGACGGTTAGTGGAAGAAATGCGTGTGATATGTCAATAAAGTTTCAGAAAGTTGTAGAAAACAAGTGACGACCGTGCATAGCGAAGCATTTGAATATTCTATGTTTAATTTGCAACATCATGATCATCCTGAAACTATGCCAAATTTGCCTGTTATGTATGCATTTCACATGGATATTTGAGCTTTAACCATTAGAGGTTAAACTGAGGTGAATTTTTCACCCCATTGTCGTTTTCTGCTCTGTGCTGTTTTAACGCCTTACAGCTGAAGCCTGTGTTTTTATGTATTTGTTCACAACTGATTTGTGCACATTTAGCGTTACTTATTTTTTGATACCGGGTTACGTGCCTGACGTCACTAGCGTCATATACCGGTATTGTCATTGCACTGTGTTAGACATTTATAATGTCGAAACGGTTAACGCTAAAGCAGGCTCAAAAACTTATTGCTGACTGGGTAGATAACGAAGATAATGATACTGAAAATGTAGAATTTGACGATAGTAGTGATGAGTCAGAACAGAACTATTCGGAACTAAACCGTGATGCAGACGCCGATGTTTGTGAGGAGTTACCAAGTTCTGTCGTTGACAGTAATGATGACAGTGCTGATCATACTAATGCTTTGTTTACGGATGCACATGAACAGGACAGCAATTTTATTCTGTCAAAGATGGTAATATTAGGTGGTATACTGCTGAACCACACTCACAAAAAAAGCGATCAAATGCTGATATTGTTCGGAAGTCTTCTGGCCGTGTTTCTGGGGTGGAGCCATCAGAAGCAACTGATTCCTTTCAGTTGTTTTTTAATGACACCGTATTAAAGGCAATATTGAAAGCTACTAAAAAAGAAGCAAATTCTATGTGTTTAGAAAAATTAGTTGAACATATTCCGTTTACTTTACCTGAGCTAAAAGCATTCATTAGTCTTGTGATCATTGTTGACGTTGCAAAAGGTCGAAATAAATCAATAGATCAGTTGTGGAGTAATAAGTGGGGGAAGTTAATTGCAAAAGCCACAATGAGTAAAGCAAGGTTCAAAGAATTTTTTTTTGATATCTAAGATTTGACGACGAAGAAACTAGACAAAAACGTCGACAGACAGACAAACTAGCTGCTATCAAAGAAGTGTTTGATCACATAGCAGCTGCATGCAGAAAACATTATGAAATGTCGGCTTATGTAGCAGTTGATGAAATGCTGTCAGGTTTTCGAGGCAAATGTCTTTTTCGAGTATATATGCCATCGAAGCCAGCAAAATATGGCATGAAGATTTGGGTCGTTGCTGACTGTGTCACTGCATATTGCGGTTACATGCAAGCTTACCTGGGAAAAGTTGGCGACACTATTGAAAGGGGACAAGGGGCTCGTGTGGTGAAGGACCTGTGTCAGCACTTGTATGGGACTGGGCGCAATATTACCGTGGATATTTTTTTCACCAAGTACACACTGGCACAAGAGCAACTCTAGAACAAACTTACCATCATTGGCACTTTGCGGAAAAATAATGCAGTGATTCCACTGACGATGCTTGCTGATCGAAAGCAGCAGGTGCATACAACCATCTTTGGTTTTAATGGGCAAACCACAATCGCTTCCTATGTTTCAAAGAAAAACAGATCAGTCATAATGTTGTCCACTATGCACCATGACAAAAAGGTCGAACCTCAAATGGATAACAAACCCGACATAATTCTGGATTACAATAAGACGAAAGGAGCAGTGGACACTCTCGACAAGTTGTGTTACCAGTATTCAATTAAACGTGGGACTCGACGTTGGCCACTGTCAATGTTCTTCACACTGCTGGATATATGTCTTCACAATTGCTCGGTGATTTGGTTTGACAAATATCCTGACTGGAACAAGTATCCGGCAAGCAGAAGAAGTGATGTACGCAGAATATTCATCTTGGAGTTGGAAAAACAGCGGTGCATGCCCTGGATTGAACAGCGTGCTGGGAGGCCTGTGATATGCCTGCAGCCTTCGGTCAAAAGAGCCATGGAATACGTGAACAGACCAGCAACAAAAAAAGCAAAAGAAAACGTGTCACAAGCCACAACGTCTAAGAGCCGCTGTCACAAATGTCCAAGAAAAAAAGACAATAAAACACACATTAACTGCGACTCGTGTGACAAGTTTGTTTGTTGGCAGCAAGCGACAAAGAAGTACATGTGTGCTGATAGTTGTGCAGACGATGAGTTTACGGAGACTGTATAAATATGATTTTGAACGGCTCTTGCGTCATTATGTGGTCTTTATGACTGTTACCTGATACCTATGCATTTATGATTTATGATTCATGATGCTGTATGATTGGTAGTAATCAGCTGCAGAATGACTTCTTCGGAGGCAGTTGAGATACGTGGAACAATGTGATGTTGTGCAACGTGCAGTGTGGTGTTATTTTACTGCATGTGCCATAGCATTCTATATAAACATTAAAATGTATTCACATAGCCGGTGTCAACAGGTGCATAGTAAAAGCTATGTAGACAAACAAAAACATAAAAAAACTCCACTTGTGTATAAAAATTCACAGTATAATAACCGAAAAGATTTGCGGACCAACCAGCTGTTTCAACAGTTAATTACTTACTTTTTTATTTACTTAATTAGTTAATTAATTAATTAATTAACCTATAACTATAACATTAAGTACTTCGTGAATAGTGTGCTTTTTCACTAAGTAACAAAATTATTCATTTTTAAAAAGGATCAAGTACGTATATATGTATGCATTCGCATTTGAAAATCAACCACGTTAGTTGCTGTTCGATAATTAAATTCATTAAATAAAACATATACAGAAATAAATAATAAAACTAAAAAAATAAATTTATAGTCATAGGCCTATAGTTGACAGTACTAATCATAGCAAAAAAAGTTAAGAAATTAATTAATAAATATGAACGAATAGTAGTGGGGTGAAAAATTATCCCCAGGTTAGCTTATATGTGATTCTGCCAGAGGTCATCCTCGGAGGGTTAATAGAGTAATGGCCAAGCAGTTCATGCCACTCCTGCAATAATGTCGTTGCATGATTTTGTGGGATGCATAATTGATGATATGTCTGTCTCACTCTTTTCTCTTTTCGTCCACGCGGGAATGAAAATTTATATAACAAGTTGTCTTCTAGATAATAATTCTCGGCAATTAGCGCCGTCCGTCTGTTTGTTTCGTCGTTTCCGGCTAATTTTTGATATTCGAGATACTCGAAAACTGGTTTAAAATAAGTGTCCTATAAATAGTCTGCCTCTGTTATTTTAGGTTTACGAATCATGTTGTGTATTTGTTTCGTCGTGATTGCTGCGTCTTGCTCGTCGTCATTTATTTTAAAATTCCCAGACCTATCTAACAACAGGTCGTTAGCGGTTTGTTCGTCGTTCTCAACCGGCGTTTTGTCTGACTCGTTCGGTGTTACTACATCACCCACTGTTTCCGTAGCAACGGTTCCAGCCGCAGAAAGGGGCGATGCTGTTTTAAGCTTTCTTGCGGCGCGGTCTACAATACGCGCGATGCGTCTTAATGGTTGGTCATTCGTTATCGCACTGACAGACTCCGGTGTGTCAGTTTCTGTGACGCTTAGGTTATTGTCGATACTTAGTGGAACAAAAGGGAGATATTCGATTGTGTATGCGGTCCATTCACGCGATATAGTTTGATTCGTCGCATTATCAGACGGTTTCGTTTTATTTTGTTGTTTTTTATTTGGTTCTGTCACTGCCAAAATAAACTCCTCTTTTTTACCTTTTCGGAAAGTTGAAAATAAATAGTGTCGGAACTTTTTGTATCTTCCGGTAAACGAGAAAGTGCATCGGCGACTTTATTAAGTCTGCCGGAAATATAACAAAGTTTCAAGGTAAATTGGTTGACGTACGCCAGCAATCTTTTTTTTCTGTTGTTCATGGGCTTATATTTTTGTAGGATTACGACTACAGCATTCTCCGAAAACACCTCTAAGTCGCTTTGAAGAAATAGACTCTCATGTTGACGCTGGGTCATCCCCAACGCAGCTAGTTCCAACTGGTAGGAAGCCCATCGTTCTTGCGAATCGGTGGTTGCGTAAGACATGTACAAACATAGGTGGGGTTTACCATCGTCCCCCATTTGTACGGCACAAGAGCCAAGCCCACTTTGGCTCCCGTCAACGTATATGTAAATTTTTCGATCATTTCTAAATGGGTGCAATACTGGGCTGCTAATTACGGCAGTTTTTAACTCATCTAATTCGCGCTGACATTCATCTGACCATGTAAAATTTGTATCCTGTTTGAGAAGCTGCCGCATATTAGATGTGTGACTGCTATACATTAGAATGTGTTTTTTGAAGAACTGCAGAAGCCCTAGAAGTCTCTGAAGACTACGCCGATTTGTTGGCGGTTGTAGTTTCTTTATTGCTTTGATTTTTAAAGGCGATATCTTTATTCCGTCTGCATTTACACTGTAGCCTAAAAATTCTAGTTTGGGGTAAACTATGCACGTTTTCGTCGGGTTAATCATGAGGTTGTTTTTACGGATAGTAGAAAATACTAGCTCTAGGTGTTCAAAATGTGTTCCTTTATAGTGCTTGATGCAACGGCAATGTCATCAACGTAATAAAAAAGAAATTAAATTTTTCTCTGTCCTTGAACACTTTGGACATGACCCCCAAAAAGGCTGCAGCAGATACTGACAATCCCATGGGTAATACTAACCATTTATAGCTAATTCCAATTTTAGGATTTGTGAACGCTGTGAGATGATTCGTTTTTGATCCTATTTTTACCGAATAATAACTTTTAAAAAAGTCCGTGGTACTTATGTATCTTGGCTTTAATGAGGTCAATTCCTGGAGTAAGTCATCAATTCTGGGCAAAGCAATAATTAACGGTTTTAACAGTTGATTAATGCGGCGCAAGTCCACAACTAGCCTCATGCTATTGTCCTTCTTGCAAACCATAAAGATTGGGCTGTTAAACGAACAGTCGTCGTTTTCAACGACAAGACCTTTAGATTCTAGTTGTTTTATTTGCCGATCTGCTTCCTGTACCTAGTCCTCTCTTAATTTATATTGGCGTGTATAACTTTTTACGTGTTGATTTTTCGGTTTTAAATTAAGTTGAAAGCCTTCATAAGTTTTGATGTCTGCGAAATCTCGGGCAAAAATGTCCTTGTATTTATACAAAAGCTTCAATAGTTCATAATGTTCATTTGAGGTCAGTTTTGAGTTTACGTCTATTTTAAATTTTGACAGAAATTTTTCCAGCATTTTAAGCGATAGAACATCTGCTTCGTTTGAGTCTTCAGGGCTGTCCATAAGTGCCTCAAGTTTTGTGATGGAATTAATATTATTTGGGTACAATATAGATGCTATCTTGGCTTTTTTCCTCAAAACAACAGAATAGGGCTTAAAGTTCAACACTCGCATATAGCCGATATTGCCTTTGACTGCAGTTAAACTGCCGCCAACTAATACGGGGTGTAAGTTATTGATAAGGGGTTCTAAAACAACTTCCGTGTTTTTAAAAGTACTTGGTATTTTTACTGGTACAATGGCCTCAGAGTAGGCTTGGACGCATGCTATGGTGCTGATGGTCGCACAATTTTTTACACTATTAAATCCTTGCAATGGGAAAACAATTAATTCGTCGTAAAATGTGACAGTATTATTTGCATAATTAATAAATGCATTGTTTTTGAATAAAAAGTCCGTTTCAACAAGTATATTAGGAAACAAGCCCTCAACGACCGTGAATTTATGCGGTACAAGAAGACCTTTAATCTGAATGTTTACGTCTGCTTTTCCGATCGTTTGTAGACGTTGGCCTGAGACAGATATCAGTGGACAATCGCTATTTAGAGG
>Ga0209367_1009499_pt1 | contig 13173 bp, 10 predicted proteins | sample WorMetLIZISLAND2_FD_187412 | JGI IMG/M metagenome (GOLD analysis project Ga0209367, IMG submission 187412) | Marine gutless worms symbiont microbial communities from Max Planck institute for Marine Microbiology, Germany - Olavius geniculatus... ... | reverse complement strand
CAGTACGTTGTCCATCGTTGTATTATGTCAGTTGTATTCACGAGCAGCTTTCCATTACTGTCTCTGATTGCTCTCTGCTTTGGTTGCCATTTCCTGTTAATGTCACCGATCATCTTGTACACTTCCATAGACAGCATTACATTATTGTATTTAACCAGGAGAGGCGGTCACCAACGGCCGTTTAGCTTTCTTCCACCAACCCAAAAAATATCATGAGATTTTTCGTTTTACATGGACGCCCTAGGGCAGCTTAGGCGTTCTGGACCCCCAGCTAGCTGTGCTGCAGTTTGAGGCTTTTTATATCTTTTAAACAAAGCATTTCAGGAATTGAAATTATTTCAATAAATGGACAGACGATTTCTTAACACTAGCACTAATACGTTATTAGTGTTCATTGTTTAATGCAAACATTCTAAGACTGTCAACAAGAAAAATATTAAACACTGTAGGCCTATGCAAAAAAGATGCACAGAAACGCTAATTTAGAACTAAGTAAGCCTATTTGGTGCTTAGTAGTTCTGTGGCCTGGTCTGACGTAATTTCGCTCGCTAAGTTATTTTATTTTTTTAACTGACCAGCTGCTGAACCCTTGGCAGATGCTCGCGGAACCCAAGGGTTCCACAGAACCCCGGTTGAAAATGACTGGTATACAGTATACACGTATGTGTTTATAGAGTAGATTCGATTCTGTGTTATTTTTTGACTAATCTGGTACATGTGGAGAACACGCTCAAGCAGCCTTTTCTGGAACATGCCTGAAGTGCAGTAACTTCGGGCAAATAGCAAGGGAGCTGGACAAAAAAATGAGTGTACATTTACGTTAGTCTCTGTATGTGTTTAGAAACTTGATGTTGTGTCATTTTTTTGCTATCAGCTGTCTCCGTAGCAGTTCCATTCTGTTGTAGGCTGTAGTTGTCTGTAATCCGTTTTTAGTAGTTATTGCAAATTTTATCCAATTTTCCATCACCAATCACCAGTAGCATATTTAGGGGGGCCACGGTGTGATGTCCCCCCCTTTAGCCCGACCATGAATATTTTTACAGGCGACTTTATATGAAAAGGTGCATTTTTTGCCATTTTCCAGCAATAATTGCAAAATTTAAAAATGTTTGATGGTCTTTTGCGTTTCCAAATTTCAGAAAAATGGGCGAATTTGCGGTTTCCATTGAACATTCAGAAGCGAAGTGTTTCAGCTCTGCCCCTGGACCCTGCTGGGGGCTCCGCCCCCTGACCTCTGTTATAGGCTCGCACTCTGCGCGCTCGCCATCCCCCCCCTTTGCCAAATCCTAAATACGCCACTGCTAATCACACATATGACACTTTCTAGCACACCACATTTATCATTAGGCCTACTATGTAATTTAGGGCTGTTACCAGATTTGTTTATCTGCTAAAGATGGCCACCACTGATATGAGGTTGTTCTGTGCCTTCCCTGATATCCTCCTAGTACCTTGGTTATTTTTTGCTGTGCTAATTGTTGTTGTTAATACATTATGTCTGTATATTTTTTGTTTGCCAAAATAAATTTGCTTCTTTTCCTTGAAGTCTGACAGTATGCATTAATTCACTATCCATAATCAACCAATTAACCATTCAGTTGTATTAATGCACAACAATTCCTGCAAAACTTTCAGTGCAAGCTCTTGGCTTCAATTATCAAAATGATGCGAATTTTCCACTCTCAAGTGAGGCAGGAATCTATAAATTCATCATTTTTAATAGAATCAAATTTTACTTGGCAGTTAGCTGTTGAACATTTCAGAAAAAATGTGTAAAATTTCAGCTTAAAATGCCAAACGGTTGCTGAGAAAACAACAAAAAACTTAAGGGGGCTACTTTTTTGCTGCACCCTGTAGGGGTCATTCATAAAAAAACGTCCGCACGTAGGGGAGATGGGGGGGTCAAGCCAAATGCGGACAAAAGCAGACAAGAGGGTGAGGGGGATCAATTTTGGCTGATATTTAGCAGACGTTCTTTATGGATGGCCCCTATAGGCCAAGTGGCCGTGTCTTGGAAACTGTGCGAGATAGGGCCAAAAGTACTATTGATCATTAATAGGAAATTGCATACGTCCTTTCAGATGAGATGAAAATCATCGACCTTAGATGACCTTGAAGGTCAGTATGGCAACAGAAACAGTACTCGCTCTAGCGCATCTTCCCTAGTGACAGCTGGGCTTTCTTATTGAGTTATGACGTCAATCATGTCATTATCATGTAATGTCGTTCACATATACCATAGTTCGAGAATTCGTGACTTGCGGTATTAAAATGCGTAAAAATTCGCGAATTTTAACAATTTTTTAAAATGCGTAAAAATTCGTAAAAATGCGTAATAGTGCTTTGGGCTATTATGGGGCTATGTGTACATTAAAAACGGCGTTTTCCAAGACACTCTTAAGCAGCAACGTGAATCAGTCATAATGACGTGAAACGTATTGACGTCAGTATTGTTTATTTTTCGTCTGTAAAATATTATTAGTGCGAATTACGTTTTAAGTTAAAGGTTTTTAATAATAACGATCATGAAAGACCATGGACCAGAGTTGATGTGAGTTTTATAAAGTACAAAATGTTGTAATTTTCTAGCCGTTTTGAAATTCGTAAAAATGCGTAAATTTTAAAACTCGTCCGTTTTAAAATGCATAAAAAATTTGCGAATTTTACGAATTTTTTTTAATTCGTAAAATGCGCATTCTTGGTCTATGACATATATGCATCACTGTCCAATGTACGTTGTTACCAACGTTGCAGTGGATGTGGAGAAATCTCAGCTGGCGGCTATCCAGAGTGAGATAGCGATGTTTGAGTCGAGCGAGTGAGTTGTTTCTTAATGGCACATCAACACAAAATAGGCCATTCAGTGCCATATGTGGTTAAAATTAATTAAAAGCAGTTATATATATCTATTAAAGCAAAGTTAAAATACTTGTTAAGATCAAGGCTATTAAGCTAATGTAAAAACAACATTATATACCATTGTAAAAGTTGATATCTTTAACATAAGCGATGATGTTGCGAGATGCAACATTTTCAAAAACGTCCGCGAGTGTATCCACTCCAAAATATCTCTGACGTGCTGCACTGTAACGGGTGTAGTCTACCAAAATGTGCTTGACTGTGAGGGGAGAATGGCAAGCTTCACATACCGGCTGACTCTCTCCCTTTAGGAGATAAGAATTTGTAAGTCTTGTATGACCAATTCGAAGACGATTGATAAGGACTGAGTCGTAGCGGACCAGTGATGAACTGACACTGCGACCAATGACCGTAGACCAAAGAAGACAAATCAGGTTACACTTACCACATTCAGCACACTTGTATATATCATATGACGTAACAAGAAGCAGTAAGCACAAACTACAGAAAACTAATTTAAACTACAGCAAAATAAACGTAAGTCAATGACACAACATCAAGTCTGTAAACGCATACAGACAAACACTCATTTTGTTGAGCTAGGCTATTTTTTCGAAATTACTCCAGCTTAGATGCATCCCAAAAAGATCTGAACATATATATCAGTATGCTAAAAAGACACAAGAAATGAAATTCATAAACATGTCATCACATTGACCAAAATGTTTCAAAGCATTGTCTATGACTAAACGTTCTTCAGATTAAAAACTTCAAGTGCCCAACAACATAACGAGTAGCAACTATCTGAATTCACAGTATACGTCATCATCATCATCATCATACAATATTCAAAATGTCTAAGATAGTTGCCAGAACCACACGAGCAACAGAACAGAAATGTTGATAGAACTTTGTCAGTGAATACACTGTACAGTCAGACTGATATACAGTACTGAACCAGCATGACACAATCTGTTGTACACAGAATCTCAATGACAAGCCTCGAGTCAACAGTAGCCACTCTGTCCAACAAGCAATTGTCAAGATTGCATGTTACCTATTGCAATCTGGCTTGGCTAGCATATTCAAGAAAACATCTCCTGAAGTGACTTACAGCATCAATGTTCATTCAATGTTTGCATTCAAAATATCTACCACAGCAGATTTGTTAAAATCTGAGTGAGTCACCATGTGCTGCCTAAATACAACTGCAGTACAGAAGCGCTTTGGACATTCATTGCAAACATACGGCGTGCCACCTTCATGGCGAAGTAAATGTTTCTTAAGGTGACCACTGCGGCTGAATTTTTTCGGACAAAAGTGACACGTAAACCAAAACCCTTCATTGTGTGACATTAGCAGATGTGCCTTGAGATATCTGACTTGTGCAAAACGATCCGAACAGCGTCTACAAGAGTATGGCTTTGCATCAGTGTGAATAAGAACATGGTGCTTCAGATGCTGGCGACTTTTAAACGACTTGCCACAGCCAAAGCAGTCATAAGGTCTTCTGTTGCTGTGTACACGATCTTTGTGTATCTGTAAGTCACTGGACCTGCTGAAACTTTTGTCACATAGCAAACACTTGTGAGGTTTGTCTCCCGTGTGGACTCTCATGTGTCGGTCCAGATGTGAAGACCGACTAAATGCCCTCCCACACTCTGGACAGCTGTACAGTCTCTGTCCACTGTGAACTATGCTGTGTGCACCAAGGCAAGTAGAAGTCGGAAATCGTTTACTACAAACAGTGCATTCAAATGGTTTCTCTCCGGTATGAGCTCGCATGTGATCAATTAAATCACGATTGCTTCTACAGCACTTCCCACATTCAACACACTTGTATTTACTGCTGTGAACATTCGCATGTTTCCGCAGACTGCATCGGGTCTGAAAACGTTTCTCACACTGACTGCAGGAGTACAACTTTTCTCCGCTATGAGTTTCTTGGTGAAGATTCAAATTGTTCTTTGTTCTAAACCTTTTGTCACATAGCATACACAAATGCGGTTTTGGCTTTTCATCAGTGATGTTGTTACTATTAGCTTCAATCTTAACCTCATAGGAGCTTTCACCTGCACAATATCAATAACACAGTGTCTAAATGTGAAAAGTTCATCATAGTCCATTTTTACAATGATCTTAGGAAGCAATCAACCTGACAGAAATGCTTGAGAAGATGTGATTTGCAACAAAATCGTAAGCAAACTTCATAAAAACTTATAGCAGTGTGATAGCTGACTTAGGAAAAATCAAGCAAGCATGCTTTCAATTTTTAAGATTTTTCAGCCGCACACAATTTCTGAATAATGTCAAAATAAACAGAGATTTCACTTAAAACAAACTCTGATAGCAAAAATGTCAGAAAATCTGATTAATTTGCCAATGTGTACACTGGTAACTATTGGCAATAGTGATAAGCAGATAACAGCACACTGTAGTGCTGAATCACGACCAATCACAACGCTCCATTAATGTTTCTATTTATATACCCAAGCTGAATTCACTAGTCGGGCTTTGAAAGCCACAATACATAACTTCTGAGACAAGTTTTGCTTCAATCTTAAGTTGGTGACTCAAGAAGAATTTGTCAACAATGCAGGAAGGTCTTACTAAAATTCATCAGAAAAACAGCCACCAAACAGCAATTAAACTGGTTGGCCTATTCTACAGCTCTCAAGACCCAAACGGAGCAAATGACTGCAGAGAATACAGCAAAAGATCATACCAATACTGGACTGATCATTATGTGGAATATAGTCAGTGATATCACTACTGTCAGCTTCAGTTTTCACCTCAAATAAACTTTCACCTGCACGGAAAAATCCCAGCCAAAACAGCCAACATCAAAAAGTTTGTTTCAAAGTAAACTCCTTTGTCAAAATGGACAGTAGTAATCGATATGACAACAAAAACATACAAAATAAAACTGAAAATATATGCTTCATAATCTCGTGTTGTTTGCTGCTTATAGCAACGTTCTGTGCATAAATTCAACTATTCATCGGATTTATGTTAAACTAACTATGCCATGTATCAGATGGGAAAACTTTTGTTGCAAATTTTGTTCACTGTCCGCTACAGCTATTGGACCACAATTATGGCTGGGCAATCACATTTCTGACATTGCAATGTATTTCAGGTTACATCAAAAATATAAAACCAGCACCATGCAAAAGGAGAGTAACAAACAGAAAAATTAATGCAGAAAATAAAATGTGACAATACCTGGTTGATGTGGACATTCAGAGATATCACTACTATCAAGTTCAATCTTCACCTCAGGTTTACTTTCACCTGCACAGCAAGCACATATCACAATGTGTGCCTAATTCTTTCAGTAAAGTCACCAGTCAGAATTACAATAATCTTAAGAAGAAATGAGACTTGAGCAATCTGCAAAAATGTGATTTAAAAATATAAGCAAACTTTACTCAGCAAACTTACATCAGTATATCACTTAGGAAAACATTTTTTCCGATAAAAGCATGACAGTAAAAGTGCTGCAAAGTCAGTTTTTAAAAATGCTACCAAAACAGCAATTATAATGGTTGGTCTATTCTACGCCTCTCAGGACCCAGATGGGGCAAACAGCTGCGCAGAATACAGCAAAAAATCATACCAATACTGGACTGATGATAATGTGCAGGATATTCAGTGATGTCATTTTTATCAGCTTCAGTCATCGCTGCAAATGAACTTTCACCTGCACAGAAAAATCCCAGCCAAAACAGCTAACAACAGCCAAAACAGCTAACAACAAAAGTTGTTCTAAAAAGCTGTATCAAAGATTAAGTACAGTAATCAACACAAACACAAAAACCTGTACAAAAAATGTTGACAATGTTGCATACAGTTTTTCAAATATCAATAATTAACAATTTTTTATGTAAATATTTGCTAGACACCAATGCTGCTTTATGATTGGTCAGTAAGCATTATCTGCATCAATCTCAGTATCAAATATCACCAATTAATTCCTGACCTAAAATGCACCAGTACCTGGCTGGTCATAGTGTGGAAGTTCAGTGGTATCATTACCATCAGCTTCAATCTTCATTTTGTCAGAACCTTCAGCTAGAATAATGTGCAAAAAATACAGTCAAAATCCTGACACTATAAACAAGAATAACTGTTCATTTTTTTTGCATCCTTCATGCTATTTTTTGGTCAACATTGTTGTTTCTGACCACCTGTATTAAATAACCACGCATAGGCATTACTAAGTGGTCATGTTTAGTATCCTTTGAGTCCAGGTGCAAACACCCGCAGAGGAAAGATGGGAGGGGCTGGGCCAATGCAAACAAAAGCAGACAAGGGTACAGTGGGTCAATTTTGGCTTGGCTCATATTTTGTGGACATCCTTTATGGATGACGCCTTACAGATGGTGCATTTAAAACAACAAAAGTCACAATCTGCTGCAATATGAAATAAACAAAAAACACCTTCAGTAGCCGTTTAGAACATTTAAAAGTAATGTTTTCATGTAAAGTGAAGTTTGAAATATAATGTCACACTGGCAGAAACAAGACAACAGTTGGTACAAATACTTTTAAAGTAGGAAGTATTATATTGGACAGCAGACTGATGTTTGGAAGCCAAAACACTGGTAAAAATTTGCCTTGCAAACCAATGCAGATACTGAGAAGGTTACTACATACATCCTATGTAAGTCTGCATTAATACTAGCAAGTTACTTTAGCAAAGCCACATAACAAATGTCATTATCTTCATAGCTAAATCAGCAAACCACAAAAAATTGCAGCAACTGTTACCGCAAAAGGAAACCGACTGGATTTCTTCAATCAAACGCGATATGTGAAACAAGTACCTTCATTGTGTGACATTAGCAGATGTGCCTTGAGATATCTGACTTGTGCAAAATGATCCGAACAGAGTCTACAAGAGTATGGCTTTGCATCAGTGTGAATAAGAACATGGTGCTTCAGATGCTGGCGACTTTTAAACGACTTGCCACAGCCAAAGCAGTCATAAGGTCTTCTGTTGCTGTGTACACGATCTTTGTGTATCTGTAAGTCACTGGACCTGCTGAAACTTTTGTCACATAGCAAACACTTGTGAGGTTTGTCTCCCGTGTGGACTCTCATGTGTCGGTCCAGATGTGAAGACCGACTAAATGCCCTCCCACACTCTGGACAGCTGTACAGTCTCTGTCCACTGTGAACTATGCTGTGTGCACCAAGGCAAGTAGAAGTCGGAAATCGTTTACTACAAACAGTGCATTCAAATGGTTTCTCTCCAGTATGAGCTCGCATGTGATCAATTAAATCACGATTGCTTCTACAGCACTTCCCACATTCAACACACTTGTATTTACTGCTGTGAACATTCGCGTGTTTCCGCAGACTGCATCGGGTCTGAAAACGTTTCTCACACTGACTGCAGGAGTACAACTTTTCTCCGCTATGAGTTTCTTGGTGAAGATTCAAATTGTTCTTCGTTCTAAACCTTTTGTCACATAGCATACACAAATGCGGTTTTGGCTTTTCATCAGTGACGTTGTTACTATTAGCTTCAATCTTAACCTCATAGGAGCTTTCACCTGCACAATATCAATAACACAGTGCCTAACTGTGAAAAGTTCATTGCCCATTTTACAATGATCTTAGGAAGCAACCAGCCTTATGCAAGTCTTGGGAAAATGCGATTTGCAGTACAGAATTGTAAACAAACTTCATGAAAAGTTACGGCAATGTTCAAGAGCTCAACTAATAAAAATCGAACAAGCATGCATTTTTAGATTTTTTTCAGTTGTACACAATTTCCTTATAATGCCAATATAAATAAAAATTTCATGTCAGTTAAACTTGGGCAAATGAAATTGTCAGAAAATCCAGTTAATTTACTGGAGTATACCCAGGTAACTAATGACAATGGCGACAGAGGACGGCACACAGCATAATGCTTAGTGCTGAGCCTCTACCAATCACAATGCTCCAATTGTGTTTCTACAGGGTGGGCCAAAAAAAAAACTGGACCTGTTTGAGCAGTAATAACTCAGCGATGGTAAGCGGTAAAAAAACGTGTGATACGTCAGAAGTTTCAGAATGCTGTAAAGAATAAACGACAAATTTGCATATTGAAGCATTTGAATATTCTTCGCCTAATTTGCATAAATCGTTATTACCCCCTGAAATTAGACATTTGCCTGCACTCCCATGTGCCCGAGTTCACTGAACTCAAAAACTTGCTGCCAAAAAGTCTAGATTTAAATTCTGTGAATTATTCAATGTGGGGGCATTGTAACAGATAGCATAGCCACAAAATTTCAGTAACTGACCAGCTAAAACGCATGCTAATCGAATGCTGGGCTGAGCTGATTCTGAACACATTGACTCCATCGATCAATCAGCTGCCTAAAAGGACCGATGACAGTTATGAATGCAAAAGCTGGGCAACTGCCTATCGAATGTCATCTAAACTCAACGTATGTGTTAATGATTGTTGATATTTCACTGCATGCTGAATGAAAATCAACTTAAATTCACACGTTACTGCCAATTTAGAATCATTTTAGGGGTAGGACAGATTCGTGTAAATCAGGCAAAGAATATTTAAATGCTGAGACATGCAAGTTGTTCGCTTCTTCTGTACACAATTTCGAAACTTTTGGCATATTACATGCCTTTCCATCAATAAACATCGCTAAATTATAAAAAGCTCAAATATCCTTGTTAAATCCAAGTGTTACAGTCAATTGGCAGAATTTCGGGGGTGACGAATATTTATGCAAATTAGGCAAAGAATATCTAAATGCTTCATTATGCAAATTTGTTGTTTATTCTTTACATCATTCTTGAAACTTTTGACGTATCACACGTCTTTCTACCACTAACCACCGCTGAGTTATCAATGCTCAAACAGCTCCGTTTTTTTTGGCCCACCCTGTATTTATATACTGGTACCCTAAGCTGTGACTAGCTGTAAAATAAGAATTCATTAGCTATTAGTTCTGTCTCTATTGGGTTATATTACTGCTTGATTACATTAGTGTCTTTATTACAGTGTATCATGTCTGCCTGTCTGTCTGTCTGCCTGTGTTTGTCTACCCTTGTGGTGAATAAGAAAACTACTAGTCAGGCCATAAAAGGAAGATATATAATTTCTTAGACAAATTACATTTCAATCTTGAAGTGCTGACTAAGGAAAAACTTATCAGCAATGCAGGAAGATCTTAAGAAAATTCCTCAGAAGTTTGAAAACAGCCACCGAACAGCAATCATAATGGTTGGTATATTCTACAGCTCTTAGGACCCACAAGGGGCAAATGACTGCAGATAATACAGCAAAAGATCATACCAATACTGGACTGATCGTAATGTGCAGGATATTCAGTGATATCATTACTATTAGCTTCAATTTTTGACTCAAAGGAACTTTCACCTGTACAGAAAAATTCTAGCCAAAACAGTTAACAAGAAAAGTTAAAAGTAAAACCTCTTCTCAAAATGAAGGCTATTTGGCGATGCAACTACAAAAACTTACAAAAATAAAGCAAAAAATATATGCTTCATTGTCACCTGGCATACATTCCATCATGTGTCTTTTGCTGCTTTTAGCAGCAGTTCAGGTGAATATTCAATAAAAATGTGCTATGCTAGCTTAATCACTCTATCAATCAATCAATCAATCAAAAAATAACCACTTACAAAATTGACCAGTGGTGTACAACACACCTAAAAACTAAAATAAAACCTAAGGATAACGTACAAAAAGTAAAAACTACTCAGAGATAAAAAGCTCGCTGAAACAGTAAAGTTTTTAAGTTTCGTTTGAATGACTCAGTGTCAGATAGTTCTTGAAGTGACGGTGGCAGACTATGTATGTATCAAAGTATCTATGTATGTATGTATCAGACTATCTATGTATCAAAGTGGAAAATTTTTGTTGCATATTTTGTTCCCTGTCTGCTACAGTTAGTAGACCATATGGCTAGATCATTACATTTTCGATATTGTAAAGCATTAGGGACTACAGGTTTCATAGAAAACACAATCGAAGCAGAGAAAAGTAACAAATGAAAAAATGAATACATAGAATAAAATGTACCAAATATTGATGACAAAATGTACTAAGTGCATTAGAGATCTTTTTGAGCATGTGCTATATAAACTTAAACTTTATTTACTTACTTACTTACTTCAAACAAGCAATCTGATATAGTAATTATGGCATGAAACAAAAACAGCAGTGCTAGTAAATATCACATACAATGTTGCATTTGACCATTACCAGTGAAATAATACTCCATAACATCATCAGGATCACTGGCTTCTATCTTCACTTCTATAGCAATTTCACCTGTGTACATGACACCAGCACTGCCACTTCAAAGCATTGGTCAATAACAATGATAGGCTCAAACCGAAACACTGAACGTAGTTTCACTACAGCTGTCAAAGTGCTAATATTTTTAAACGCTGTGTTAATGCGTTACTAACTACACTGTCTTCCTAAAAAAAACCACTCGTGTTTCCTTTTATATATCCATGGAAAATGTTCAGATCTCCATAAAATTTACAATGAATGTCTATTAGGAAACTAGTATTCCACCGGTGAAAAAATTAAATATTCTTTGCTACTGGTAACGTCATGCTGACGTCATATTTCTGCATTTGCAAATTATGGGTTTTACTGTTGAAGACAGACATCTGATAAAATGCTTGTGAGTCAGCAAGGGTTACTTAGCTGCAAGTTTGTGCTACATGTTTCTGGACAATGAACAGACAATGGAATATTGATGGAATGAAACTTTTAAATAAAAATAATTGACATGACTGGCAGTTTCAAGCGTTTAACTGATAGCGGGCAAGTGGTCATCCACACAGTGACGCAGTGTGCGTACACCTGCCAGCATCAACAAAGTTGAGGATCTCACACTCAGCCAAGAAGATAAACCACGGAAACAGTTCACAATGACAAATTGCATGACAAATTAGCATATTTTTGGGGCCAGTTAACACAATGAAAAATTGATGTGTTTTAACATTTCACCAGATGTCTGTCTACAGCCCTTAATTAAAAACCCTTAATTTACAAACATGGAGATATGACATCACTGGTAGCACAGAATATCTAACTTTTCCATTTTCAGAATACTGGTTTCCTAGTAAGCATTCCCTGAAAATTTTGTGCAAATCTAAGCATTTTCCACAGAAAAATGACAGAAAACGTGAGTGGGTGTTTTTTTCTGAACACAGTGTACATCGAGAGGTGAGTAGAATGAATCACAAAGTCGCACCTGGGCCGCAAAACCGTGACAGTAGTGATGGAATGACAACGAAACAATTTCCAATTAATTAAATATTACTCAATCATCAAACAGACGTAGCTAAATGAAATATTAAAACTCCTGCTTCAAAGAATTAAGTAGATTTGCGTATGTGCACTAATTTTTTAACGTGTGTTGATTCTTTAATGCGTTAACGCATGAAGTTAACACATAAATTCGACAGCCCTAGTTTTTATGCACAACATAATGCATCTATAATGCGTCTTAGCTGTCGTACATGTATCTGTCTGTCCATAAGTCTGTCCGTCGGACACACCCTGCGAACCTATCGAAAGGGTACAAGATACGATCACAAAATTTTCACTGTGGCCTGCCACAAGACTCGAAATTTTATTTGGCATAATTTTGCGCAGCTGGGAGATGGGGTCTCCCTCATATGAGCATGCCAAAATGGGGCACTCCCAAAAGCTGAACCGGTGCTGCAGCGCGTCACGTTATGTTACCCGGATATCTGTGAGCATCCGCAACTCAAACCGCCAATAAAAAATACCAAGCAAACGGTCATAATACAAAGAAAAATAAGTTAATGTATCAATTTTCCGCCTGAGAATGACCACGATATGTTAATATTGAATGGTATACTACTACTACAACAATTATTACGAACAAAAAATTACAAAACTTCTTTGTCAACCAAACGCAAGTTAACGACGGATGAATAATAGTGAAAATGGAACTTACAGTTGAAATTCAAAATAAGTAACAGCAGCCGCATAACTTTGTACCAAGGCCACCGGGAATTCCCGGGAATTCGCCGTTCGCAAAATTTTCGCGGGAATTCCCGGGAATTTTTATGAATTGACATTTTTGCACTAGCCAATACTGTTTTCCTTTAGTTCTCCTCGCTGGAAGCGCCTTTCCCCTATCGGGGACGGACCGGTCTTGTAGGAGCCCGGGTTTTTCCTGGGATAGACCACGGAAATCTTCTGATAGTTTTCAGGCCCATCTAGCAGCAACACGATAGCGCTTTCTGCCTTAGCATGGAATGGCATAACTATAGTTT
>Ga0209367_1009498_pt1 | contig 13174 bp, 4 predicted proteins | sample WorMetLIZISLAND2_FD_187412 | JGI IMG/M metagenome (GOLD analysis project Ga0209367, IMG submission 187412) | Marine gutless worms symbiont microbial communities from Max Planck institute for Marine Microbiology, Germany - Olavius geniculatus... ... | reverse complement strand
GTTTTGAAATAACTCCAACAAACTGTGCCTAATAATAATAATGATTAGCTGAGAAAATCGTCAAAAGGTACTCAATATCGTAGTGTGTTACGGGCTTACGATATTTCATAAAACGGGGTATCAGCTTAGCAGGATAATGCACCCGCACATCGGGCACGTGCGACGATTGAGTTTCTGCGTCGTGAGACACCAGTGTTCATCCCGCCTGACCTCTGGCCGGCCAACAGCCCCGACCTCAACCCTGTTGACTAGCCTACTGCATTTGGAGCCGTGTACAGCAGTGTGTGTACCAGAAGCCGGTGAAAGATGTGGATGAACTGAAGCAGCGCTTGGTGGAGCTCTGGTCTGGCCTACGGCACACCGTTGTCGATGACGCAATCGACGAATGGAAAAGACGTCTCCGGGCCTGTGTTCGAGTAAAGGGACAGCACTTTGAACATCTGCTGTAAGTTGTAACTTCTGGCTATGATATTGCTAATCAACAGTTCGTTCAACTTCAAACGTTGGCGTTATAACATTTAATGATTTCGTAACTGACGTTGTTGGTTCGTTGAGAACTGCAGTGCAGTTGCCTCTACTGTTGGTGCCACAAGAAAATCTCAGCTGGTACTCTGTTCTTGAAATTTCTCGCAAATAACACATGCTATGAAGTGCTGATTCTCTAACGATTATTTTTGTCAAAATTTATTGCTATTGAACCAGGACTGTTGGAGTTATTGCAAAAGGTAGCAGGGGTCCGGTTTTTTTTGAGACACAGTGTATAACTGGTCGTGCAGCATGAGCGGATAAGCGATCGGTTTTCACAATAAAGGTAAGACAAAGGAAGACCATCAAAATTCTGATCAGTGCTATAGGATTCTCGTAGAGTGGGATTTTTTTGCCTAAGTTAATATACAAATACCAAATTCTCTGGATCGCATAACGATAGCTGCGAGGCGCCACCCTGTGAATGATATAGACTTGTGTCGCAGCCCGAAATCGCCAACTGCTGCAGATGGAGATGGTTACTATTGACAGCCTATAAGAAGTCACCAGCGCCCTATCCGATGTTACGATCGCAGACCCTCTACGACTTACCGTTTAGCCACAATACTGCATGGTTGGCATAGGTCTACCATAGTGCATTATGACCCTTCAAGGTCATCCAAGGTCAGTGATTCTTATATGCAATATAAAAGGTCGTATGCCACTTTCTATTAGTGATTAATAGTAACCTTGGCTCTATCTCTCACCGTTTCCAAGATGTGGCCGGTTTTCCGTTGAATTTCTTACCCCCTGTCCATTCAACTCTTAATTTGAAAATGTTCCCCTTGCACTAGATGGCTGAAATTTTGCATGCCCGAGTTTCACACACATGGCTAATTATTCGCAAAAAGTTTTCTCCTACGACTTAAGCTTAGCCACACTAGGCTACATCCGTTACGGACGGGCAGACAGACGGACGGATGGACAGACGACAGACGACAACAATGCCAATAGCTCCACCGTTAGGCCTACTTAAGTACGGTCGGCTAAAAACCATGATACATCAAGTAGCCTACTTGAACGTTGGATCTATTTTAGAGTATATTAGTGTGTCAGATGATGACGTAAGCTACACACAATTTTAATAGGCTATGTATAAATGATTGTAGATGAACTCCAGATGGCAAAATATCATTTTTGCCGCAGGCCTAGTTGTCATCGGCTTAGTTTGCTACAACAACATTCGTGAACTAAGCAAAATGTCACAAATATCATATCCACCAGTATCGGTGAAGTCTCACTTAACTGACGTCGTGCGAAATACATTATCATCATCATCATCATCAGCAGCAGCATCAGTGAAGAGTACCGGTACTCTATCAAAGGTGGTCGGTGTAGCTGGAAGTCGACGTGACGACGGCGTCTGGTACGACTTCAGTGACCCTCCGTTTATGCTATTCTACGCCTACTCTGCCTTCGTCGATGATCGACCGCTACCAGCCGGACTACGTAAATAAACGCCTTTTTAATGCTGGAGTACATTTCTGATGCTTTTTGTAATACTGTCAGTTTGCCTAGTTAGGCCTACAGAAAGCCTAAGACAACACAATCGTCGCACAGTCGCACTAATCTGGTGACATACCCATGGATAGCAAACAATTACACTTAACGGTAAAAAAGATGGGAATTATTGACACAGTGGACAAAATTGCACCAGTTTGTCTGTTCTGTAGGCCTACTATTTTGGTTATTGTTGTTACATGAAACTATACGAGAAGGTCACTGCCAAACATCTTATTTGGTCCAGCGGCTTTAGCAAGATGCAAGACTGCACGTTGTAAAATTGGATGGGGTGGAAAAGGGAGTGAAAGAGATGAGTAGGGGCCTACGAAAAATGGTGATAAAAGCGAAGTCAATTAGGGAAGGTGAAAGGCATACCAATGTTTCAGCAGGTGGGAGAGTGAAGGCGGTCATACGAGTGATGAGCATCTCAACAAGATACGAGCTTCAGCAGCAGCGTTATGTGTCGCTGTTTTGTGTTCTCAACTACGACGACGATGATCGTTCTGCTGCTATATTCAATATGCTTTTTCTGCCCCGATATGTAGGTTTGTTTTGCAAATATTATTATCGCTTTACTGTCAGGCCTAAATTAGGATATACTGTGTGCCGTTTTTAATGGCGCAATATTTTGTTGCAATATTATAGCTCATATAACATTGACAACGTATTAAGTTTTGAACAGTCTATCTAATAAAATCAGCAACCTTGCATCTGTCAGGCATGGGCATGGATCTACATGGCAGACCGGTGAGAGAATACATCTACGCTTGTCCATTGGGATACGGCAGCGACAAATGGCCGACATCGTTGTCAATTGTCACCGGTAGTCAACTAAACACTGTGCGGGCACACGGCAGACGTGCAATGCCTGTAGAAGTGCCAGACAGACCCAGGCGTAGAGAACGTCTAGCAGTGTGTGTGCACGCCGCCTACGGACACATTGATCCAGTCCGGCTGATCGAATGGTTCGAGTTTCAACGCATCCTCGGCGTGTCGTTGGTCGGCGTCTATCTGATGTCCAATTTCAGCCAGTCAGCTGAAACTGTCTTCAGGTACGCAGCCACAGTTTCATGAATATAATTCTCTATCCAAATACAGTATACAAGGTGCACATTGTACAAGCTGCGTTCACAATAATAATAATTGCTCGGGATATTAATGTTTGTTTCTGACTTAGTGGTTGATTGATCAAATGACGGACTATTCGACGTTGTTTAAATTCATTGTGTTGTGCGAGTGAATTATTATTCAGAATTGCCTCAGTAGTAGATAAGCTACTTTAAAGTTAGCAGCACATCAGTTTAATAATCACTGGTGAATCAGCACGTGACTTCTTGACAGCAAGTTTGACATTTTCTGTTTGCACGGTGATACGTTCATATGGCCGATCTGAGAATTTTGAACAAAAAATGATACTTTCAGATCGGCGATCTAAATGTATAATTATCGTTTCTGTTTTTTGGTGCCATGCGGTAGCTGCAATAGAAGATAGATGCTGGTATATTGCTGTTTATTGTCACAAGGTACTATGCTGACGTCGAAGGTCTGGTAGATCTGCGAAAGTCAGAGAACATTGGACGTTTTGTTGGCGGCTCTAGCACGACTGACAAACAGTATAAGCTTCATCAATCTCCAACGATCAACGACTGTCTCTATCGACACATGTACCGCTTTGAACACATTGCGGTTATCGATTTTGATGAGGTAAGAACAGCAGCGTAGATGCGTGCGAAAATTGTCCAACAGTCACCCGGAATTTTGATTTTGTATTTGCCACGTGTTTATCAAGTATGCCTTTTTATTGGCGTAGTTAGATACTTTTAAATTAAACAGGCTGGACGAAAAAAGTAAGCCTTTAACTTCTGTTTGTAAGCCTATCTTTGCAAAATATTGATGATTTTAAAAATTTTTCATTGTCACATTTTGCGAAAAGTTTGCAATAAGGTAATCGTTAAATATCTCAATAAACTAAAAATATTTGATAGCGACATGCGACTTTATCGTAATTCAGACGCATGACCGCTCGATTATAAGTCAATTCGACGTCTTTTGATGGATTTAGGACCTATAACTTTCAAGCGAAATTTGATGCTATGTTTTTGATTTGATGAAAAACCAAAGCGACATATTCTACTAACATAGTCTTATTCTGCTAATTACTTATTATTAATTGTTACTGTTTTGTATTTGATGTTAGAGCGAATGTCAAATAAATACATACATATACAGGATGTTTTATAAAAGGGACCCCTTTTTTCTTTTTTTATAATTCACCCAAGTGATGATCAATTTACACAAAATTTGTACCACTTATAGCTGAAAAAATATCAATTCAAAATATTGCAACAAAATATGGCAGTTATTAAATATTCTTTGTTAGTTGTGACGTAACGCTGACGTCATAATGTGTCACGGGCTTGATAGTCTCAACTGGTGCTGTCAGTTGCTACCCTTCTCCGATGGTGAAAAATTTGGTTCGCTGATGACAAATTTTTGAAGTTTTACAGTTGCAGCTACAAAAACGTGCAAAGCCATCGCATTTACGTATCGGTGAGGATAGTTGGACTTTTACGCGTTCAAGCAAGACAGTGTACTAGCACACCAAGCTTGCAAAATGGTTGCATTTTTGAATCGCAAGATGCCTAATTTCATGTCCCCATGTTGCTTAGTGCTGACACAATAAACATTTTTCATTAGCGAACCAGATTAATCTCACCATCGAAGCAAGGTAGCAACTGACAGCACCAGTTGAGACTATCAAGCTTGTACCCATGACACATTATGACGTCAACATTAGGTCACGACTAGCAAAGAATATTTAATCAACTGCCGTATTTTGTTGATATATTTTAAATTAGAATTTCTTCAGCTACAAATAATATACATTTTGAGTAAATTGATCATCATTTGCTTAAATTATGAAAAAAACAAAAAGGGTCCTTTCTTATGAAACACCGTGTACATTGTGTAAGCCTATAGCCTACCTACACTGTGTCTCAAAAAACATCCCCGACATTTTCGACCAAAACTTGAAAAGCAATTATCGGATTTTAATAATTTTTATTACGAATATTCCGGTCACAACTTGCCATCAAATGATTATTTAGTTTCCCACCTCACCCAATGTTTGTTTCTGCACTACCTAGGGAAAACACAACCAGCAAAATAGCACTATTTTATCCAATGTGATATTAACATAACGCGTAAAAACATATTTTGTTCACATTTTTGACACTTTGGCTAACATTTTATCCAGTTGTCCATTTTTCAACTGCCTACAGTAAAATTGCTTGAAGTGTTGGCCCACTATGTGAACACAGGCAAGGAGACGCTTTCTCCATTCATTGACAGCAGTATCGATAATGTTCTGCTCCAGGTCAATCCAGGCTGTACCAGTCGCTTCTTGACTTCACAAACATTCCTAAACTTTATCTGGTAGACACACTGCTGCATGACAGTCAAACCTGGTAATAGAACGGCCTACAGATTAGGATAGATGGAATTTATTGATGTTATTTCATTCATTTTAACACACATTATGCTTGGTCTGCTTTTTCCAGGTAGTGCAAAAACAGACGTTGGGTGAAGTGAAAAGTAAAACATTTACTTAATAGCCAGTTGTATGAGAAATGTTTCTGCCAAAAATTATTAAAATTTGCTAATCATTCTTCAAGTTACGATCGATAATGTCGGGGATGTTTTTTCAGGTTTTCTGTTTATTTCAACACATATTTCGCTTGATCTGATTTCCCTAGGTAGTGCAGAAGCATACATTGGGTGAGGTAGAAAACTGAACAATTATTTGATGGCAAGTTGTGTCAGAAATATCTTTGCCAAAAATTATCAAAATCTGATAAATGGTTTTCAAGTTACAGTCAAAAATGTCGGGGATGTTTTTTTGAGACACAGTGTATACACGATAGGCCTATGTGACTCAGTGACTGTACGGGTGAAGGTGATCGTGCCTCGTCGTAAATGGACTCGTCTAACAGAAATGGTTGATGAACTTCACAGGAACTACTCAGCCGCTAGTTACGTGTTTCGTAACCAATACTTCTTCACCGATCTGCCTCCTGATTCCAGCGAAACATCCAACATCACTTTTCTCAGATATCAACTCAAGGTTTGTAACTGTAGCTGCCACGTGGGTTAAAATAGGGTGCAGGAAGTTACAATTTAAATCAGTTTAACTTTTCAGTCAACTAAAGTAACCGTTGTTAATCTGTTTGTTTTCAGTATTTTTTTAATAACTACTGAGAATAAACTCGGAATGTGCGTCATACCATATTGTGCTGGCACAGGCGCCGCTAAGTTTTGTGAGTCAGACGCCGAAGTCAATCATTAATCCGAGAACGTGCATCAACATGCATCATCACTCCTGCTGGGGGTTCGTGTATAACTATACTACGATAGAAACAATGATCCACGAGGTTCACCCAGGCGTGGCAGTTGTACAGCACTACAAGCGATGTCATCTCACGTCAGACGAATGTCGTCAAATGATAAACGATGCGATCAGCGATGCGAATATCGACGATACCGTTCTGAAATACCGAATCGAACTTATTCGAGCCGTGTCTCAGAAACTGAAACGTATCTATAAATAAAGTTTTAAAAAAATATTTTATTGTTGGGTAGGCTTTCATTTATTGTTCAAATCAATTACTGATACACATTACGCAGTCATTTTAAAATAGTAATTAGTTTTGTGGAAATAGGTGTCTGTACCGTTGCCGCTCTAAACTTGCTGCAAATAACACATTTATAGTCTTAATTATTGTTGCGTTTATTATCAGAAAAAAACGCACTAAGTTATGTTGTATTTGCATTTTACATGCTTTTGATTGCCACCAAGCAAATCATGATACCGTAGTTACGTGTGTAGCCTAATAAAAATGCTGCAGCCTGCAGAAATCTTGCAGTCTTGGCATGTTTAACACACGTAAAACATTTTGAAAATTATTTTACGTGTAGACCTAAACGCAAAGTATTACTGTTTCAGCAAACGTTTTGTCATTAATTTACGATGTCTTTTGCAAATTAGGTAAATTTATTTAAGTTTCATTTTTACGCGCGACAGCAGGTACTGCTATAGCGCGTCTTAGCCATCGCAATTCTGTCCGTCTGTCTGTCTGTCCGTCTGTCCGTCTGTCACACGGGTGGATCAGTCACAAACGGTGCAAGCTAGAATCACCAAATCTTCACCGTCGGCTGCTTGGAAGACTCTAGTTTCAGGAACCGTAAAGCTTGTCCATAAATTCGAAGGGGTCACCCCGAACGAGGGCAGTAAATAACAGAGGGTGAACAACAATAAGGGTTTTATAGATTTTTCGGCGATTTTGGACTGCGACACACATTTCGAGAGCGGCAGCATTCACGCGCCATCTGTCGTATGTAAATACATCATACCCAATGTCAGTTGCTGGATCGATGAGCTTAGATTTGTTCGCAGTGCGCCTTCAAACATGCACCGCTTTCGCGCGTTTCCCTTTGCGTTAGCTGGGCTTTTCTTGTAATTTTTTTAATTAAATATCACTGTTTATTTTCGTAAGTGGTCTTTTTAAATTGATCGACTGACGGACGATGGACCGAATTTCTTTTACGACTTGCCCGGTTTTTTACTATAGGATGCGCTATTATAACCTTTTTCTGCAAGACTGTTTCAAATATTTTCGATAGAAAGTGATGAAATATTTGATGACAGCTGTAATCGTTTTTATTCACGATATTGCACTGTCACACTTTCTAGAAGATTTTGCATGCCACGTGCGTTTGCGCTATTTAAACACAGTTGATTAAAAATCAAAAAAGGCATTTTGACAGTAAAAACAGAACCGCTTAGACCCTATTGCAACTGCACGTTAGTGATCAATGGTGTCCTTGGCCCTAGCTTTTACCGTTTTAGATACGACGACTTATCGGTTGAAAACGCCAATTTTTCTTTCTCCACCTGTGTTACACCCTAAAATTTAAGGACGTACTCTTGCTTTAGATCGATGAAATGTTGGTTGCTAAAAGCTGAGACACAGCGCTAAATAACCGTGTAATAAAATTTTAGGTAGTCCATTCCAACTTATGTCGTCACAATGCATTAACGTCACACCAAACGAACGGACGGACAGACAGACATCATATTCGGCAATATCGCTTTAAAACTAACACGGTATAGCCTAATTTTTTCTCAGTCGAAATAACACTGGCTACCCCACCGTGGTCAGCCACCTTGTCGTGGTGGTAGGGCTTTGCACCGAACTGATACGGCCTCAGCGCTAGGCAGGTGTAAGTTCCTGCCCACCCCGGAGGTAAGGTGAGGAAGATAAGGTAACACTGGCTAACGACGCTTGCAAGTTGCAGCGAAAGTTGAACCACGCTTTAATGACAGCTTGTCGATAAAATGATCTTGTTGCCTGTCGTGTAACATCAGCAGACAAAGCGATCGGTTTTCATAATAAAGGTAAGCTAAACGTTAAAATTCTTATTAGTTCTGTAGGAATTTCACCAAAGCGCAATTTGTAAGTGTATAGATGTACATTACGAAAATAAAAATAAGAGTAAGTATAATTCCGTAAAAGTGCAAGAAATAAAAAAAATATTTTTAAAATTTAATTTCAAAAATGTAAAACTCTCAATGTTTTACGTATATTGTAAGTTGTAACTTGATCGCGTTGTAAGTAAATTACTAATTAAATTTACAAAAATGTCTCTGTTAGCGTAAGATAGTCTAATTTGTTTTGCATAATGTAAAATATTTCACTTTTAGATACACGCGCATTCTCTTTGTAAATTAAACATATCTTTTTAAATACGTTCATGTTTGAGCTGTTCAGCCTACCGGTACGGTGTTTCAAAGTCGAAATGCAACTATTTCATGGAGAGCTTCCTTATTGCTTCCACGTATATTGAAATACAACCGAGGCAGTTCCGTACCTTATAGGCTTACTGTGGTCATTCAAGTATTGTCGCAGGTCTATACAATTTGGTAATAGTAGTTTTCTTGTTTGTGATGTAGCATTTTGACGTTCTAATGGTATGAGAAGATTGAAAAATTTAATACATCAAGTACTTGAAAGTTAAATTAATTTAAAAGTATTCGCGCCATACTACGTTCTTAATACTTGCTAATGAAATACTAAAGCATCGGTATTCAAGTAGCATTTCTGTATAACATTAAAAATTTTAAGGTGCAGATGATGTTACTATAGCCTAGGCTTAATTGTTTGTAGATGAACTCGGGATGGCGAAGTATAATTTTGATTGTAGTTGTCATCGTCTTAGTCCATATCTGCTACAGCAACATTCCTGAACTAAGCAAACTGTTACAAATATCGTATTCACCAGTACCGGTAAAGTCGTACTTAACTGACGTCGTAAGGAATACATTATCATCATCTTTATCATTATCATCATCAGCAACAGCAGCAGCAACAACAACAACAACAACTGCTGCAACTACTACGATAGCAACAGAGTCATTGTCGACTTCAGCAGCATCAGTGAAGAGTAGTTCGTCAAAGCTGGTACTCGGTGCAGCTGGTCGTCGGCGTGGTGACGGTGTCTTGTACGACTTTAGTGATTTTCCGAACATGTTACTTTACGCCTACTCTGCTTTCGTCGATGATCGACCGTTACCATCCAACCTGTGTAAACGGACGGTTTCTTTCAAAGTTTTTTCATGTTGTCTTAAAGCTGCGATTTTTAAAAAATATTTTAACTAAAGTAGCTATTCCGAAGGTGTCGTATATACAAAGTCGTTCTAAAAATCGTGTGTTACATTAGGCTTAACTTTAAAAAGTGTACCGTAATACTGTGAGCAAGATTTACAGTTTACATTTGTAAAAAAAGTCTACACAAAAGTACGTAAACCATAAAAAAATTGGCTTGTGTGGAGAAAATTAGATCCGTTGTGTACTTTTTCTGACTGATGTTTTCACGCGAAGCCACACGAGTGTCTGTTAAACGACATCTTATTTTGTCCAGCCTCTGTAGCAGTTGCACTAGTGTGGCAAACATAGACTACAGACGGACAGACAGACTACGCTGCAGTGGCATTGTGTTTCAATAATTGGTATCGCTAACGTTTCCAGCAATGCCGCTCCACAATCGTTCGCTAGCTCCTTATTCTCGCACTGATGTTGAGGTTTAAAAATTCTTAAGCTTTCGATTAAATGGGAAATACTAAAACTGAAGGAGGCAGAAAAAGCTAAAAGAAAGTGGACACAGGGCATACAAAAAGCGGTGAAAAGCGTCATCTAGCGAAATGAATGTCACTGAATGTTATAGACCAACCAATGTTTCAGCAGCTGGAAAAGTGAAGGCGGTCGTACGAGTGATGAGCATCTCCACGAAATACGAGCATCAACAGCAACGTAACGTGTCACTGTTTTGCGTCTTTAACTACGATGATGATCGTCATCCAGCTACTGTGTCCAATATGCTTCTTCCGCCCAGTGTTACAGGTCTGTTTTTAATCATTGTCATTTTTTTCTTCTATCAGATTTAAATTACGAAATGAAACTATCATATGCCATTGTTATTGATACGTTTATCGATGCCGGTATTTTGCTGCAAACTTGCAGTACATATACAGCGATCGAAGCATTTAAGTTAACTTAGAAATGTAGCTTAGTTTAATTTTAAAAAGTTTTAATTGTCTATCTGATAAAACTAATAATTTGTTGCTGACAGGCGTGGGCTGGCATCTTTACGGCAGTCCGGTAATAACAAACATTTATGCTTGTCCATTGGGATACGGCAATGACAAATGGCCGACATCGTTGTCAATTGTCACCGGTAGTCAACTAAACACTGTACGGGCACACGGCAGACGTGCAATGCCTGTAGAAGTGCCAGACAGACCCAGGCGCAGAGAACGTCTAGCAGTGTGTGTGCACGCCGCCTACGGACACATTGATCCAGTCCGGCTGATCGAATGGTTCGAGTTTCAACGCATCCTCGGCGTGTCGTTGGTCGGCGTCTATCTGATGTCCAATTTCAGCCAGTCAGCTGAAACTGTCTTCAGGTACCGTACGCAGCTTTGCAGCCACAGCTTCGTGCACATTCCTTAATCAAAACGCAGGCTCTATGCACATTGTACAAATTGTGTTTTACAATAATTGCTCGGAGCTACTATTGTGAATACAACTTGTACTGTGTACACTGAAATTGATCAAAATATTAATGTTTGTTTCTGACTTTGTAAAATTATTGATAAACTGACTGACTACCCAATAGACCTATTGTTAAAATTCATTGTGTTATGCGAATAAATTATTATTCAGAACTGCCTTATTAACAGCAACTTTAAGGTGAACAGTGTTTCATTTTAATAGCCTTTGGCAAATTAATAGCCTTTAAAATGTTAACGGCTAGTTTGAGGTTTTGTTTTAGTGCCCAATGCAGTAGCTTCAATACAAAGCTAATACTGTTATACTGCTGTTTAATGTTTTAAGGTACTATGCTGACGTCGAAGGTTTGGTCGATCTGCGAAGATCAAAGATTATTGAACGTTTCGTCGGAGGTAGAGAGATGAGTGATACACAGTATAAACTTCATCAATCTCCTACGATCAACGACTGTCTCTATCGACACATGTACCGCTTTGAACGCATTGCCGTCATGGACTTCGATGAGGTAAAAATTTGGGCAAAGTCATTCAAGAGACGCCCTGAAATGCTGGCATTTTTTATTTGTTTGCTGTATTAAAATCCTTTAGTTTGTAGATATTACAGTTAGATAACTTTAAACTAAAATTACTATATGGTGCCTCAGTGACTGTCTATACGGGTTGAAGGTGATCGTGCCTCGTCGTAACTGGACTCGTTTGCCGGAGATGGTTGATGAACTTCACACGAACTACTCAGCCGCTAGCTATGTGTTTCGTAACCAATACTTCTTCACCGATCTACCTCCTGACTCCAGCGAAACATCCAACATCACTTTCCTCAGATCTCGACTCAAGGTTCGTAACTGCATGACAGCAGCTGCAGCGGCGTGGTAGGTAAGGGGCAGAAATTTGCAATTTTCCCGTCAGACAGCTGCAAATTTGCAGCGGAGAAAACTATAGCTGCTTAATTTTCTTTTCCATTTCCATGCGACAGCAGAACCGGACACACAAGGCGCATTAGTGCACTGACAGTGACCTAATAGCTATGTGACGCAGCAAGGATAACAAATTAAGCAAATCTAATTAAACTTTCGCTTTTAATTTTTTTTAAATTGGAGATTTTAACCCTAAATTTTGTATTTAAAAATTATTTGACAGAAAAAACATTTTCGACACGGTATAATTTAAGGGAAAAGGGCAATTGCCTTTCTTGCCCTGCGACGATGCCAAAGACCAGCTGCAACAACAGACCTGTTTATACTGTCGGTCGCGACTAGCAGTGCACCAACTCCTGAAGTCTTTGACGGCATGGTGGCGCGATCTAATGGTTAAAACAATGTGTCCGACAAACGTAGTTGCTCTACTCTAGACCCGATATGGTACCTGAATGGGTGACTATCCGCGAACAGGTGAACCATCTCAGTACTATATGACCAAACAACCAGGCCTACTCAGCCTTTCATCCCTCCAATTAAGTAGCGGCCAGTTTGGTTCAGAGTAAAGTGACAGGTAACGCTATGTGGCATATAGCGAGTGACGCTGTTTATTTTTAAGATGAATTTCGAGGAAAATCTATGCGCAACTTTTACCCCTTTAGTCATTTTGCATCATCAAGCGAAAGCTGCGTCAGCCAATCTATAGTTCACTGTTAAGTGAAGGTCGCGTGGATTATCTCAGTTCAATGCACTTTTTATAAACTTTGCTATTCTATTTTTTTATTTTATCACATTATATGGGAGATCTGCCTTTAAATAAATACACTTAACTTGAAAATTTTGATAAATGGTATTAAATAAAAGTAAAAAAAGTATGCGATAGTTCGCCAAGATGCACAGCGTTATCTTTGACTTTTGACCTGAAAATTGATACATTAATTTCTCCCACTCTGGGGGAAGTCTATGTACAGTTTTTGTTTTCGGCGTATTTTCGAGTTTTTGTCACCAATTTAATTTTTCATTCAGCTAAAAAGTTGCTGTTATACTGTTAATCTTTAGTAATGAACTAATGCAATTAAACTAAAATGCATGAAGCCCTATTATATAT
>Ga0209367_1009497_pt1 | contig 13174 bp, 13 predicted proteins | sample WorMetLIZISLAND2_FD_187412 | JGI IMG/M metagenome (GOLD analysis project Ga0209367, IMG submission 187412) | Marine gutless worms symbiont microbial communities from Max Planck institute for Marine Microbiology, Germany - Olavius geniculatus... ... | reverse complement strand
GATTAATAGTAACCTAGGCCCTATCTTGCACCGTTACTGAGATACAGCGACTTATTGGCCAAAAATCACAAATTTTGCCCACCCCCTCTCATTCAGCGCCCTCGTTCGGGGTGATCCCCTTCGAATTTATGGAAAAGCTTTATGGTTTCTGAAATTAGAGTCCTCCAGGCAGCCGATGGTGAAAATTTGGTAATCCTAGCTTGCACCGTTTTTGACTGATCCACCCGTGTGACGGACGGACAGACAGACAGACTGATGGACGGACAGATGGACAGAATTGCGATGGCTAAGACGCGCTGAAAGCAGTAGCTGCTTTCGTGCGTAAAAACGATGTCAACAAGGCCATCTCTGAGTTTCTCAGATTGGATTGGCGCTTATCGAATAACACTCTTGGCGTCTGAATGTGCTAGACATATCAGTCACAACGTTGGTTGATGCCTTTGACGTCATACCACAGCCACTACCAAGCACTGCACTTAGCTGCACTTATTTGTCTGCTCGGAAATGATAGTTTTTGGAGAGGACACATGTTTTACCAGACGTGTTATTTTTCATATTTTTCTTTTCAACGCGAGGTCTCCAAGGTTTTTTGGCCGATCGGCGTGAAATCCTGCACTGTGCTTGGTAGTGGGCTGAATTTTGAATAATTTGGAGGCCCAATTTTTGGGGCCAAAACGTACAAAATTTAGCAGGATTTTGGATGACTTCAAACTTTGACTGGAATATCTCAGTGCGTGTTCTTTGTATGCTGATGCATTTGATTTTGGGCCATGTGACTTTCCTGCCGGGGGAATTTTAACCCCCTGAATTTTCCCCCAATTGGACTTACGGTACTGGATGGACTCACGTTAGGCTTTGCCCCAAATTTTTATTTGTTTCATGTTATTTGTGCATTTACAGCTACTTGCTGATGACAAGATGCCTCCAGGAAGGAAGAGAAAAGCCAGCATAAGCGCTGATGGTAATGAGTCGGCGTCGTCTAATGTGTTGGTTATCAAACGTGAGAGACTGATGGTGAAATCACAGGTAAGCTCCAGAGTCACTCAATGACTAGTAGTCATGCTAGTTGATCAGGATAAGAGGGAAGATTATTAAAACTGCCATTGTTACATGTGCACACTTAGAATTGGCAGTTCTTACAATTTTAGGTTCAGGTCATTTTTAGGTTTTGTGTTTCATAGAGGTTAAACTTTCTGTAAAGGTTAAACTTTTTGTTTCGTTATTATGTGTACATGCATTTTTCCTGGAAAGGCCATCGCCGAAATGACCTATACTGTGTCAAGTGGGACATCTTACTGACTTACCCCTCAGTTGATCTTTCTGACATTAGTATTAGTAGTGTTATATAGGGATGTTAAATTCGTTTTTTTCCAGATTTGAATTTCGATTGCTAAAATTCGGATTAAATTCAAACTTTGTTTATATATTTGTGGAGAAGCTTAAGCAATGTGCGTTTGATGTCTGCACTGTGGGGCGAGATGAAGGCCACAGCACGCACGCCACACGCCGGGAAGCAGTCTGTGAACCGTGCAATCAGCCAGGACGTCAAGCCATGTTGCGCTCCATTGCTGTCGATTGATGTCTGCTCTGTGTCTGGGCCACCAAGATTTGTCACTTTGATAGCATGCATCAGTATACAACATGTGCCAGGGGCGCAGTGCAAGACGGAGAGTAATTGGACGCCGCAGCGGTATGCAGGAAGAGCAAGGGAAGGGAGGGCTAAGCAAACACGCGGTGGGCATCCCTTGAATTGACGGCTGGCAGAAAACAAAGAAATGGTCACACAGTGCACCACTGAAGTAACAGCACTCCACTTTTAAGGCAAAACCATCTGCGTCTAATTAGTGATGCTTGAATTCGAATATCAAAGGGCTGAAAAATGAATACGAATTCGAACTTGAAATTCGAAGTTCGCAAACCCAAACATCGTTTAACAACCTTAGTGTTTGTTATACAGAAGGACTGTTTAACTTTTATTTTGGTGTGTTTTTTTCTTGCAAAAAGCACGTTTGTTTTTTAATTGGTGGATTTGTTTGCCTACATTTTTTTGTGAAGTAATGTTACAATTGTTGTCATTTTGAGGCAGGTGGAATGTAGATGCAATCAGGTCTGCATCTTGTGCCAAAATACCCAGCAGATGATGGACCAAATGATTTAAGATAGCACAGTGAAAGTTTATTTAATCACTGATTTTGTGTACCTAATAATGCAGTATATGTCATTTTTACCTAATTTACTAAGTATTTGCTATTTCAGTTGTTGATGTGTCGTGAGATCTATTCAACCCTTCGCAATGAGAGATTGGAGGATGGAAGTCTGCTGTGTGAACCTTTCCTTCGTGTTCCTAAGCGCAAGTAAGTCAAGTTATAGCACTTTGTGAGCTATTTCCTGCTACTGTCTTTGCCATTATAATATAGACACTTTTGATAGGGGTAATTAGGTAAACGCTAGATTTATATTGTACAATAACAAAATGTGCTGCAGCCTGCTTACACTAACTAGTATATAGAAAAGGGTTATGGGGCACTTTTAGTTTCTAACTCTGTACCCTCAATATTTAGCACTTTTGATTATTTCATCCATGTAAACCTAAATGTGTAAAAATCGGTCTGAGGTGTGCTGCCAGTCTGCTGCTTTGGCAAAGTGGTGGAACTGTTTATGTTTCTAATACCAATATACAAGGTTTAGGTAGTACCGTAGTAGTAGTAGTAGTAGTAGTAGACTAGTAGTAGCAGCAGCTGCACCATTACAGCAGCTGCAGCATCTTCTAGTATTCTGCGTAGACTGAGCTGAACCAGATGGTTGTGATGCAATGGGTGAAATGAATGGATTCGACACTGTTAATATTAGTAGTAGTAGTAGTAGTCGTAGAAGTAGCAATTAGAAATATTTATTATTTAGTATTAATTGTCATGTGTTGTGTTGCTGTGTAGCAGCAGTGCAGTTGTTGTAGTGTTAGTAGTAGTATCATCAGTGTACTGTGTTAGAGCTAAGCCCGACTACTACAACACCGTGACAGTAGTACACAGTAGCAGTAGTAGTATTAGTAGTAGTATCAATGAGTAATATCGTGTAGGGCTGAGCTGGATAACCACGATGCTGTGACAACTGCAATGGATCTCACAGTGATCCAGTAAGTAGTGGTATCGTAGCAGTAGAGGCAGTAACAACATTGTAATAGTCATAGTAGCAGTCGTGGTAGTACTAGTGATAGTAGTATTAGTAGTAGTATTATGAGGTGTATTACCATGTAGGGCTGAGCCGGACTACTACGAGGCTGTGACATCTCCGATGGATCTCACAATGATCCAGCAGAAGCTAAAGAATGCAGAGTATGACGGTGTTGAACAGATGAGTTCTGACGTTCAGCTCATTGTCAGCAACGCCAAAGCTGTCTATGGGGTGAGCATATGTGGTCATACTTATCACCTCGTCTTGTATTTTGTAAGCAGGATTGAGTGTTGAGACACATGGACACATGCCCAAAAAAGCCAGTGGGTTTTATTGGGTAATACCCACTTTAAAAGCCAACAAGCCCACCCCAAATTTTATCCAGTTTTAGTTTCTTTTTTACTGATAATTAAGTATTTTGTTATGGTTAGATTTTATAGCTTTCAACCTGTAAATCTGCAAATTTTTGGATATCTGATGTGGACAGTATTCAGTAGTGCTCACTTTAATAACTCAACACCCTTGAAAACACCTAAACACATCAAGTTGGTTTTTTTTGTAAAAAAAAAATTGGTGCAGCTTAAAAACCATGTAAAACCCACCTGATAGGGCTTTGAGGAAACGTTTTTCAGTCATGCTCGTTGAGCCAAGGAATTTCTTAGCACAGGAGGTTCTGTGGTGTCAGATTGAACTAATTAATTGAGGTTATGTAAACAGAAGCGTATCATCTATTGGCAAACAGGAGATCATTCCGAGGAAGGCAGCAGCAGTAACTAAAGTGTTAATGCCGACTTAACTAATAGTTGTGGCAATTTGATTAATTAGGTTACCCGTGTGTAGTAAGGGGAGGCTTTGTGTTTGAATTGCTTTGTTTTTTACCTTTTATTTTTGTAAATGTTTATTTTTTTATTTTTCAATTTTGCTCCAAAATTGGAAATTGGACCAAGACCAAAATTGGGGGTGGGCCGACCCCAGACTGGAAAGAATTGAGGCCAAATCTCACCGTGATTTGTTTAGGGGTTTTGGAGGGAAAAGCAGTTTACCACATTTGTAATCAACGATTTAATGAATATGCAGCCATGGACAAGACTCCCCCAGTTGGACTTATTGCAACTGACGGCCTCACATTGGGCCCTGCCCCACATTTTTAGTTTATATAACTTATTTAAACATTGATTGTATTGTTTATTGATAGAGTGACTCGGCGGAGTACCAGCAAGCTGATGCTCTGTGGGAGTTGTTCCTTGAGCTGAAGACATCCGCGGGAGAGTTCTCAGCTCCAGCAGCTGGCAATGATGATCATGATGCTGATGATGATGATGATGATGATGATGACGAAAACAGTCGCATGTCTTCGGTGACAGATGAAACCGCATCACGTGATGAGGGGCATTCCGCAGCTGACATCCAAGTTACTGGCATTGGACCGAAGGTGAGAGAGAGAAAAACAGGATTGACAGAATCGTTTTTTTTTTGAAAACGCCCAACCCAGTAGGTTTTATCGTATTTAATTGGGTTTTGGCTTTTGAGGTTAAATTCGGTTCTTGTACAAGGCGCAACTTGCTGGGTTATGGGTTTTGTGAGTTAAGTTATCAGAATGAGCATTGCTTGATAGTGTTCACATCAAGTAAATATGCAAAAAATTTGCAAATTGATAGGTTCATGGTATCACAAATTGAAGCCTAATATCTCATTATTAATGGAACAAGAAACAAAAACTGGATTAAGTTTATTGCGGGTTTTTCTATGAAGCCACTGGGGTTTTTAGGCATGTGCCAAGATGTCTCAACCTGCAGAGAGACAGAGAATTTATTTGACACATATACAGTGCAGGCTAAAAGTATGTCAGCCCAACCTCTGACAGTCTGTGCAGCTGTCTGCATGTACCATAGTCGCTTGTTTTGCATATCAGATGGAAGTCCATTTTTACACTGCCACTACATGGGCGATGTTTGTGCTATATGTGTCATTTTCTGGACGTTTTTGCCATCCAGTGAGCTTGATCTTCGACATTCTGAGCCAAAGATTGGCACACCTGCAGAGGGGAATGGTCACAACTGGTTTTTTTAAACAATAGGTACAGTTAGGATAAGTTGTAGTACAGATGAATAAGATGTGAGTCTGCATGGGAAAGACAGATCGATAGACAAATCAATTGGTAAGAGCCAACACATTGGAACTAAGCTTACATCACTCTTCCATACTGCGTAGCTGGATTAATGCTAGGCCCTGGGGTGGAGTTGAGCTCCACTTTGAAGAAGTCCGGCTAGGGGCCTGCTATGCTTTTACTTGGGCAACTCGGATTGATGTTGAAACTGATCGCTGCAGGTGCCAGTGCTGAAGCTGAAGGTGGGAGCTGGCGGCTATGTGGAGGGCTCGGCAGTTGTTGATGACGAAGAGTCGGTGGACACTCTGAACACAACGATGCAGTCAAACGACTGCTCGTCGGACTTTGATGCTGCCAGTGAGAACCAAAGCATGACGACCGTGCAGAGCCGTCTCTCTTCGTCGTCCGAGCTTGATGATCAAGCCAGTTCTGAGGTATATCAAACAATATGCAGTGGTACATGGTGGTGCAAAAAAGTGGAAAATACGTGCTTTATGTAGATGAAACAGTCAGACAGCATTGGAAACACATACTGCATCATTGCCAGATTGGGTTTTTGCCAGCGGAAACTTGCAAGAGGTTTAAACCGGCAAAAACCCTGTTTTAACTAACAGGTCTTAATAAGTGTTCAGTGCTCTAATTTTTACGCGCAACAGCAGCTATTGCTTTCAGCACATCTTAGCCATCGCAATTCTGTCTGTCTGTATGTCCATCTGTTACACGGGTGGATCAGTCAAAAACTGTGCAAGCTAGAATCACCAAATCTTCACCGTCGGCTGCCTGGAAGACTTTAGTTTCAGGAATCTTAAAGCTTTTCCATAAATTCGATAAGGGTCACCCCGAACGAAGGCACTAAATGAGAGGGGGGTATGGAAAATTTGCAATTTCCAGCCGATACTGCATTGGCAGAGCGAGACAGGTCACACCCTCTAGTGAGTACAAGAAAAACACTATAGATAATTACCCACCCATCTTCTGGCACCCTCTGGCGACTGATTTTGTTTTACTGCACTTTCAAACATTCACCGTTGTTGCATGTTTCCCTTTGCGTTAGCTGGGCTTTTCTTGTTTAAAAGTAAAGGCAGATTAACATGTGAAGCTTGTACCAAATTATAACACATCGAAGGCAAAATTTACCAACCATGATGAAATTTTGCAACTTTGCACAACAATTGACTGTCAATATATAAACAGAAGAAGTGTATTGCTTTGGCTTTGTTTTGTTTAAAAATCCACATAGCGAAATAGAGTGCGATTTTACCAGTTTAAACCACGGCAGAAGCATGTCAATCATGGTGCATTAAGATGAAGAGCAATCTTGTTGAACATTGTAACTCAGTGTTCAACATGAGTACTGTTCACTGCAATGATCAAGGGGCTAATCGTTTCCAACACTGCCTCATATCTGAATCTACATAATGCATGAATGTCACATTTTCAGCACAACTTGGTTATACTTTTTGTTCAGCTGGCTGCTTTCTGCATTTGCATGCTTAGTGTTGTGCTTTAGCTTTACTTGCATTGATTTATTTGTGATCATATGGTGCCATTTATTTTTGGCAAGATTTATTTAATGGTTCAGAATGGTTTTAAACATTACATGTTTGCAGCCATTGTGTTTAAACCAGCCAGGCATTCTTGCTAAAGTTAGAGTAGATTGTAGGTAAAATTGTATTTTTTGCTTTCATGATACATTGCGAATGACATTGTGTTGGATGTTTGGCCTGTTAAAGCTTTAGTCTTCCCATGCCCACATGCTGAGCTGCAGCCTTTTTGCACGCATGGTTTTCTGCTTATATCTACTGCTTTGCGGCTCTGATAGTTTATGTTGCTAACTAGAAAGCAGTCAGAGCCCGCACACCTCCGCCAAGGCAATGTTGTTCGCTAGGTAGCAGCACCATGTTGTTTTGCAGCGGTTTCCCTTATGCCCCATTGAAAGCAATGGTAACGAAAATTTCAAAGTGATCCAGAATCCAGGATTCCTTCCGGATCACCCCCAAAATTGAATCACTGGTAGTTTGTGCCATTCCCGACATACCTTCAAAATTTCAGAAAGATCTGTCCATAACTTTTTGAGTTATCTTGCTAACGCACAGACAGACAAACAAACAAAGTCTGGCAAAAACATAACCTCCTTGGCGGAGGTAATTACCTGCAGTGCATGCAAATGCATAGTGGTCAAAACAGTGATGCACTGATAAGGCGCCGCTCAATTATCTAACATTTGATCAGTTAGTTATTTGCTAATTGCCGAATATTGTATGTAGTGACAAAATGCACACACTGTTACACTTTATCACTGTTACACTGATGTAATGAGCAGGATTTTGGTTCCCATTTCCAACTGTAGAATTCTTGCAATGGTTTGGAAATATGCTATTTACAGAACTACCATTATGGTTAATTACATATGCATGTATATAATGGAGTTCGTACAATGTTCGGCTTAGCTCGTTTTTTTGTGTTTTGTGTTTCTGTAATGGTTAAACTTGCCGTACCATTACTATGCACGTTTGTGTGCATTCTGTCTGAAAAGGCTGTCCCCGAAATGACCTACACTGTGTCAGTCGGGACGTTAAACCCTACTCACTCACTCACTCTTGTGTTTGTGTGTCACACGAGTGCATCACCAGCAGAACAGTACACTGAGTACAAAGTGTGCCGATACTGGGCATCATAAAATGAGAGTCGGCTGATACGGATTGGCGAAAATCTGTGCTGCGCAACTGAACTGAACTGAGATATTTCAGTTCAAGTTTAGTTCAATTAATTTGTCATTTTGTACATTTTTTACTGGCTATTAATTACCAGTGCATCTCTGATCTCTGGTGTATGGTCTTTTGGCCAGCATGGCTACTGTCTTGTGCTAGTTGTTAGCTTGCCTGTGCAGAGTCCTTTCTGTTATGTGATTATCGCAGCTTGTCGTTAAGCTGGAAAGGAGACCTGTGAGACATTGGCAGGTTGGTGGCAGGCTGGCTAGCACAGATGTAACTTGATACTGCTGACTTATATTAATCAGTATCTAGACAGTGGTGCACAATTTTGAAATATGGGCCTCATATTATTTTTTTTATCTTGTAGTCTTTGCTGGCCAGACTGGCATTGCTAAATGCTATTATTGTTTCTGATGAAAAGCAGCAGATGTTTATTGTATCATATATTTTGTGGAGTTTAATGGCGTGTTCTCATCTGAAATTGAAGGTCTGTGCATCTTAAAGGTCCATGGCCACGGTAAAACTCACTTGTGAAATTTATGTAGACCGCAAATAGACATTTCACCTTGTACATATAATATGTTGATTTATGCTTTATAAATGTATGAAATTAATGTCTACATATAACAAAAATGACATTATGTTACGTTATGCTTAAAAATCTGATCTTGGCATGTGGCCGGAAATGATGTCACCGGTTGAATGCAGTCAGTGTTTACAAATTAATTTTAATATTTTTAATGACAAAAAATACTGTGTCTCATGTCAACTGCAGCAGTACATAGGTAGAAATATAATTTTATAATGCTTATGTTTCTATGCGTATTTCACATTAACGACATGTTCAACTGATGACGTCATCAGCCTGCCAACGTGGCATCTCATTTTCTACGGCATTTTTGTAGGTCATCAATTTCAAATGTAAATTTCTTTGTGTTGACAAAATGCTGGTCGCTGATATTACTATCATAATTATCAGAAAAATTATGCTGTTTTAGGAAAATGGATAAAATATATGTGTTAATTTTGGTGTCCATGGATCTTTAACACAAATCTAATAAGGCAGTAAGTAAAATAGTGAATGGATAATGAGAAATAATATTTTGTTGTTTTTTTACATTGTGAACTGGATAAGAACCCATCTGGATAATGTGCACCACTGTTCTAAGGTTTTATCAGCATTTCATGGCTTTCACTCAACTGTCTTACTCCAGTAGACATCACATGAGCAGAGCTGGAAAATGGGTCTGAAAAACGTAGGTTTTTACATGTTTATTTGTTGTGCAATTTATAATACTAATCATATTTAGTGTTGTATTTTAATGGTGGTTTTTGTGTTTTGACATTGCATCCAACCTGCCTTAACAAAAAATGATTTGACTTGGTTAGTGGTATATAGGATGTTCTTTTATAGTCCTAGTAAGTCTTGTGTCGTATGTTCTTTGTACACTGAGATCGAAAGAAATCTACAAACATTCTCCAAAAATTTTGGCATTTCAGTCACGCCTATAAGCTGTGTTGAGTGCCGAGAGAATTAGACGGAAGATTATCGGAACTGTTCACAGTGTTCAGTGCTGTACTGTGTATCACTGTTGTCATGGTCGTTCGTTCTAGGTTTTTGTCATGCTGGTTTTTCTTTGGATTTTTTTTGATATCTCTGTTTGTTTGCACGTGTTTTTTCGACATTGATGCTTCAATTCATTTTATGGTTGTTGTTGTGCAGTTTTGTGCTGTATTTTCTCTGACTGTTATGCATTTAACAGTCAGTATTAGTGCCGTTGATTAATTAGTACATTTCAGTTTGATGTATTTGCAGCGTTCTTTGCTTAGATATGCATATCTGTTACCGGTACCAAAAATTGTCTTGATGCCAGATTTTAATCCTGCATTTCATTAAGCTCACTCATTGGTACCCAGTTTGTTTCTGGTTGTAAGTTACGATGGTGCAAGATGAGATGACTTTAATACAGTTCAGCTCTGCTAATTTTTGCCTTGGCTTTTCAACTTCCAATGTGCGTGAGCTTGAACACCTTATGGCATTGCTTATCATATGTACTCATAAATAAGTTGTGAATCATTCTTAGGTTGATGTACTACCAGTGTTGAGACACTCTGGCAGATACCAAATATCTCGTCGGTATTATTAGGTAAACCTGCATTGAAAAACTGCCACAAGCTTATGCAAAGTTGATTTTATTTTTTTTTGTTCCATTAATGATCAAATACTGTATTACCGTATAGGTTTTAAAACATCTGAATCGATAGATTTTAAAAAGTTATTTTCAGTAAGTAAAAACACAAATGAAGTAACCAGCAGACTTTTTAGCTAAGGTTGAAGTTGGGCTTTTTTAAAAACGGGAAAAAACTCTCTGGGTTGGACTTTAAAAAACGGGTTTTTTTTCAACTTTGTGATGTACCTGTATTTGTTGTCCAAAGGCAACGATGGGTTTACGAGAAAGACGCTATGCATATCGTGACTTCATCACACCAAAGCAGACCAGGAAGAAGGTCAGTTTGAACTGTCCTGTTCCATCAGCTCTCTGAATTCACATTTGTTATGTTGTGGCATCGTCAAAACAGTGCTGACATTGTGCTTTCATCTTTGGCTCAGGTTTGGTAAAAATTTGGAGTCTTCAGGTTTTCACATAAATGTTACATAGTTAATATACAAAGCCTTAAGCTGTATGCAGTTTTGATGTTATCACCTGATTGATTTAAGATATGGATTTTTGAATTTGGAAGCATTAAAGCTGTTGAATTTTAGAAATGTCACAGCACCAGATAGAAGCTCCTACAGGCAGAAAATGTTGCGCTGCCGTTTCGTGGCATGTGGGGTTCACAAAGGTCAACCTATTCGACTTTAGTTGGTGGATTCTAGTTGCTTATCACAACATTTTTAAGGCAGTCATGTTCAGTTCGGAGTTCTCAGTATATATTTTTTTGGTTGGTTGGAGTTCCAAAGATGAAGTTTTTGGTCTGTAGAAATTTTGAGGCCATATTTTTATAGTCTCAGTGATTGTGTTGAAACTCTGTTTCTGGTTAATCGAGACTTGGCATTGATTTCTTTATCTCTGTTTTCAAGCTCAGGTCTTGAGTTTTTGAATCTTGTTTTTAGTCTTAAAAGCCTGAGTTATGAATTTGTGTTCCTATGATGGCATTTTTACTAGGGCTGCAGGAATTGATTAAAAATTAGTCAATCAAAATTTTTGTAATCTATAAAAATTTTGATATTTTTAACAGCCTAAGATGACTGATGGTCAACGAACATTTGTAATCTAATTTTATTTTGCATATGGTGTGTGATAAGATTTTGACTTGCATAGTGTTTTTAACAGTCTGCACTTTGTAGGCTCTGTGACTACACGGTTTGTGCAGGCTTCTGAATCATCATTTTTTGCGACAGTTAACATCAGTCAGTGCAGTCTTTCTTGACTACAAAAATTAATTAATCAATTAATTGCGATTAATTTTTGGAAATTAATTGAGTAAAAAATTGTAATTAATTGCAGCCTTACTGTTTATCTTAGCAACATTGTGTTATGCCTATTTGTCAGAATCAGGATGGTGCAAACACTGCACGTGAGCAGCCAGTGGAATCACCAGTAGTCACGAGCGAGGAACCAACCGAGAGTGTATATGAACAGTTGTTCAGTGCTGTAGTGACTGCTACGGATGGATCTCGTGTTCTCTGCCAGCCATTCAAAGTGCTGCCGTGCAGAACGGTTCGTACTTACTGATGTCCCATAGTCCCTGGTTGTCTTCACTTTATGACTTAGACTTTTGCTGAGCCACTTCGCTGAGGAGACCTAAAACATAGTGGTGAACGCTGAAGTCTGTACGAGAAAGCTGAGCAGAAGTCCAAAAGTACTTTGACCAAAGTTGGACTAAACTTTGGTCGAGGTACTTTTTGACTTTTGCTCAGTTTTTTCATTGAGCAGAAACTTTGGACTTAGACCAAAGTTTTGACTGAATGGAAGGCTCAGCAAAATCACTGATTTTTTTGCTGAAGTATGTTTTAGACTGAACTTAAGCTCAGTGATCTGGTTCAAAAAAAAAGTTTAAATCAGTAAATGAAGTCACCTACTGTGTTGTGTGTGCGTTAATGTAATGATATATGTGTGATAATTTCAGACCGATCAGCTTTTTTGTCATTGTTTGACAATACTGATCTTGATTTTATATTGGAGTCATTGTGTACTTGGTAGTTGCTGTGAAATTTGTAATCTTTTTATACTTTTCTATTCATATTTTTGTACGATTTCACATTCACAATAAGTACCATACGAGGGCCATCCCAAAAGTTTCCAGTCTCGACATATTAGACAGTAATATTTTCTACAATCTATACATCAGTGAAACGTACATTTTTTAACGAACTTTAATGAGTTGGTAGCGGATATGATGTCGTTGTAATTTATGATGCCATATAGCTCTAAACCGAAACAATTTGGAATGCTAACGCAAACAGCATAGAATCAGGCTCACTGTTGCATGACAATTTTCTAGTCTGTAGGTAGGTTTACCAAAGTGGAGCCCCGTGGCATCTGATTTTGTGAAAGCTCTAACAAATACATTTGTGAATTTCTCATTTGAATATGTGAATATAGAATAGCCTACATTTGCGCTAGCCACAAATAATAGCATTCGAGTCACTAACGATTTCATGCAAATACGAGGGACATTCAAAAAGTTTTGAGCCTCAATAAATTAGACAAAAAATTTTTGTTGTCTATATATCAGTAAAAGGTACCCACCTTGTGTATACGTGTGAACAGACTGTGGAAGTGACGTCATTGTAATTTATGACGTCATAGAGCATTAAGCTGAAACGATTTGGTGCACTAACACAAGCAGCATTTGAATCAGTCTGGTTGTTACATGAAAATTTTTCAGTCTATAGCAGGATTTACCAGAGTGGGGCTTCTTGGCATCTGATTTCACGAAAGCCCTGACATCTACGTTTATGAATTTCTCATTTGCACCTGTGAATATTCTATAGCCTAATCTGTGGTAGCCGCAAATCAAAGCACTTCAGCCAAAATATGATGCAATGCCAATATTTGATGGTATTGGACAATTTTTATTAAAAATTTAACTGTTAATTATATCATTTGTGTGAATGAAAGGCCAATCAAAATTTGTGACTAGTTATATGGGTCCCTGATGGGCAGAGGGGCTGGGA